>Ga0126342_10004317_pt1:0-5000 | contig 24183 bp, 18 predicted proteins | sample Cyp1metagenome_FD_92528 | JGI IMG/M metagenome (GOLD analysis project Ga0126342, IMG submission 92528) | Coral microbial communities from Lord Howe Island, Old Settlement Bay, Australia - Cyphastrea 1 metagenome | ecosystem: Host-associated > Invertebrates > Cnidaria > Coral ...
AAGCAAGGAAGCAAGGAAGCAAGGAAGCAAGGAAGCAAGGAAGCAAGGAAGCAAGGAAGCAAGGAAGCAAGGAAGCAAGGAAGCAAGGAAGCAAGGAAGCAAGCAAGCAAGCAAGCAAGCAAGCAAGTGAGCAACCGAGCAACCGAGCAACCGAGCAACCGAGCAACCGAGCAATCAAGCAAGCAAGCAGGCAAGCAGGCAGGCAGGCCAGCCAGCCAGCTAGCCAGCCAAGCCAGCCAAGCCAGCCATTCATTGAATAGGAGAAGATAAGCTCCTGCCTCTACGTTTCTGGTCCAAAACCAAGCAAGCAAGCAAGCAAGCCTGCCATGCAGGTAAGCCAGAGCAAGCAACAACTTTGCATGCAGGCAAGCAAGACAGGAACGCAGCAAGCAAGCAATTGAGGAAGCAAGCAAGGAAGTAAGCAAGCGAGTCAGCCAGCCAACCAGCAAGCAAGCAAGCAAGCAAGCAAGCCAGCCACCATAAGTAAAGTTTTGAGCCAATCGTAGATAAACCTTCGAGCCAACCCTTTGGAAATACTATAAACCAATCTTCAACAAAAAAAGCAACCCTGAACCAACCCTAAATAAAGTTCTGAACTTTCTCAACCAGCAGCAACCCAAATCCAACCTTACTTATCCAAACCATAAACGAATGTTAAACTGTAAACTAATTAGCACTAAACAGTAAATAAAGCTTTAAACCAACCTTTGACCAACCCTAAAGGGAATTCAAAATAAATGCAACACCAAAGCTTAGATCTATTTTAAATCAACCATAAATACATGTTGAACCAACTAAAGAAAAACCTTGACCAACCTGAAATAGAAAGATAAACTGATCCTTAGTAAAGTGACAACAATTTTGAAGTACAACTTGCAATAAACCACAAACCAACCCTAAATAGATCTCTAACCAGCCCCAAGCCAATTCTAAACCGAACCGTAAACCAACTCAAAACATAAAGCGCGCCGGCACTACATCGACCCTAAACCAACTTGAATTAGCCATTTAGCCAACTTTAACAAAACCCCCAACAACCTCTAATAGATTTCCGAACTACATTCAATAAAGTTTTAAACCAAAATTCCATAGTCCACAAACGAGCTCTAATCAAACCTTAAACCAACCCCAAACCAACCCTAAACCAACCCTAGACCGATTATAAAGAACCCCGTAACCCAACCAAAGAAAACCTTAAAGCAAACTATATATATGTATATTTACGTATATATAAATAGATAAAACAATAAATCCTAAAACCCTCACGAAGGAAACTGCACGCACACCTGAAAGTCAAACCCCAAGCCAACTTCAAATTTTCAACCAATCTCAAATAAACTTTGAAACGAATGCCAAATAAAGGGCTAACCCAACCCAAAACAAACCCAAATCCAAACCTAAAAGGCACACGAATTTTCGACGAATTCCGAACCAAACACTGGACCGATTTTAGACAAACCTTTGCACCAACTTTAAGCCAATCAGCAATCAACCACTGACCCGACGAATCAACCCTAAACCAAACCGAAAGAAAACTTAAGCGTATCTTAAACCAAACACTAAGCACGCCAGAAATAACACCCGAAAAAATGTTAAATAAGCAGTACGCCAACAGTAAATAAATCCGGAGGAAACTTTAAGCTAACATTAAGCCCACCCAAACTAAACCCCAAATCAAGTTTAACTACAATTTCAAAGCGGTCTTGGAACACAACCTTAAGCGGGGACTAGGCAAAACCTTACACAAAACCTAAACCAACACTGAAGATATCTTAAAAGAAAAGAAACATTCCAGAATACCTTCACCCAAGCCGAAACAAATCCTGCAGCAACCCTAACACCATGCTATTTGGACCAACCTTAAACAGCCTGTTAAACCTAAGCGGGCTCCTAGCTAAACCGCAAACTAACCTTAAACAACATATTGCACCAACACTAGATTCACGCTAAACAAGCGCTACACAAACACCATTTATACACCAACTTTAAACCGACCTGGAATAACGTACCTTTAACCAACCCCAAGCACACACCACAGCAGCCCCCTACAACATTTCTAGCTGAACCAACCCCAGATTGCTGCTAGCTCAAAAAAAATCCGATGGTCTTGCCTACCTTGTCTCTTATTTTCTCCGATGGTCTCCCCACATGTGTGCCTGTGTTGGATGCTGTGTCTGCCTTCCCGAGGTCTTGTCTCCCTTGTCTCCCAGCTGGTCTCCCAGCTGGTCTCCCAGCTGGTCTCCCAGCTTGTCTCCCAGCTTGTCTTCCTTCTTGTTTCCCTTTGTTGGATGGTGTGTCCGTCTTCCCGAGGCCTGTCTCCCTTGTCTCCCAGCTTGTCTCCCAGCTTGTTTTTTCCATGTCTCCCAGCTAAAATTATCGCACGCCGAGAATTGCGCAGACTCTAAAGTTCCAATGATGTCATCTTTCACTTTCATCTTTCGATGTTTTCAGCACATCCAATTTGACAGTCCTATGCTGCTTGATTCGAGCGTTTGGATCCAAATAGCTGCACCCCATCGGATGTTTCCTTCATCGTTTTTTGGCATCTAGCGTTGCAACAAAGCAAGCGAAGCCGAACCAAATAAATGTATATAAAGTGGCCTCCGGCACTTTTTGCAGACATTTTCACCATTCCTGTTGCTGTATTTCATGTGTTCCAAATCACTTCTTGAGTCCACCCGCTGTTTGGGGTCTACGGTGGTGTAATTTGACTCAGATGAGTTTTGATGTGTTTTGATCACATGATCAGTTTGCAAAACTCATAGCAAGACATGGCTTTAATGGTCTTGAATGTCAGGCCTTTATCCAATCGCGAAGAACAGCATCAGATTGTTCCGTGTTCTCAAAATCATGTTCAACTTCACAACGTCTCGCTACAAACTACATTTAAGATACGAACGCGCCCCAGTGCACCTCAAACTCAGCAAAGCTACTAGTTGCTAGTTGCTAGCAGCTTCACGGTCCGACCCAACGGAAACTCTCTAGGGCCAACAAGATTCCAAGCTTTGAATTTGACAGTAACACACGGGCCATATGGCTAACAGCATCAAGAAGGTGGCTGTAGCAAGCTTTGCCATCGACAAATAGGATCTCAGAATGCTATCATGGCATTCCTGGGATGCAATCTCCTTCCCTGCTAGTAACTTGGCAAACTATACATGTCCATTTCAATTTCCTTTGAACAATTTTAAACACTGTCAAGAGAGCAAGAAAAAACCGGTTCCGTTGTGAGTCCTCTGGGATCCCCGTATGAGTAGAGGTCAAAGAGGGCTGCCGCCTGGTCCACATCACAAGACTGGATTTTATGCATTGCACGGTTGATAAATAGCAAGCAACTGCAAGGACTGCAAGGATTCTGCGTCTGACTGTGAGTGTACACATCTGTCCGAAGATCTCTTGAGTAGCTTGTTTCGGCTAATGTTGAATCTTGATTAGGTGTAGTGGTTCCAGTGGTTTGCTATGGTGTCATTTTTCCAAGACTAAGAAAACAATCGCTTCCTTTAGCAGTTGGATCTTACTGGGCCCCATCTTGAATCCTCATGGCCAGTTTAGATTTCGTTTGGTGAAAAAGAAATTGAACTGAACATAAATTGATATGAATTGAAATCATTTGTCCCAAGATTTCTTTTGGATTCTTTTGGATTATAAAGGAAAATCATTGAAAGAAAATGAATATGAATTGAAATCCTTACTTAAGTTCATGATCCTTGGTTCCCTAAAAGTGGTCCTCGATAAGTCTAGCTCCAATTCCAACCCCCTCAATGCCCCTCAATTGTTTGGGGGAGGAAAGGGTGCATACGAGGGAAAAGCACGTACTATGTGGCGCGGCAAGTTTTCCTTATAAAAAAAATAAATTTGGACAACGTAAATTTAGAATTCAATTCTAAAATCCTGAGTTTTTCCAAGCTCCAGATTTAGAATTTTTAGATTTCAATTCATAAATTCAAAAAAAAACTAAACTGTTCCAAGCTCCAAATTAAGATTTTTTAGAATTTTGAGAAATTCAATTCGGAAATTCTAAAAACTCCAAATTTTTCCAAGCTCCAAATTTAGATTTTTTACAATTCAAAGCTAGATTTGTGGAAGTTGAAACATTTGTTTTAGAATTTTGATAATTTTTAGCACTCAAGTGTAAGATTCGCAAAAAAAACAAACTTAAGATTTATTTTTTTATACTAAAATGTCGATTTTTTTCCAAGCGCCAATGATCCAACCCTTCCACCCTCAACCAAGTAAAAGGAAGGGGAGAAGAAGAGTACATGACATACGGTGAACGTGAAGCACTAGTAAGAGGCAAGCCTTCAAAATTGAAACTGGGAAGCGTCTCCTCATTTGAAATGCAAAGCCCCATCACCTTCATCCCACGAGGAAAAGACGAGAAATGGCAAGTGTGCTAGGCCGAAGGCCCCCCTAAAAGATATAAACCTACCACCCTTACAACGACAGATAGGTAGTAGCCCTACCGCAGTCAGAGCCTTGTGAAGAAGACAGTGTGAAGAAGAGACGTGGAAACGGTACCAGGCCCAAGGCCTTCCTTAAAGACATGCGCCTACCACCCTTGCAATGACAAACAGGTACTAGTCCTATCACATGTAAAGCCTTCAGAAGATGATAAAGTGAAAGAGAAGTGTACTAGGCCGAAGGACCCCCTAAAAGACATAAACTTACCACCCTTGCAACGACAGATAGGTACTAGCCCTACCAAATTCAGAAAACAACAATGAGGAGTGGAAAGAAGAAGACAAGGTGAAGCGGTGAAGAAGAGCAGTGGACACGTTACTAGGCCGCAGGCCTTCCTCAACGACCCTTGCAACGACAAATTCGGCTCCGCCGGCTCCCCACGAGCGGCTTGCCCCACGAGCGTCCCAGAGCGACTAGAGCTCTGTGGTGAGGCGCGCCCCAAGCCGCCGCTAGTATTTACACCGATTTTGGAATGTCAAAAACACGTGGAAGGCACGAAACACGGTGTTTTGGCAACTTTTGGACGCCGAAACGTTGGT
>Ga0126342_10004317_pt1:10000-24183 | contig 24183 bp, 18 predicted proteins | sample Cyp1metagenome_FD_92528 | JGI IMG/M metagenome (GOLD analysis project Ga0126342, IMG submission 92528) | Coral microbial communities from Lord Howe Island, Old Settlement Bay, Australia - Cyphastrea 1 metagenome | ecosystem: Host-associated > Invertebrates > Cnidaria > Coral ...
GGTTTGGACTGCCTGAAAAATCACGTGCATCATAAAGGGGCGCGGTAGTTCTCCCTCCCTGTGCTCTCACTCGGTTGGGCCAATCTAGCAAGGACTGAGGGTGTGCTGCACCCTGACTAATTTTGGCAGCAAATCATTCTACTAGCTGGACCTGTGTTCTCAACTAGAACTTCTAGAACCACCACAATCGTATCAATATGTATCAATTGTTGTCTAACACGCTGTGCCTTCTGCAGACTGCTTGGGTTGGGTCATCGCAACGTTGGGATCGGTCGGCTTGATGCCAAGAAGGCCACCCATCTCAGCACGGCTCAGTAATGCCAGCTGCAGTAATAAATCATGATAACCGTGATAAATCATGCCAAGCTGCAAGTGATACTTCGATCAGTTTGGCATGCTTGGCTATGCTTGGCTATGCTTGGCTATGCTTGGCTATGCTTGGCTTAGTTCCCATCGTAACGAAAAGTTTGGTTCCCTTTCAGTGGAACAGCCTATGTCTTGCCAGTGCAAAAGCACACGTCAAGAGTCAAGCCCGTAGTCGCCATAGCTGCCATAGCTGTTTCGCTGAGCTTTTGACCATCTTCTGCACAGCTGTTTGCCGCACTGCTGTCTTTGCACCCGGGTACTTGGTTCGCTTGGTTGGCTCACGGCTTGATCAGGCATTGTGACCAAGTCTTACATCGGAAATTCAATTTACTATTTACATCTATTTATATACACTTAATGTTTGCAAGTGACTAAGTCATACTATAGTCATACTAAAATACTAAGTATTCAATGAGCTGAAGGTTTTAGATTTTTAGATGTTTTTAGTATATTTTAGTATATCACTTCAGTGGACTCGTTGTGGACTCAGTGGGCTTCACGTGGTAGGCGCTGTGCCGTTTTTGTGCCCAAGCCCACGGCATCCACCGGAATATTGGTGAAGTATCTCCACAAATCGGGCGCTTGGGCAGACCAACCTGGAATCAACGCTCTCAAAGATGATCAAATCTGTCGCAAGGAAGGCACTCGGCTCACCGCTTACGCTATCCGACTCATTCAGAAGGCCTAGGGCCTAGATGCAGTCCAAAGGCCACAATTAGAGTAATAGGATTAATAGGATCCAGTCCAAGGACCACACCAGGTAGAGTAGATGTCAAAAACAGCAATTACTGCGGGACTCTCCAAACAAAACCTATCAACAGCGACCGAAACTGCGTTCAATCCTTCCCATTCGAACAAACGCACACCCACCTGGTGCATGTCGTTGTATTGCTGAAATAACTTCCTTGTGAGCCGTCGAAGAACGAACAACTGCGCGAAAGGACCCATGAAGGATATTTTATGCAACTATATGATATGAAAGGAATCAGCTGTTCATGTAGGGAATGTTACGGGAATGTTGGAAAATGTTTAGTTTCAGAGACCTGCTGTGGAACTTTCCGGGGGCTCCGGCCGTGCTTTGGACATTCAAAGGCTCCATGCCATTCCACTTGCGCATCTGGAGTCGAGGATGGTGGGATTCAAACACCCCTTTCCCACTCAAAATCAGGCACAAAATGGCACAAGGGTTGCGACAAACGACTCTCACCAAATACCCGCAACAAAGCCAAGTCTTTAATCATTTGGTGCACAAACAACGCGTCGCAAAATCTAAGGAGCTGACCGAGCCGTCCTCTGCCTGCAACTATGTGCAAAGGATGGGGGACCATTAAAATTTGACAAAATGGCATGATGCCTGGGCTATGCGGCAGGAGTGCGATCGCACAGGGGTGCTAGAGTGCTGAAACAAAAACTTTCACATACGGGCCACAAAAAAGGTACGCAAACATAGGCAAGTTGCAAAAAACCATACTTGGAAGCTACCCGGACATGACATGAGTTCCCTTCTTCTCCACATTTTTCATCATTTTTCCTGAGTCGCAAAAACGGAAACCATGATTAGTGGCCCTTCCCATGAATAGAGCAATGGTCTGGAATTTGGGCTAAAAGTGATGGTCTTGCTTGGTGGTCAATCATGGGAGCAACTCTCGCAAGATTTTTTTTGGAGGACAATTTCAAAGAACTCAGCTCTGAAGGAAGTGGGACGGACTGAGAAAGGGAAGGGGGGCATCACCGCTGTGATTGCTTCATGTGGTTGGTAATGCAGTGATACTTGGTCATTGTTGATGTTTGGCTGCATAGGTTGCGCATCGAGAAAGTTAAGTACTTTGCAGGACGGCTGCCGTGGTGCCAGCTTTCTCTCGCAATGCGAAGTGAAGACCTGTAAGCCCATACTGCCATACTGCTACCACGGACAGGACTGTGTCGGCCGCGGTGAGTCGGGCAGCGCGGGGTGCGCGTCGGATGCGGCTCGGAGTGCGTGGAAGGCGCAAAGTAAGTATCGTTCCGGACAGCAATACATCGCAAAGTCTCTGTTGGACGCAGCCTGGAGCTAACTTTGCAAACTAAGGAACTAAGGTTTGGTTAGTTTGGTTAGTTTGGTCTACAAAGTGGTAGTCCGTGTCGGCGGCAGTGCTCCTTACCCCATGGTGCCGGACAGGGTCTGTGTCACCCATGTGGGGTTAGCAAAAAAAAAAGGCCTCCTAATCGATGTTAAAGCGTGCTGAATCGTCGTTTCTGTTTCCTCTTATCCACTTCCCACACGCGGGCTGCACAAACTGATCAGTGAACTTCTGTCCTCTCGTTAGCTCTCATTTCCTTTTGTTTCCTTTCATGTCTATTTCATTTCACCTTTTTTCCCTCTCATTTCATGTCATCTCACTCCCCATTTCATCTCATTCCTGGACCATCCAAAAACAATTTTTGCTGACCTTTTTGGTCAGTGTTCTTTCTTTGCTCAAAACGATTCTGGGCAAAACAAGCGAAAAGGGCAAAACGACCCAAAATGCAGTTTTACGCCAAGGGGGTTCGGTGCCAGATACTTGGCATGATGCAATGGCCCAACTAGATCAGATGCAAAACTTTTGGCAAACGGGATCATGTGAGGCAAACCCAGTAAACCCATGCTCCTAGAGCTATCAACAGGTATCATTGAACCATTTTGCAAACTAGACGTCAACACGCCAAGGCAGACTTTTTTTGTCATAGCATGCATTTTTGGGGAACAAACTGTACCGCAAAAAGGGCGCAAAACCCCATCCAAAAAGGTGCAAACACCGTCAAAAAAGCGCAAATCGGGATTTCTGCCTTGACGTGTTTTTGTGACACGGTGCTGTTGTGCCACTTTCGGCTCCATAATGGTCGGAAAACATAATTCTGGATTCCAAGAGGTTTGGGAAACCAACCATTTGACTTGCAGGCACATCGAAAGAATGATTTGTTTGATTAACATGCTGCAATTGGAAAAGTTCCAGCGATTGGATTTACAGGTGCATTTGTTAGGAAAGACGAGGCATAAATTTCCCAAAACGAGGCAGAGAAAATGCAAATGCGTTATGACAACGACCCAAAAGGCAAAAGGTACACAGTTTATTGCTTTTGGGTCCCAGGTTTCTTTTAATTTTCTGGTTGTCTGACACAGTCTTCGCCCCTACCACGAGCCTGTGCTTTGGGTGGCTCTGCCATGAAGGGGATCATCCTTGGTCGAAAGGATTGTAAACCATCAAAACCAAAAGCGAATATCCAACACATATGTATGTATGTAGGATACAATATATATATATTATAATATATATATATATATATTATACATATATGTATATATATATAATGTATGTGTATATATATATATATATTAATATGTATGTTCCAAAAAATAAAAATGAAAATCCACATCCGCATGCACAAGCTCCTCACGTTCCACAGCGTAAACAAAATGCAGTGCACCATGGGCAGAATGGGCAGATCTTGATCTCAGGATGCCACGGCACATCAGGCGTCGAGAAGCTGGACAAAAGCCCCCAAGCCTCGCAGCAGTTCATGGTCACACAAAAACGGGGTAAAAGTCGACGAAAGTCGAAAGTTGAATTAGAATAATTAGAATTACACAAATGACACGTGAATTGTAAACGAACAAACCTATTTGAATATTTGACCCATCTGATATTTCATCGCTTGGTTCGACCTTCTTAGATCAAATGCATGGTCACGTGTTTTGTAATTCACCTAGGTTTGCATGCTCAAAGATAGAGGCAGCGGCTTGTAGTTCTGGTCAAACGTACGTCTGCTTTTGCAGCCTCGATTTCAGCCTGAATCTCCTGCTTGTACAAGTCCAAAGTTGCAGCAGAAACTGCTTATGTCTGCAACTTTGTAAGGTACAAATGGCTACAAATGGTACAAAGCACAATATATCTGTAGCCTCCTTCGTCGTCTAGCATATTCTGAATCTAGCATAATGGGGACAAACTAGAATTTGACTTCAAGTCATGGCCAAAAACATGTAGACTAGATTCGGAAACAACATCTTGACCATGTTGTTTTCTTGACTTTTCATTCCGTGTTCATATTGGTTAAGATCTGACATTCTGATTTCAGAAATTTTCAGAATATCCTGTGAACTTTTTGAGTTGTCGTGCTGTGATGGCAGGTTCAATGCTGAAAGCAAGTCTCGGCACCTCCCCCCCGTGCCGCGCCGTGCCGCGCCTTGTCTCCTGAAGATTGCAGCATTGTGCGCGCCACCAGCGGCATGGGTCGATGCATCGCCTGAGGCGCCCAGATGCGCACAGATGCGTCCAGATGCGCCCAGCAACGTGTAGAGGGAGTTTTTGTAACACCAACCAACTGTTATAAAAAATGCACTGTGCCTTTGAGAAAATGCACATGTGACACATGTCACATGTCCGAAACATGCGCAAGACTAAGAACCCAGCCCAATGTCGAGCTGAACTGTTAGAACGACTCCCAGCGACGTTAATCTGCAATGTGGGAATCACCTTCCCAGGTCTTTTGTGTGGCGCTCAAACGTGGGCCGCCATTTCCACTGCATTGGTCTTGTGCTAAACCGCTAAACCATCCGACCGGAATAATTTGGGCCATGGCGATATCATATTCTGTGAATGGGTTATGGTACCCTTCCCTTACTTGTAGTTGAGCTCGGATATGGTCTTATAGATGACAATGTCCTCAATTGCAGCTTGGCACGATCTCCCTTTTACGCCATCGCAGAGAGTAGCGGATCTTGAGCCGCGAGGGGCCCTTGAGCCACGGCAGCGTGAGCAAGAGCGTACTGGCATACTATACATGGATGATTCATATCGCCTGCATTCCAATCACACCCCCCATGCCCGGCATCCCTTGGTCGTGGTAGATTTACCTCCGACCAGGGTGCCGAGCACAGGAGCAGACGCCAGATTAAAATTTGAAAATGTGCGTTCGTTCACCTGCCAATTACTCTCAGCTTTATGTATAACGCGGTGTCACTGTTCCAGGGTTGCGTACTCACTGTGGTAGTTTTACCTCCGGTTTTTTCGCGCACCTCTCGAATTACGCCGCATCTGTAAGGTTTCCTACTTTGGTTCATACGCCCTTTGAAAATTTAATCCCTTGCATCAGGAAAACTTCGTGTCCTGAACGCATAGGATTCATTTGAATTAGTCCGGCACTCAGAATCCTCTCAATTGTGCTCTTCAATGATATAGGCCATGAGGATCTCATTCTTTGCGCCGTTTCTTCAGCTTCCCGGACTCCTTCGCGCTCGATGAAGCCCGTTCTTCTGTGGGTTGTGCGTCATCAATTGCTCGAACGTACTCTCTTGCATTTTCACGTTCGGCTGGATCGAGCGACCTGAGGCATGCCGCCATTTGCGTAGCGCTCTGTTTAACGGCTTTAAGCTTCCCTTGCCAAATCTTTTGCAGTTGTTGAGGTAGAGCTAAACCGATTTTGTTGAGCGTCACGAGGATGGTGAATGTTCTCGATCTCTCTGTCACTGCGCAAGCCAACTCCACAGGGTCGATGTGAATATGATCATCTCGTTGAGGTGGTGTCACTCTGAAGTAATCGCAGGATCGCACGGCGAAGGCACCGGATATGATCTTCCTGACGAAGTCGGATGCCTCCCGTCGGACTTCTTGTTGTCGTTCTTCATCTTCATCTGTGACATCGGCGATCTTGGAATAAATGAATTGTGGAGTTATTCCAATCTGGACGAGGTACTTCATGATTTTGCAAAGCACTCTGATGCGGTTCACCCCTTTCAGGTAGACCTCTAGTTCCCTTCCACCAATTTTGCCACCTTTGGCGTTGGCATGGAAAGAAGCAATCAATTGCTCTTCCGTGGGTTCCTTCAGTTCACCTTCTGCGGTCTCACCGACATAGGGGATGTACCCGTCATATTCCGGCAGGAGCTTGATCTTCCTGACGTGATCATAGTACTGCTGCGCGGGTGCCATTGATGTCCAGATATGGTAGAGCCTGTATCGATCTTTCAGGTATGTGAGAATCATCCCGTCTATTGCTCGTGCGGTGCTGTCGATTGCATCCTCGTTCTGAGCAATATCGATACATTGAATGATAGAAGCTTGGATCGTTCTTGCTGTCCACAATGGCAGCTTGATCTTCGCTTCTCTCCGTTCTTCATCCTGCTCTTGTTCTTGGGCAACTCGTTCGTCCTCTTCCTCTTGTTGTTCTTTGGTGTTGCTGCCGAACGCAACCTTCTGATCAGGAGCGGTACGTTGGCGGTTGCCCTCAGATCTGGTTTGTTCACGGCTCGGCTTCGCGTCCGTCATGTCAACGTCATCATCCGGAGTCTCCTCAGTATTTTTCTTCGATTCCCTGACCAATCGATCGATCTCGTCTTGGTCCTCATTCTCCATCTCGACGTCCTCGTCATCATCACCAGTGCCATCCCCACTTTCTTGGCATTCACGTTCTGGCATGCCTGGGGCGGTGCTTTCATCTTGTTCTGCTTCTTTCTCCCCCCAGCTCACCAACGAACCATGGCATCGGATGCAGATGGACAGAATGTTTGGAGTTTCAGTGAGACATGCTGGGCAGACCAGGTGTCCAGCTTCTCTTGGAGTGTAGTTCTCGGAGATGAACGTCACGATGTCGTTTCTCAGCTCGCTGTTGGGGCTAAGCACTCCATTGGTTGACTCGAGCTTCTCAACATCCTTGACAAACTTGTCATAGAATGGAATGTTGTCCTCGCTGCTGATGTCGTTCAGCATAGCCTTGGAGACACGTAGAACCGTGTTCGCTGTCGCGATCTCCTTTGGCTCTTGACATGACCTCACCAATTGGAACTTCCCGGAATCGACGAGCAGTCGCTCCCATTCGTAAGAGTTGGCCTGGTACCAAGCTGCGATCACCTCGGAGAAAGGAATGTTCCCACTAACCACCATTTGTCCAGACGCGTTGATCATGACTCCAAGACTCATGAGTCGATGAACGCTGAATGCCAGGACCATGCGGGGTTGTCCGAGGTGTGTCAGTTGTCCCCCCAGAATCTCCCTGTATCGCTTGTCCCATGGCACAAATGGGTTGAGGAACGCTTGTGTTCGTCCCCCTCTGTGAACACCAGGTCGTAGGCCTTCCTTGATGATGCCGATCACATTCTTGAACTCGGTCACGTGATAACAAAAGCATAAGTCATCTGCGATCTTGGTCGTGATCGGGTGACAAATCAATTGCTGTAGTCAAGACGAAAGTCGCTTCCACGGGCTGAAAATCCTCCAGGTGAACGCACAGCAATGGGCGCTAGGAAGACTTCACCACGTTGGGCGATGATTTCATGGATGTCATCACCGACCTTCATGACATTCTTGAGGTAGTCGTCAGGCTTGTCAAATGTAGAGTCAAGAACAATGCACAGGAATTGGATGCGGACTTTGTTCTTCTCTTGGAATTCCGACCAAACAGTTTTGATCATAGTGTTGACGCGATCTTCTCTGAAGTCAATGCCAACAAGTCCATTATCCTCGGTGCGGGCGTTCTCGTGATCGAAGATCCATGGGTGGTGCAGGAAGTCCATGATGTCCACCCAACCGGCTTCATCACATTTGAGTCCAGAAAACGTCGTTCTCCTCCCGCCACTGGTTCTCTCCCACACTTCACTTCGTCCGATGTGGTGCCGCAGGGCTTTGTTGAAGTAGTAGCTGCTAGGTCCTCTCCCAGTTCTCCATGTGAACTCGATTCGGATTGGATTCAGTCGGCAGTGCGTACTCCGCTCCATGTCCAGCATAGCCGCTAGAGTAGAATTTGCCGCCATTGACCGGGAGGATCTTAAGCTTCCCAATGTCGGTTCCGATCTTGAGCTTCTTGTACATCTTGTTGTCGGAGAGCGCCATAGCCGATCTCATATCCTTACAGGTCATAGTGATGCCCTTCTGACTTGCAGTGTCGACGATATGGTTCAGCTCGTCCTTTGTCATTGGGCCCTTCTCCTCGGCTTTGACTCCGTTGATGCTCTTCTCTCCGTGTGCTCGGTCTCCAATCACTGACAATGGGATTGCTTGGAGATACATGTACTCCCCTGCCCTGGTGGCCTTGTAGTTCTCTTGGCGGAAACGATCTTCTTCTTCTTCATCCCTTTTGGGAGCTTCTTCACCTTCGACATCGTCGCCTTGTAACTTCTTCCTCAAGTTGATCAACGCAGACTTTACTTGATCACTACCTTTTTCGGGACATTCGTAGTTGGGATGTCCACAATTTCACCACACTTCAGGCAAACGTTGCTGTCGTCTGCCAGGGCAAAGAGCGCGTCAATGGCCTCGATGATGGCACCCTTGTCCTGAGATATTTGGAAATCTTCCTCAGGATTTGATGGAGACTTGGTCGCGTCGTGCATGTCCGGAGCGGTAGATGTACCTACTCCTTCGGCACTAGCTTCCGCGCCTCTGGCCGTTGGTTCCAGGGCGGTAGACGTACCTTCCCCGGTCCCGTGACCTTCGGGTTCCATGTCGTCATCGTTGACTTCATCGGCCTTGGATCTCTTGTAGTTCTCATTGATAACGCTGATCTCTTTGTCCTCGATCAAACATGCATGTTGCAAGCTGTGGTACATCGGGATGTCACGTAGGATTGAGTTCACGATAGCTTCCTCATAGTTCGTGGGCTCTGTGACTCTCGATCCACCTCTTTTGGTATTTGGAGTTGTGGTAGATCTTGTCGTTCCATGGAAGATGTTGATCGATGCTTCCAGGCCTGCGAGCAGTTCACCTGGATCGGCCTTGGTTTCCATGAACGTGATCTGGGACTTCGTCATATTGGCCAAGTCTAACATGCCGAGCCACATTTCGACCACGTCACCGCATTTTTCGGCCGCAACATCAGCATAGCCCATGACCTCTGTGAAATCATCTCCGAGTACCATTTTGAGATAGTCCTTGTAGAAGACGTTTCCATAGTCCTTTGAGACACAGTACGCGAATCTCTCATGGGCTTCCACACCATCATCCAGCATGAACTCTTCTCGGATGACGCTGTACTGTCTTCCACGTCTCCCAGTGAAGATCTGCTTCACGCGATCCCTGGGAACTCTGACCATCCCAAAGTGCGACAACGCCTTCATGAGGATCTCACCATGTTCGCACCCCTTGTTACCCACCATTGCTTTGGTGATGTCCTTGAGGAACTGCACGAAATCCTTCTGAGGGTCAGTGACGGCACTGCCTGCATCTGCCATGATGTTGAAGAATGCACGGGACCTTGCCGCTGTCTTGATGATCGTTTTTCTCCGGTACTCTGGCGGCCAAAGTTGGTAGTCCCTTGGCATCTCGCTTGCGCGGCAAGCGATGCATTCTTTTCCACATCCAAAATCCTGATTCATGAAGTCGTGTGGTGTGAATTCGTCATCACGACCATTATAATGCCTTTGGCATAAAATCACCTCATCGCGTCCATGGTTGACGTAAAACCACATGTCGTACATGTTGGCTGATGGTTCTGGAAGAACCGATCTCACTGTGGCTTCGATCCATGGCGCCTTCTCATATTCAACATTCATTCTTCTTCCACCTCCAACAGTACCTGGACAATCGTATCCAGTGCCCGCAGTATCTGGTACTCCACCTGCTGTTCCGATTTGAATCGAAAGAGGTTCCTTGAGCACTTTCTCCATCAGATCCGGGTTGATGCCGACCTTCATGGAAGATTCCTTCACCATGTCGTTCAGTCCTTTTGCAGCTTCAACATTCAGGGAACACATCAACAGTACCCTGTGTCGGAATAAGAACTTTTCCATGGTTGCGAAAACTCCCAGTCGGTCAGGCCTGTTGTGGTTGTTCATATAGTGATTCCCGGCATGACCATACATCAATCGCCACATCCCATCATCGGTTGTGACCATGATACCATAGCTTCTCAGGATGTCTGCTGAGTCCACGGCGACGTCCTGGATGCCTGATCGGATACCATGAAATCTGGGGTCCTTGCAGAGCGACACAAAGATTGGTCTTGTCGCCATCTTGTCGACACTTCGGATCGCTTCAGCGAATCTCTCTGCAAAATTCCCTTCAACCCACACATGGTAAGGATGGGCGTCCGTGATGAGGAACGCAAACGATACCCAAAAGTGGATAGTCACATTCTCCTCGGTTGCAATGTCTGGCATCACATTCCTTTTCAAGTGGTCGACTGCATCTAGGAACTTTTGGGCCCTGGTCACACTTTTGAAACTGTGGATGTCGATGACCGTGGTGACGTATCCCAACTCATCGAGCCCATATTGTATGTTTGTTGTTCCTCTGGCATTCGAGTCACACTTGTAGACGAGGTCAGTGACCAAAATGGTCTTGCCGCATCTGAACTTCCCTGCCAATTCATCCTTCTCTTTTCTCACCGACGGCTTCTCCACAATGATCCCGCCAATGCCCGACATCAGGCCTCGCTTCCACTTGTCGTAGTTGCGGTCAGTAGCCTGCATGTCATCGTTCGTTTCGATCATGACTGTCATGGACCCAACCGACAGGTAGTAGTTCTGGTGAACCATCCCCCCACGCTTCAGGGCTGCGTTGTATATCCTCAGCCATTCCATGTCGCTGAAGGCATTAGGATGTTTGGCCAATCTCCCTGGCGTTGGCAAGTCCGAAACATAGGCAGGTGTACGTGGCCAACCGTCTGAGGTACTGGCGCCACGTCGATTGTGCGCTGTTCGCCATCGGTCCTTGGACGTGTGACAAGGCAAAATCGTTCTCAGTGCCCACATGAACATTCAAGATTGGTCTCACCTGTGTGCCCGTGTAGTCTGTCCACACCTTGCAGTAGGTTGCCACATTCGATGCTTTCAGCGGTGGGACGTACTCAGTCTCGGGTGTCTCACGCCTCGTCGGCATAGGTTTCGCCGCAGGCTTGGGTGCTGCTTGTGGCGGCGGTGGCCCAGCTGAACTTGATGACTGTGACCCCGCTGCACTCGATCGTGGTGGTGCCATAGGAGAAGTCGGTCTTGCCTTCGGTGGTGGCGGTTGTGCCGATGGATATGGTTGTGGTGGAGCCTTGAATCCAGGCGGTGGTCCAGGAGGTGGCCTTGGACCGAACCTGTTGACTCTCGGTGCCGGCACCGTCGGGTCTGGGATTGTGACCCACCCCGGAATTTGCGTCCTTGGAGGTTCCGGTGGCCAGACGCCATCGCCAAACTTCAACACTTTCTTCCATCCACTTGCGACAACCTGTAATCCTGATTGTCCTCCTCCTGCTTGGGTTTCTGAGGGTTGTCATGAATTCTCTCAAGGCAGAGAAGCATTTGTTGCGCTTCTTGATCTCCCCGTGGTTGCCCTCCTCGACGTTAATGACGTTGTAGCCATGGTTCTAAGATCTCTGACGTGAGCATCAGCGACTGTTGAACCCGTCCAACGTAGTCGTCGAGTTTCTTCATGTCTGTCCTGGCCAAGTCGGAGTAGCTCCAGAACTTTTGCAACTTCTTCTTCCATCTGAAGATTGCTGGGGCGAGAGCCAGGATGCAAGTGAAATGGTTCACTGCAGCGGCCCTTTCACGGCCCAGTTTGGTGTTCTGCTCGATGAGGTCGTTGATTGTTGTCTCCAAGGTCATTGGTTCCTTGTACTCGCCCTCATCGTCCACCTTTTGATTGTAGCATCTCCATGCGTGACCCAGATGACCAACTTGACGTTGCCATTCATCGAGAGTTGGTTGCATTGAACATGTCTTGGGTTGCCTTCGACTGCCAAGTCAGGTCCATGTCGAAGTAGTGGAGCTCTCGATGGATTGCCCTAAACGAGATGGTGATGGGCGCATCAGGATCTGACGGATTGAGAACCCCGTCCTTCTTCCTCGTTGCACTCAACCATGTGTTCTCGGCTGGGACTGAGTGGTTCACACCTCGTAGGTCACCTCCATAAGGTCGAAGCTTGAATTCTCGAAGGTGATCACGTAGCATCGATACCGTGAACGCTCCATCATTTCGGATGGGATGAGGTACATGGAAGTTCTTGATGTACTCCCACATGTTTCCCAATCCGTTGATGCACTCAGTAGTGCAGAATCCAAGAACTTTGTGATTGTTCCGAGATGCCAGTTGGACAAAGGTCTTCATGTAGGTGGTGCACTTATCTAAGAACCTTTTGGCCCCGGTGTTCAGCTCCTCCTGGTTCTTGATCAATTCCAAGACCTGAAGATACAGTGTGATAGCATCCACCTCAGACCGGTTCGATGGGATCTTGCCCAGGAAGCAAGCTGATGCCGCTGCAATTGGGCTAATTTTCCCGATCGCATGCCACCTGTCGACCGTGCTGTCCGGCAAGCTGCTGAACGTCGGATCGTACTCCTTGTACATGGCAGGAATAGCTCCATGTTTCCCGTTGTCTCGCAACGTGATGAGGATGGAGCTGATGTCGTTGAGATCGTGCTGCGCAGAGCCAATGATCTGCGAGTAGTTCGACATGGCGACCTTACCGAAAGGGTCACGTACTTGCCGTGGTTGATTAACCTCCGGCTTTCCGATCGCCTCGGGGTCAAGTACTCCCTGGCGGGGATGCCTGTTCAGGTTTCCGATCACCCACTCGGTGGTGCACGACGAATGTGAAGTCGCAAAAAGTCGTGGCACATTGAATTCCCGTCGTTTGATATCCTGAGAAATCAAGGTCTGCACTGGTTCGACATCTTTCACTATTGAACATCATCAACCACATAAGATCTGCTGCAACTTCATTGTTGTCATATGTAATTGAAACCGCTGTCTTCTTGATCAAACGTCTGTCATGCGTGCAGCTACTGCATACGTGATCCTCATCTGACAACGACTTCTTGAACCGAATAGACACGTATCGACATATTGTTTTCAAGATGATGTCGACGATCTGTTTGGTGTAGGTCTGAGTGATCCTCGTTTCACGACCTTCACATTTTCCATGATCATGTCTTCGGTCACACATCTTGTGCAATTCAAATTTGATCCCCCATGATACAATCCTCCATGGCTTCTTGATACCGATAGGATCAAACGATGCCCCCAGGACATCATTTTCTACAAACAAGACGTTTTCCTAAATCAGCTTTCGTTGGTTGTAGAAGCACTTCGTTGATATCGGCAAATGATATATATATATACACATAATATATATATATAAATATGATTTTTACACGAAAGCGCTGATAGGGTTAAACATACGAAAACGTTTCTAGGGTTTACAGGTCAAAACATTCAAAAAGGAAACGGAAGAAGCTATAGAATTTCGCGTCGATGAACAAAAGCTCAAATTGTTTAATGTGTGTAAAGGATTTGCTGCCAAAAAACTTGTGTCTCTAAACCTTAGAAACGTTTTCGTGTGTTTAACCCTATCAACGCTTTCGTGTAGAAACTTCAAAGTCTTAATTTTTTTTTGCTGGTGAAAATACGGTTAGTTTTAAGAACGCTCAGAAGTATAATGTTGGAAAGTACCAGTAGTACCCGCACGAGGCGGGGCGGAAGTTGCCTTAAAGATATATATAAAAGACCTTTCTCATCTATAGAACTTGCATGCGCCGTGCGCCAGCCAATTCCGTGCGCGCATGCATTCTGCAAAAGTGGTCTCCTGCTTCACATGTCACATTTGAAGCTCCACTTTGCACTTCACACTTCTCACTGCGTCTTCACACTCCACACTCCACACTTCACACTGCACGCTTCCCACTGCACACTCCACACTTCACAGTCCACACTTCACACTTCACACTTCACAGTCCACACTTCACACTTCACACTCCACAATTCACACTTCACACTCCACACTTCACAGTCCACACTTCACACTTCACACTCCACACTTCACACTGCACTCTTCACGCCCCACACTTCACACTGCACCCTTCACACTCCACACTTCATCTCATC
>Ga0126342_10004318_pt1 | contig 24175 bp, 21 predicted proteins | sample Cyp1metagenome_FD_92528 | JGI IMG/M metagenome (GOLD analysis project Ga0126342, IMG submission 92528) | Coral microbial communities from Lord Howe Island, Old Settlement Bay, Australia - Cyphastrea 1 metagenome | ecosystem: Host-associated > Invertebrates > Cnidaria > Coral ...
ACGGCTGATAACCTGTGAATCGGAGATTCCCTCCGATATGTGCTTCTTGATGGTATAGGAATGAGTTGTTCTCGTGTGAGTCGATGACGTCCAGTTCACGGCTTCGGCATAGCTTTCTATTTTAATCGGACAATTGCAGTAAGGTAACTTCAGCCAAAGGGTTTTGCGGTTGACCCTTTGGCTGGAGTGGTACCTGGCTATTTACATGGGGATACTGTCGTACATTGTGGTATAGTCCCCATTCGCATATATGTATATATGTATATATGTATATATGTATTTATGTATATATGTATATATGTATATATGTATATATGTATATGTAAATATGTATCTGTATATGTATATGTATATGTATATATGGATGTATATATATATATATGTATATGTATATATGTATATATGTATATATGTATATATGTATATATGTATATATGTATATATGTATATATGTATATATGTATATATGTATATATATATATGTGTATATGTATATGTTTATGTATATGTATATGTTTATGTTTATGTATATGTTTATGTATGTGTATGTGTATGTGCGCATACATTATTGACATTCAATCCAACACTGTTGGGACTGGTCAGTCAAAAGTACTCAGTCACAGAAAATATCTCTTTGGTGGATGAAGCCCTCCCCTGGTGTTCATGCCATGTCCGTGACATGGCTGCTGTGACCGACGACACATCTGATTTTCCGAAAAGGTCAACCATGTCCAGAGCACTTCGCCCGACATATGCCAAATCATATGGTCCAAACTATGAATAAAGCGCGCCGAAGGTCACGCTTAAAGTCCGCCAGTTCAAATGTCCGGTTCGGGGCTTCGACGGAGAAATTGACGGCAAAAAGTTCAACGCGCTACCGGCATGGGTTAAGCCATTGGATGGCCAATATCTTCAGGTTCCGTGGCATCCGCACCTGAAAATTCACATAGCTCCGAAAAAGACTGTGGCTCTTGAATTCTGGCAATTTTTGAGAGCGTAACGCTGTGGGCCCCTGATTTTTACGGCGTTTTATGAAGTTTTTATTGTTACTTTCTCCCATTTTTTGGGTTCCATGTTAGTTCTTCAGGTATCCCCTTGCTGGTCGGTGACTTCAACCCATAGAATTGTTTTGGGATTTGTTCTTTTCGTTTTGGGAAGGTGGTTTGGATTCCTGTTCTGTCCATTTTCTTTGCTATTTGCAGCATTTGTTTGGAGCTGGAAGCTGCTATTTCAACGGTAGTTTTAACATTTTGGAGTTCGGACCTCTCATTGTCCAAGGTATTTGCAACATGTTGGTGCTCGAACCGTTCATGTTGCATGGTTCCGGGCTCGTTTAGTTTGTTTAGGGTTGGTTTAGGATTGGTTTTAGTGTTTTTTAAGGGTTGGTTTAGGGCTTATTTAGGGTTAGTTTTGGGTTTGTTTAGGCTTCGTTTGGCATCTATTTATATCTATGTCGGGTTGGTTTAGGTTTATTTAGACTTGGTTTAAAATCCATCTAGGGTTTGTTTAGCATCTATTTAGAGATGGTTTAAGGTCTATTTAGGGCTGGCTTTGGTTCAGGCTTATTTGGTCGTGGTTTAGGATCTGTTTAAGGGGTGGTTTAGGATCTACTTGGGGCTGGTTTAGTGTTGATTTGGGTCTATAAAGAAAATAATAAAGATGATTGAAAGAAGTGCTTTGTCAATTTTTCCCAAGTCTCACACATATGAAAAGAAAGGGATTGACAAGGGCGCCGTCTACTCATTGAAAGAACTGGCCTTCGATTTTGAGAAAAAACTGCTTCCAAAAAACGACAATTCCGACTTTGTCTTGGCTGCCTGCCTTTGTGGTGCGAGACTGGGTTAATTCCGCTAGGTCCCATCACTTGAGGGACCCAATTTTGTTTGAGAATGAAACCGTAGGTCTCTATTTGGCAATGTTTTTGTGGTCGAATTTTGGTGCTCTTTTTGTGGTAGCAGCCAAGAGTGCTCTTCGATTTGTACCCTGTGTTTTTTGACGGAGGTGTTGGGGAATACCATGTCATTGTGGAGCGCTGTCGAACATTTTGTGCTAATGTGTTGTTGAGTTTTTGTGGCTGCAAAGTTGGGGATGAAGGTACAGGAAACAGAGACCCACATCATTTCCTTGTTTTGTCATTGCTGCATAATCCTGAATGATAACCTCAAATGCCTCAGAGGAGCCTGAAGTTAGAGCAGGCACCACAGCAAATACCACAAGCAATCCCGAATTTGCATCAATCATAAATTATATCAGAAGGAATTGTTTCCCCCACATAATGGAGTTCTGCTTCATAATTTCCCGTTTTTGGCGCAAATCTTCATTTTTTTCTTTTTTTCTTTCTTTCTTTCTTTCTTTCTTTCTTTCCTTTCTTTCTTTCTTATGTATCGATCTGTCTATCTATCTACCTAGCTTTCTAACTATCTATCTATCTATCTATCTATCTATCTATACTAAGTACAAATCTCAAAAACACTTTGGTAAACGATCGGGATTTCATGTTTTGTGACAGCAGCGAAGGCTGATGAGATAGGAAATTACAATGGTTCTTTAAAACCCACAAATCCTATCTCACATTTAGTGGTCCATGTTTTTCCCTTGCTGCACCCATGTGCCATTAGATTCACCGGGTCAAGTCCCCGCAAGTGCTATCTCATCTGCTTTTAGTGGTCAGTGTTTTTCCCTTGCTGCGCCGATGTTTCTTGTAGATTTCTGGGGTCGAACCCCCACAAGTCCTATCTCATCTGCGTCCCTTGCAGCACCCATGTGCCATTAGATTTCCCGGGTCAAATCCACACAAGTCCTATCTCACCTGCTTTTAGTGGTCAGTGTTTTTCCCCTGCTGCACCCTGGCACATGAGAATTACCGGGTCAAGCCCCCACAAGTCCTATCTAACCTGCTTTTGGTAGTCAATGTTTTTCCCTTGCTGCGCCCATGTGCCAAGTAGATTTCCGGGGTCAGATGCCCACAAATCCGATCTCACCTGCTTTTAGTGGTCGGTGTTCCCCCCCCGCACGTGGTCAGTGTTTTTCCCTTGCTGCACCCATGTGCCATTAGATTTCCCGGGTCAAATCCCCACAAGTCTTTTCTCATCTGCTTTTAGTGTTCAATGTTTTTCCCTTGCTGCACCCATGTGCCAATAGATTTTGCGGGTATGTCATCTGCTTCCAGTGGTCAGTGTTTTTCCCTTGCTGCGCCGATGTGCCAGGTAGATTTCCCGGGTCAAATCCCCACAAGTCCTATCTCTCTGCGTTCAATGGTCAATGTTTTTCCCTTGCTGCACCCATGTGCCATTATATTTCCCGGGTCAAATCCACACAGGTCCTATCTCACCTGCTTTTAGTGGTCAGTGTTTTAGGTAGATGTCCGGGGTCTAATCCCCACAAGTCCTATCTCATCTGCTTTTAGTGGTGAATGTTTTCCCTGCTGCACCCATGTGCCATTAGATTTCCCGGGGCAAATCCCCACAAGTCCTATCTCACCTGCTTTTAGTGGTCCGTGTTTTCCCTTTGCTGCGCCCATGAGCCATTAGATTTCCCGGGTCAAATCCCCACAAGTCTTATCTTGCTCAATGTTTCTCCCTTGCTGCGCATGTGCCAGGTACGTTTCCGGGGTCAAATCCCCCCACAGGTCCTGTCCTATCTCATCTGCTTTTAGTGGTCCATGTTTTTCCCCTGCTGCACCCATGTGCAATTAGATTTCCGGGGTCAAGTCCCCGCAAGTGCTATCTCATCTGCTTTTAGTGTTCAGTGTTTTCCCTTGCTGCACCCATGTGCCATTGGATGTCCAGGGTCAAAACCTCGAAAGTCCTAGCTCACACGCGTTCAGTGGAACATCTTTTTACCTTGCTGCACCCATGCGTCATGTAGATTTCCGGCATGAAACCCATGAGATGGGACTCCGTCATGGGATATACATGCTACAGTCCCAACACATGTGCTATGTGAACATACCCCAAATCAGCCCTAACTCCTATCTCATGTGTCCAAAGTGTAGCCTATAGCCTATAGCGTTCAAAACCATAAACCGTGGGAATGTAAAAACTTGATGCAGGTATCCTTCAAATGACAAATAGAACCACATGAGATAAGAGTTTGGCACCTTCAAAGGGCAAAAACAATACTTTACTCATGAGATAGGAAATCAAAAAGAAACTTCGCTCTCCAACAACTCCTATCTCACTTGCACTGAGTATAGCTATCTAGCTATCTATCTACGCGTTTATCTAGCTATCTCTCTATATCTATCGATCCAGCTATCGATAAGACCCCCTCTCTCGGTCTACTCTCCATCCATCTATTATCTGCCTATCTATCAATCTATTTGTTTACTTATTTTGCCCTAGTATTTGTCTACCTATTTAACCCCAATATCAGGGACGAGGGGGAGAATCGACACCCCACCATCACCCATGTGCGAGCTGGTACATTATCCTGCAAAACACTCCCCGGGGACACCCTGAACACCAACTGAGTGTGGAAAAACGGGCCCGTACGGAAACACCTCCCCCAGACCCCTAATCTCTCACTACGTTCGCAAAAAAAAAACACAACTTGCCAGCTTGTCCGGCTGGCTTTCGTAAAAGAGGGAAAAGCAGAGAAGTAGAGAAGCAGAAAAGCGGACAAGCAGAGAAGTAAACAAGCAGAGAAGTAAAGAAGCAGGGAAAAGCGGTGTGGCAGGGAAACAGAAACCAAAAAGAAAAAAAAACAAATCAAAAAAAAATCTCCATTGTATTGTATAATCCTGGATTTAGGTGATGTTCCGCATCACATCATAAATGTCCGACCACGGAGGTACCTTCAAAATCCGTTCCTTCAAAACCGTGTAATTTTCTCCACTCAAATTGCCATATGAAAAATCCCCACCTCGCCTCACTTCTTCAGCTGATGCATTGCATTATAGAGCTGCATCTTCCCACTGGATTTGCAGCTGTCCACGACCAGATTCCGTCGCATCCAGCAATGGCCATGGCCCACCATCACTGTGGTGCAATCCAAAGACTGCAAGCACAGCTCCTGCTTTTTCGTGAAGCCTACAATCACGCACCTGCTGGTGGGCAGATTAGATAAACAACACACATGCACATATACATATATGAATATGCATGTGTGCATGTCTATACACACACACCTGTATGATACCTGTATGTATGACTGTATGTATGTATGCATGTATGTATGTATGTATGTATGTACGCACGTACGTACGTACGTACGTACGTAGGTATGGATGGATGGACGGATGGATGGATGGATGTACGTACGTACGTACGTACGTGTATGGATGGATGTATGTATGTAGGGTGAAGGCTGGGGGTTCCCCGGAAGCCAATTGCATTTTATTTGTATGGATATGGAAAATGTTGATTTTACAGTGTGTTTTACAGTGTTTTATGCTCTTCTCTCAATTGTTCGATCAGTAAAAGTTGCAATGTCGGCGCGGATAAACTTGACGTTTGCCCACGCAGAAGAATGATAAATTTACATCTTCCATGGATGGCCAAACATGTGTGCAACATCGAAACCATTGGAATTGCGGTTTCATGCATCTTTGGTCGTTTTGTTGACAACTAGAAAGTGTCATAATTCACTGGAGAACCATGGACGAAATGAACATCACACCTTTTTCATTCTCACGTCCACAAAGGCTTTTTGAAGTTGTTTGGAGCGAGAGCACCATTGGTCTTCTCACGGTGCAGTCGCAGTAACAACGGCTTCAACGAAGCTACATCCTCAAGGCTTCAGCAACTCTCAATCCAACGCGCTCCACATGACGTTATTACACCCTCCCCACCCCCCGACCCCCCCTTTTGTAAACAACAACGATACTTGCAACGTAACAACATCTTCAACAAAGCAACATCCTCCAGGTTTCAACAAGTCTCAATCCAACGCAGTCCACATGACGTTATTACACCCCCCACACCCCCCCACACCCCCATCTCTATACCCTAACTATAACGAGGTTTATAATGTTTATAGTACATGACAAGACTGAGGGTTCCTGGAAGCTCCGGGGAACCCCCAGCCTTGACCCTGTATGTATGTATGTACGTAAGTATGTATGTATGTATGTATGTATGTATGTACCTACATTATGTATGTATGTATGTATGTATGTATGTATGTATGTACACATGTGTATATACGTCGATTATGTGCTCCCCTCGCGTGGTGATTGGGGCCACCACAATGGAAGCCAACTAGTAACTTGTCACAAAAATCGAGGATGGGGCATCCAAGACAAGGATCAGCAGATTTCAGTCAACTAAACCTGACAGGTGAGGCTACTGCAATACAAACAAACTAGCCTCACAAGGTTCAGGAGTAAATGTGTAAAAAGGCCTATTCAAAGAGCAAATGATTCAACACCAAAAAACGGCAGCCACACTCAGTCGCTCCTTGCACTCTGCAGGTCGTGTGTTTGGAACAAAAGCGCGGTCTGAAGCTGGGTCCGAGCCAGCGCCAAAGCAGCTCATGTGACCCAGGAAGTAAAATACACCACCTGGGCGGCTGCCAATGGGCCTTTGATATTCATGAGATACATTGAGATACCGTACACGCGCGCATGTACAGCATCATATAGATATACATAGGTATTACACATCTATCTATCTTTCTATATGTATTTATATAATATATATATGTATATATATATGTATATATATAGAGAGAGAGAGCGGGTAGTAAGGGGGGTGGGTTTTTGAAAGTTGTGATTTTGCAATGTTTTGGCCTTTGCAGAGAACATGCCATTGAAATGATGAGAATGTGCAGTCACTGCTCTATGTGAAGAGAGCAATATATATAATATAAAGCTAGTACAAGCTTGGCTCTTTTACCGATATTTGCATTGATTGTTTGATTGGTATTGTGGATGAGATCTATTGGTATTCCAAAAGGTGGCACCAATGACACAAATCTATCATGCATAAGTAGATCTTAAAACCTCCCAAGGTTTTCTAGAATATATGTAATTAGGTTGCCACAAATAATTTAAATGAACAATGTCTTAATACAACATATAAAGAAAAAATGCATTCACCTTTCAAAGAATTGAAATGAAATAAGAAAGATAAGCTTACCTACTGCAAATATTTCATGGAACTCTTGGATTGAAGTAGAATTAAGGTAGAAGATTTCCACAAACTCTGAGAAAAAAGATGCATCAAGTGGTGTGACTTTAAGGCATAAAGTCTTTTACATGTAAAACTCAGTTAGAATTTGCCAGGGAATCTTTCCTGCTGGAAAATGAGGTTCAAGCAGAAATTACAAATAAGCTTATATAATGCTTATATTTTATCCAAAAATTCAAAGAGATCTTTCATTTTATAATATATATATGTGTGTGTGTGTGTTTCACCTTCATTCAGTTCATTTCTCATTTATATAAATTACATACCCCCCAAGGGGGGCATGTAACAAATACTTGAAGTAATCTTGCATTTGGACATAAAGAAAACCCAAACAAAAACATGCTGTACTTTGTATTGAAACTGGCACCTCTAAATCAACGTATATTTTTTGCAAGATATTACATTTCCCAATTGAATCAATCCACTTGAAAAATGCATATATTTTTCAAGGGATTGCTGCAACACTTCAAGGAACAATCTGGATTGTAATGAAGAAACTCTTTCAAACAAAGTTATATACATCTCCCAAACAGGAATTGCACCGTATTTCAAACAATTATGCATTTCCCAATTGAAGCAAGCATCTTGGAAAAGGCATGTAGTTTTCAAAAGATCCAAAAAGAATGATGCAACACTTCAAGCATTGTGTTTTGTAATGAAGAAGTTCTCTCCCAACAAAGCTTCAAAGATGAATGCAGTGTCCAATTGAAGCAACCATCTTGAAAAGGGCATATATTTCTCAAAAAGAATGCTGCAAAACTTCAAGGAACATTAAAATTTCTAATGAAGAAGTTTCTGCAAAAAAAAATGCATTTCTCTAAAAAATAATCCTATGTCAAACAGTAGTGCATTGGCACTGTTGGCATGGAGCCTCATCTACAAATGCCTCCTGTCATCTAGCAAATACCTCCTGTTGTCTGGCAAATCTCTAAAGAACACAAACCAAAAAAACACACAAAAAAAAAAAAAAAACAGACCCATGACACCAGAAGACATTCATCTGCTTTGGGGTCAAAAATCGTGTTTTTTTTTTGGTTTTGGTTTACATTTTATAGAGATTTGCCAGATGACAGGAGGTATTTGCCAGATAACAAGAGGCATTTGTGCGTAAGGTTCCATGCCAATATGCCCAAAGTTGTTTTTAAAAAAAAACTAAAAACATTTCTACAATTTACAAAAACCCACCCCCCATGAGTATCCCTTCTGTAAATATCTCTCTCTCTCTGTGTTATTGACTTCTTTTATCTCTCTCTCTCTCTCTCTCTCCATCGCCATCTCGTTTCTCAATGTATCTGTTTATGCGTACCGTATACCTTCCATAGCATTTGCACCCATAGCGATCTTTCCTTTGCAAGGTCTTGGAGGGGAGGAGAAAAAAAAGAAGTACCAGTTTGATCAAATCACTCCCGCCTTCATCTGAAGACGCTCTACCTTTGGAACCATATCCTTCGTACCCCTCTTGCCTCTCATAGCCGTCCCTTTGGGAATACTCTGGGCCGGGGTAGTGACCTTCTCGCTGCGTGGACGTTGGAATCTCAGTTGTCGACTTGGTGCTGGTAATGGTTGTGGTCGTTGTGGTCGTTGTGGTCGTTGTGGTCGTTGTGGTCGTTGTGGTCGCTGTGGTGGTTGTGGTGGTGGCGGTGGTGGCGGTGGTGGCGGTGGTGGCGGTGGTGGCGGTGGTGGTGGTCGTCGTCGTGGTGGTCTCCACAGTGGTGGCAGAAATTGCGGTTGTGGCGTTCCAGACTTGTCTCTTCACCCAAAGACTGTTCGCCGGTGACATGAAGCAGTGAGACATGTCATCCAGACCGCTGCGGAGGAAACATGTGCTCGGATCATGATTGTCCTGACGTTCGGCAAGGTCATGCTGAAATCAATGTCCAACCCTCAACGGTCTCCAGAGCTGCTATTGTTTACCACACCTTAGAGCTATGGTTGGCAGGCCTGCAGTCAACTTCCAACCAGCAAACTCTTTTCAAGTGTAGATTAGCTGTAGCACCCGCTGCAGATTCCCAACTTCCCGACTTTACATCTTTCCAGATCCAGACCCTGGTAGCCTGGCCCCAAGTCTTTTTTTTCTCCACCCATGCAGTGATGCAATGTCCTCAACCACAATGCCCTGGCAGTCCGCTATGCTCTGGCATTTCTGCATACATGCCGTCGGGGACATAGCCGTGGAGTATGGTTCAGGTACTCCCGCCAGACTCTTCCCACCCACTCCCGGAGGACAGTTCTTGTTGCGGTAGACCTGGCCCAATGGCCAAATCTCAGCGGTAAAACATGGTGAATCTACCGTTTAGGATTCTGGTGCTAAGCAGTTCCAGTTCTGACTCTTTGCACCCAATTCCTCCCACGAAATCACCTTCCCGGGCATCGATCGGGATCAATTAGGAACTCAGGTCTTGAAAGCAGTGTCATGATCATTGGCCGCATGTATCCCTATCATTTTGTTGAGTCAACCCACCATGAGTTCTTGATGAAAATGCACTCAAAAATGTTACTTCCATTGCGGTTCGAATACCACTAAGTTCTGATTTGTTGTTTTAATCTGCGCACTGTCCATCAGTCACAAAAACAGAGTTGTCATAGCAGTTCGGAAAATGTATGATATCTAAATATACTTTTGCAACAAGCACCTAATGGTTTGCCAAAAGAACATGTTCACCCCCATTCGGTTTACCACATGGGTGTTTCATGAAACTGTGGTGCCCCAAACGATTGGTTTCCCATTTCTCTCCCCATGGTTTGTTTTTTTCTGACTAACAACTTGGAGAAGTAACTAGGGCCCCCCCCCGTTTAGGAATCCCCCAACATAAATCAGTTTGTTGGTTGTATCTCCCATTACAGTAACTCCTCATAAATCCTCATCACAAAGGCCATCGAAGATCAATTGAGGTTGTTCGAAAAAACACCCCATGTCCCACCAAGAAAAAAAATGTTCCAAAATCTAGAGATTCAAAACAAACCTTCCCAAGTTCCCATTTTTTGAGATTCCCCAACAAAAGAATTGAGATTTGACCCCATCCGCCCAATAAATCGGCCTTCCAATCCGCAGTCAGTGGAAATTGCGAGGCCTGACCATAGCAGCTCCACCACTCCGGGATCGTTTTCCTGCCGCACCACCATGAAATCTGCATGGTTTTGGCGGATCAAACCATGAGAAATGGAGATTCAACCAACCATGCAAAATGTGGATATAACCAACAAAACTTAGAATTTCACCAGGGAAAAGAAAGGAACAAGCCAACCCAAAGTGGGAACCTAACCACAAAACCAATTCAATCCGACAAGTGAGATGGACACGTTCATCACGTTCTGGACAACTGGGGTCACAACTTCCCATGTGAGCTGGAATGATATTTTAAGGTGGTAGAAGTATTGAAAGACCCCTCGATTTGGCAACTGAAGTCCAAACATTTTTTTGACAAATCTCTGGCAAAAACACCAATTGAATTCATGAAGTCTGAAGCTGAAGCAATTTACAAATTTCGGAGACTTTGCCCAAAGGTTCCTAAACTCTAGCCCAGTTTCCCCATGTGAACCAACCTTTTCTTCAGAGTTTCCGATCTTTTCCGGGCTCCTGGGGTGGTATGCCACGTTGTAAGCCCCGCAGGTCCCTTCGAGCCGCGGCTTACAGCCGCGCTCCCACAGCAAGGCCGGAAAGGCGGTGACCGGCAGCGCGCCCACGCGCTGCAGGCAGCTCTGAAGCCTCGGCCGAGGCGAAGATCCTGGGAATTACTAGCTAATCTAGCTATGGAAAAGCTGGATTTAAGCTACAAGATTGGAAACCCATGCGATTTTAGGTTGTGAGTTACTTTTTGTTCAGAACTCACATTGGATTTTGCCATGACCAGCTGGGATTTGACCATGAAAAAGTTGGAGTTACCAATGAGAAATAGGGATTGAAGCATGATCAATTGCGTTTAACCATGAAATTTGGATTGAAGCAATGAAAGCTGATGATTCAACCATGGATTTCACTACGGAAAATTGGGATTTGACCATGAAACTGGGATCCAACGACGTCGGATTCAACAATGAAAAATGTTGGGTGCAAAAAATGGTCAATATAACTATGACTATACGTTTGAACTGCGCAAAAAAAAATTGATTCAACCCATCTTTGGAATCTTCAATGGATTGGTTTCAAGGGGATTTGGTGATCTCAATAAGCATCAAGGTGTGGAATTTTCCAGGGATCAGGAAATCAGGAAGAATTGACACAACCAGCAGGGATACGACTTAACAAATGGCAATGGTCAGTGATGGTCAGTGATGGTCAGTGATGGTCAGTGGGGAAGTATTACTTTCTCCCGTGAAAAGAAACGGGCTGCGAGCTCCAATGGCCCTTTCCCGCCGAATTTCATTGAGAAAAAAAACCTGCAGATGGGGGGTTTTATAGAAGCAGCTGGTACTACAGGAAAGGAGACGAATTTGACTGGCCTATTCACTACTGGAGAGTTTTCGGTACATGGATTTGATTTCGGTACCTTTCTCTCCCGGTTTTTGTTTGTTTCCCTTCTCTCTCTTTGGGGAACCTACCTTGACTCCACGCAACGACATATAGGAAGCCCCAATGCCCAATCCACCCAGGTCTTCACATCCAAACAACCTGGATCTCACACCCCATCTGCCAATGTCCAAATCCATGTGTTTCTGGAATTTAGGCCCCAAATGATTTGGACAATGACATCATCTTCTCGTGGCCCGTATCACATATCACTCGCGCCGGAGGGCCAAATGTCTTCCTCGGGAATCTTTCCACACAAGTCCCAGTCGAGATGCCTTGGCCGGATGATGGTATCCTGGCGGTTGAAACCCCTAGTCTCAGACGCCAATGGAACCAACTCGTGTTCGTGAAATGCATACGGAGATATTTAGATAGGTTATAGATACATAATGATACATAACATATGGTGGACGCAGTTTAGTTCAGGCAGCATACAATTGAAGTGAGTTCGATACTCATACCCGCCAAAGTGAAGTTTCCCTTCACATGGCATATGAAGGAAACATGATGCAATGCTGCAAAGTTTTGACCCCAACCAAACAACACAAAGCATCACTCCTACACCTGGAGATAGTGTGGATAGCTTGGCCAGTGTTTTCCTGAGGATCTGCCCACTAACAAAGGAACATGCAGGAAACAAGCATGGGGAGATGACCAAGAAAAAAACGGCTGCATTTCCAGTCAAATATAGAGTCACCAGCCAAAAATGGGGTCGGGGTCCAGCTGATAACCTGGAACCCAAGCTGCTTGATGGCCTCCCTTGAGACCACCTCTATGGGCCCGTGCAAACCTGCGGCTCCGTCGCTGCCGGAATGCTCTGGTGAATCAGTCCAAAAGCAACAACCCTACCTGCGGACCTACACCTCGTGCCAAACGATCCAAACGATAAAAGCACTAATGTGCATTCCTGTGTATTCATGTACGTGGGCTCGTATTTCTTTAGATATATGTACATATTATTATTGTCGTTATTGTAAATAAAAATATATTTATACTATAATTGCATACATATACATATATCACCATATATCTGAGCTAAGCTTGACACCAATCACCCTGCTGGTGTCTGAGTCTGCCTGACCATTCAGGACCCTAGGTTCCCAAATCAAACCACAGCTTCAACTTTAAGACCAATGCCTCTGCCTTTCACCCTTCCGAAACATAACCTGAAAATCAAACTATAATAGAAACATAGATGGATGGATAGATAGGCAAATGGGCAGACAGGCAGACAAGCAGACAGACAGGCAAATAGGCAAACGGGCAAATAGGCAAATCGGTGAATAAGCAGATGGTTTTCCTAGGAAACCTGCCGGTTTTCACACTAGTTTTGACTTCAGATTCCCAACATTTTTGTGTCCCAACCACCGAAACCCTTCCCATGGGAGACTATCCTGCAATCGGGGACCATGGGACTCCTAAAACCCCCTCTTTCAATTGGGCGTGTTATCAATATCAATCCCATATACATATACCAGTAGTACCGCACAAGGCGGCGGCGGAAGTTTCAAAGATAGCAAACTATAGGACAGGTGCATTGCTGTGATGCATGGATGGCAGAGCGAGCCTACTGATGCACCGAAAGATGGCTGAGGCTCTAAGTCTCTTTTTTTCTCTATGTTACCTCCTCTCTGTGTCTCTCTGTTACCCCCCTCTGCGTCTCTCTATCTCTCCCTCTGTCTATCTGTCTGTCCATCTATCTATCCATCTATCCAACTATTTATCTATCTATCCATCTCTCTATCTAGCTCTCTATCTCTTTGCCTATCTCTCTACCTATGTACCTACCTTGCATATCTGTCTGTCTCTCTATCTCTCTATCTGCCTATCTGTCTATCTATCTATTCATCCATCCATCCATCTGTTTATTTATATATCTGAAAGGGAACAATTCTGCGAGACTTCCTTCAAAACTGCATCGATCTATGAATGTATCAATCTAGCAATCTACCAATCTTTCAACCTATCAATCTATCTATCCATCCATCTATCCTTCTATCCATTCTTTTGAAACTAGCAACAGTAGCAAGCGTGACTCACCAGTGCGAACCACCCCATCTATCTCTCTGTCTGTCTGCCTGTCTCTCTGTCTAGCTCGTTATCTATCTGTCTATCTATCTAGCTACCTATCTACCTACCTGTCTGTCTACCTATCTATCTACCTAGCTATCTTTCCGTCTGCCTATCTATCTACCTAACTATCTAAGTATGTACCTACGATTCTGTCTGTCTACCTGGCTCTATCTATCTATCTATCTATCTGTCTGTCTGTCTGTCTATCTATCTATCTATCTCTTTCTCTCTCTCTCTATCTCTCTATCTCTCTACCTCTCTCTCTCTCTCCATCTACCTACCTATCAAACTTTCTCACTATCGAACTCTCTTTCTATCTTTCTATTGATCTATCTATCTAACTAGCTAGCTAAATAACTAAAGAACTAACTAATTAACGAATGAACAAACAAACAAACAAACAAACTCAGTGCCTGACCCACTGACTGACTGATAATTATCCCGCCAACTAACTGACTAACTTGCTAGCTAACTAACTAACTAACTACCTACCTACCTAGCTAGCTAGCTAACTAGCTAGCTAACTACCTATCTACCTACCTATGCACCTACCTATGTATGTACCTACCTATGTACCTACCTACCTACCTACCTATCTATCTATCTATCTATCTAGCTAGCTAGCTAGCTATCTATCTATTTATATCTATATATCCATCTATACCTATCTCTACCTATCTCTACCTATCTCTACCTATCTCTACCTACGGTATCTCTACCTATCTCTACCTATCTCGACCTATCTCTACCTATCTCTACCTATCTCTCTGTCTGTCAGTCCGTCTAGCCACCCATCCGTTTTGAAATGGAAACTGGAAAAGATCAAAACCGATTCAATTCTCCAAGGCATCTTGAAAAAATGAAAGTTCACAGCTCCAAAACCATCAAATTCTGCGAGGCTTCCTCAGCTTTCGCAGTTGACAGCATCAAAAACGAAGCAATTCAGCGAGCCTTCCTCAATTTTGGAACTTGACAACGTCAAAAACGAAAAATTATGGCGAGACTTCCTAAATCTTCGAAATTGACAACATCAGAAACGAAGCAGTTCTGCGAGACTTCCTTCACAAAGTTGTTGAGTGCCGAGCTGACCGCCTCGTGCCAATGCATTTTGTGTTTTTTCTAGCCCATGTCTCTTAAAAACCACGCCTGCCACGAACAAGTGAGGCCAGGTCATACGAAGTGCTGCAAATGTCACGCAAAATCATCTTTGAAAACCTGAAGATCTGATACTCCAAAACGGAACTTCTCTCAGGAAATCATCGCCCTGACCTCCTAACATCTCTGATGAACATGTCTCTTGTTTTGCGCCTGCTACGCGGAAGAATGCATCTTTGCAGTTCCTCTTCAAACGTTCCACGCTTGCCATAATTTTCAAAACTGCTACGACACCTTCACGTTTTGCTTACTTTTTTGGCCAGGTGCAGAATCCATTGCGCCTCCCACGAAAGTGGCGCTTGAACGTCCAAAAGCGGTCCGAACATGTGGCGCTTTTACCATTTTGACTTCGAAGTGTGCTTCGCGCCGGAATGTGCTTCGGGCCACCATGCGGTGCGCTTTTTCAACTTCTCAACTTCAAAAAGCGGCCCGTCCGACACTGAGATGCTTTAAACAGTTTTACTTCCAAATTCGCGCACAATAACAGCGTGAACTTTTTTAACATGTCCGCTTCCAAGAATGTTCCAAGACTGAAGCATTTTGACTTTAAAATCTGCTTCGTGCCAAAACGGCATGCAATTTTTCATCTCTCATCTGGCCAAATGGCTCCGCACCCACCGCTTTAGCGAGCCTACTTTTCGACCCTCCGGCGCCACAAACCATTTGAAAAACGCCATGAATCGTATCTTTTCTACCTTCACCTGCATCTTCTTTCCTCTGGCTCTTTCTCTTCTCTGATCTTCTCTCTTCTTATCTTCTCTTCTCTGACTCTTTCCACCTCTGCTTTTCCATTTATCCATGTTGTCGGAAGTTTGACTTCCAAACTTCCTTCAATAATTGTCGGACAAGTTTTCCTTCACCCAAACATCCCGTTTTATCCTAACACCATCCATCGATCTCCATCCCCACCTTCATTGCAGTTCACGAGGAAGGATTTCAATTTCACCGGCGGCAGCAGCGAGGCTAAACGCTCGGGCATGAAAACAGTATCGGGGTCCAGCTTTACCGTGAAAGCGTGGGCTAAAGCCTCGGGCATCTTCTGAACCTGCAAACGTGATCGTTTTGCATCGGTCGTGGTTTTTGTCGAAGGGGAACAGGCGGCGTTCACCATCACGATTAAGGATTTGACCATCAAACACTTGGATTTGACTGGAACGAAGCATCAAAGATTGGGTATATATAGTTGGCAAAATTCCAAAAGCAAGACATTTACCAATGCCCGACAAAGGGAACAGAAAAGAGAAGGAAAGCGCCGAAGGGTTGCCATGCTTTTTTGGTGGGAGATTCAGATCCCAGACCACATTTTGTAGGTGTTCGAGATTGGTGACAATTGGCATGTCTACCGTGGCATGAACAGCTTTCTATGGTTTCAACCCGGCGGCCCTCAACAAACACAGCCTGCGGCCCCTGCCTTCTGCCAGATCGTTTTGAAGACTGGCGTGTTCAGCGCTGTTCCCCAACGGCCGCCTTTGGCCACGCCAAAGGCCAGCGTCGGCAGAGGATGCGTCACCGGGGTCATGTTGGCTTGCCCAAAGACCGCATACGTTGGGCACTGAAAAAGTCCTGGTTGGTGGTTGAAGGGCCAGCCACCCCTTCAAAAACTGGACAGTCAATCGGGATCATCATCCCACATGGGGTGAAAATAAAATGTTGCAAACCAGCAACAAGACTCCCTTTCCCTTCTTCTGCTGAGACAACAGCAGTGCTCGTTCCAGGTCCGGCTGGCCCATCACAGTGAAGCAAAAAACGTCAGGCACTGCACTTCCAGCACTGACTCCGTGTAGGAAAGTGGTGGCTTCCACTTCTGCCGGCAGGAGAGAGTGACTCACTGCGAGCTGCGAGTGGAGGAACAGGATGGCGCTAAGGCAAAGCAGGACCGTGCCAATCACTACGAAGGAGCGCGAAGAGCCACTGCCACCCGATGGCTCTTCATCATACTGCTGTATAATCAAAGGATAAACCTCAACAGTGGCGAAGGTGGCCATGTTTCTCAAAGTTTGGGGATCTCTTTTGTTACGGCGATGACTGCCACATGTACAATGTCCCGGCCTTGGATTCCCATCATGGAATCAAATCTTTCTAAGTCAAGCCTGTGATCAACATCAAAACCCAAGACATGCCATGTCTGTGGCGTCCCAGCGGCTTGCTCCTCATCCACAGCCAAGCCCCTCGCGCTCATCTCCTCACATTCTCTCAAGGGATTCATCCGGCTCATCGCTTCAGCGCGCAGTTGCGCATCCGCTTCGAGCCCGCTGCGGTTGATCCACGGTTGATCGAAATGGAACCCCAACTGATGGCCTTTCCATTGAAGATGTGCGGAAACCAAAAAGAAAATCCCTTGTGAGGGGATCACAATACCTGTCCAGGATCAAGCCGATCGGCGGGTTAGCTCCTTGAAAATAGATTCCCCAAAATCACCGTTGGTGGTATAAACCATCCCCAAATGATAGGTTTATGGCATTGGCTTGCTAACGCTAGATATCATTCCAAATAGAAAATTGCGTGCTGAAGATGCGCGAAAAAATATCCTAAGCCCTGATCCAAAGCCCAAGGCTTCCAGCAGCCCCGAATATCCGGCGTAGACGTGTGTAAGTATGCGTATCAGATATGTGTATATATCTGATATATATCCAGATGTGGATACAGATTTGGATATCAGTTGCATCTTAGATACTTGCATTAGATTGTGAGTACATATATGAGATAGGATTAGGTTCAATTCACTTCCATTAGGATAAGATGAGATCAAATAAGATAACACACAAGATAATATAAGGTAAGACAGAATAAGATGAGAAAAGGTAGAACAACACAGAAGTAAAGAGATAATGGAATAAGAACAGATAGGATAAGATAACACAAGAAAAAAATAAGATAAGAAAAAGACAAGATAGGATAAGATAACACAGAAGGTAAGATAAGATCAGAGAGGGTAAGAAAACACAGAAAGTAAGATAAGATAGGATCAGCTAAGATAGGATCAGAGAAGAAAGGAGAAGATAACACAAAAGATCATATAATAAGACAAGAAAGGAAAGGATAACACAGAAGGCAAGATAAGATAGGATATGATAGGATGAGAAAACACAGAAGGTAAGATGAGATACGGTCAGCTAAGATAGGAAAAGAAAAGATTGGATAAGATAACACGGGAAATAAGGTAAGGTAAGGTAGGAAAAGAAGAGATCAGATAGAACAACACAAGAAGATAAGATACGATAAAAGGGTAAGGTAAGCTAGGGTAAGAAAACGCAGAAATCGGATCAGATAAGATAAGGTGAGATGAGACAGGGTAAGATAACACAGAAGATAAGATAAGATAAGATAAGGTTTCACCAGATACGATAAGATAGTGTATGATAAGATAACACAGAAAACAAGATCAGATAAGATAGGGAAACACCAGGTTAGGATAGGATAAGATAGGACAACATACCGTACCATGACATAACATAACAAAACAAACATAGCTAGATACTGACCTCTTAAATGATCTCTCCACTCTCCGGTGCCGTTACCTCCACCAAGTGCATGCTGTCCACCGTGGTCTCACACTGCTCCGTGGTGAGGCCCAAGACCTGGCGTTCCACGCGTAGACTCACGTGTGAGATCTTGGGATTGACAAATAAAAAATGTATTTAAAACATGCGCGATGTAATGGTAAATGTGGACTTGACCAAGAATCTGGACTTTTTTCCATGAAAAATTGTCGTTTACAAACCACACATTGGTTTCAGCGTGACACACTAGGATTGAATGATTAAAAGGTTGGAGCCAACCTTTATGAACCAACAACAATGACGTATAATGACGTATATAGCCCTATATACATCTTTTCAATGGATCCTTGAAGAGATCCTTGAAGGGCAGCCAGAGAGGAACCATGGCCTCATGTACGTTTATTTTTTTTCAAACTTGAGAGCGTTTGCAAGGAAACAGCGGTTTTTCTCTGAAGGTAAGCCGCTTGGGGTTGCTGGTTTTTGTTTTTTGGTTGGATTTCCCTTCGGCTAATCCTGTGACGGGCCCAAATTTTTACCCAATACAGCCAGTGCAGATGAAACCACCACAGGCCGACAGCTCACCTCTGAGAGAACCTTGTTGCCCTTCAGCGCCTTCGTGATCATCTGCCTGCAATGATCTGCCCCTGCTTCTGATGAAACACTTCCAAAATAGCGGTAAGGCCCATCGTCCGGACTTTGCGCCTGTCATCCTCCGTCTTTTCATAAGATTGCACCAGCTTGAGCATGGTGACAGGACAACTGGCGGAGTAGGCCGGTGGGATCGAGGTCTGGGGTTCAGAGTTCAAACTGTCTGAGGCAACGCCAAGCCTCTTACATAACATGCAATGTCACAACAAATCCGCCCGCACCGAAGGTGCCGAGGCGTGGTAGTTTAGCAGTGAGGGATGTAACAGATCTGTTCAACGGGTACAGCTTCACCAGGAGACTGTGGCAATTTGCAGCGATTTCACGCAGATCGGCCCAACATCGTGCAAATGCACCGTTTCGACCCCACATGTCCGCAACATCGGTTCCCCTTGGGGGCCAGCATTGGTCAACATGGCCCCAATTTGGTTGGGTGCGGGCGGTACTCGTCGCGAAGCGACTCGAATATATAAACTGACTAAAAATGCATGAACCAAATCCCAAACTTATACACAATCTTTACCAAAAAAAGGGCAAAATCTGATCTATAACTATGGCCAAGTTTGATGTGTTCCACAATGTCGACCACCATTTGGATCCATGTATGTTGATGTTCTTTGAGATAAAGGGGAAAAAACAAGTGCTATGTCTGATCCTGCATTCTGTCTCTGTATAAACTTGACACCAGCAACAAGCTTCCTGAATCTGGGCACCCATACTGCCCAGCGGGCACATTGTCCTTTGACCTTAGAAATCCAGCCGCTCTGCGAGATTTCAAGAAGCTGCGCGCCTGTTGGAGTTGTGAGGGACAAAAACACATATTCATTCCAGCACCATATCATATCTGGTCCGCAAATCCTATTCCCTTGTTTGCTAATGGGCCCCGCCATGAAGGTGAGCGGCGGCACAAATGAACCCTTACAAACCAAGCTGTAATATGTATATATGGTTCCATATTATAATATATATATATATACTGTGTGCATGTGTGCGCGTAACCCACTTCCCATAACCAGTCAGAAAGGGTCAACTGTCAACTGGTCCCTGCTAATCTGGTATTTCCAAACACCCACCTCATGAGTGAAGCTCCTTTCATGCTCCCTTCAGGTTCACTTTCAGGTTCTTTATTTTGTATAGTGAGAAGCGGAAAAACGCTGGTTCCCTACATTGGCTGATTGGGCTGGAATAAAGCCCTATCGGCTACACTCCAGAGGGCAAGCACCCAAAAAAGGTGTGTCCATGTGTGTGTGTGTGCGCGCGGGCATCTTGCAACCTAAGAAGCATGGGTGGTACAATCAATAAGTAATTACTCACATCTGCTGCCAGATTTCTCTGGTGACACAGGTCTTATACGCGCCAAATAGCTGAACGTGACGGAGTTCATAGCTTGCGCGGTTCAAATACTTCTTTGCGTCATCTGGTCCACTGCTTAACTCAGGTCTCACAATGCCAAGAAATTGTGCCAGAGGCTGGTCGTCGGGTTCTTTAAAATTAGTACGGGACAAATGGCAGGGCTGGCACGATAGTTTTCCCCCTGTCCACTGTTCTTGGAGATCTTATAAAGATGTCCCTTGTTGATTGCACCCCTTGCTGCTTTTAAAAACCTCCTGTTCTGAATTGGATGCATGGACCAACCCATTCCAAGATCACTCCTCCAAGTCCAGCTCCAAGCAGTGGACTCAAAGCCCCCAGTAATAACCACCAGGCTCCCCTGCTTGAAACGAGAACCGAAGGCTGCAACACCATTGGCCAAAGCTTTCCCAGCCTCCACAACCCCCAAAAAAAACGATATGGTTAAACCGTTTACCCAATGATAGTCGATCCCCCATATGTCCATCAATGGGCTGATTTTACACAGCCCAAATTAAATGCATTTAAATGCTATGTTTATGGCATTGGGTTGATCATGTTTATCACATTAACCCCTTCACTTCTGCGAAGAAAATGATCAAACCCCCTAAGAATCCTGGTGGAAAGAGTTGAATCTGCCCGTGTTGGGGGAAAAATGCGTCTGTGGCATGGTCAAAAAAAACATTGGATTATATATGATTATATGGGGTACGGTCATCCCAATCATCCCATCATTTGGGGAATTCATGCCCTCTTGGAATCTAATACAGCCACTGTTGGGCCCCCCGTGGGTGACCTTGATGCCCTCACGCTTCAAGCTCTTCCGCACCACTAGGTCCAGCTCCTGACCCCATGTTTCCCTACGAAAAAATGAAGCAGAACCGACAGAAAAACAAAACAAAAAAACATAGTTGTTTAAGTCTTCTTCGCCTATTTGTCTGTTTTATTGCATATTTTCCCTGACACCAATTCTGGAACTATGGTTACGGTTAGGGTAATCATGATCTTACGATATCTTATGCATGTTTGATCACCATGAGGTATTCCATCACCCATTTTGAGAATAAAAAGAGGTACAGTAAGCAGGATAAAAGTGGAGATGTCGGAATATCACTGGGTTTTGACATGCTGAAGTTATGAACGACTTTGTATTCCTGGGATGCGCATCCAAGCACCTGGATTCTTATCCTCTCAGCAAGGCGGAGAATAAGAGCTGTGGTTATTGGAAGTCAGTGAAGTCCATTAGGAATGCTTGAGGAATCAGAGGAATCAGTGCTGAAAACAAAGGCCCGGCATTTCAATCTTCACCCTGTTTGTGATTCTTTCCAAGGGATTGCCAGGTCAAGAGCTTTGATAGCACCAGTAGGTTCGGCAAATGTTTTTGTCACATCTGAAGGTTTTTGTCAAATGTTTTTTGGCATCCAGCCTCAACATGAAGCCATTTGCCTGGAGTGACATCACTTATACACCTTTCTCATCAGGAAATTCCTGTGCAGCAAGTTGTTAGACATTTAGTAGAGATTTAATGCATGTTTCACCCTCACATGCGATTCACATTGCAAAAGGTAAACCGACTGATTGGTCTACCTGTGTTTAGGGTTGCCAGCCGGAGCCATTTTGTTGCCGTCGCATTTCCCAAAGATGGCGCCACAACCCCTTCAAAGCTGCCTGGAATTTTTCGCGGGGCACGCAGAGAGTTCTGACCTTGGAGGGTGCGGCCATCTTAGCACATGGACCCCCATCTGCTGGTCCAACAGCCCTACTGAAAAGGCGACCCAGCGAATGGGTTTGGGGACCCCCAATACTTGTTGAGATCAAAGAGCAACCGCCGGCAAATGTTGGATGTGCCTTTGGCCACACACAAAAAAAGAAAAAAATATCACCAAAGCCGGCTCCACCAACCTTGATTCCACCAGAAAATGATTGCACCTTCTGAGGTTCCTCACGCCGGACCCTGCCACCAGGGATTTGGGATTCTTCAAAACTTGCGTCTTGGCCTGTCCAAAAGCATGGCATTCCAGCGTAATGAAATCCAAATAGGACCCTGGCATGAACAGGGCCGAATGCTGGAAGAATCAACCTTACCAGTTTTCAGGTGGCTTGTAACCCCAGCAACTGATTTTTGGCAAAACTGGGTGCATAGCCAAATGGAGGTGCCCCCAAAACCCACAGGTTTACCAGAAAATACTGAATTAAAATTACCTTTGTTGGTTGATAAGTTGATATATCTAATATACTGTATCCCATTCTATCCCCATACCCCCATTCTGCACCCGGTAAATTTGGCTGTCCCTCCATTTCTGACCTACTGGCCCTGCCAAAAAAACGCCGCAACGTGGCCCTGGCCGCGGCCTGCTGCATCGCTTCCACCCCCAGGAACTCACCAATCCTGACAGCCGATCTTCTCAAGGATTCTCCATTTCCAATGGAACTCCTGAGAATTACCCGAATAAGATCGAATAAGTATTAATCATCTAAAAATCTCAATTGACTTTTGAATGTTCCTCCGATATCAAAGTGTGATGCATCGAAAAAAATAAAAGGATAAAAGGATCATCACATGTGGATTTGTGACCTTCCCCATTGCTTCCTAAAAATTGGGACTGGTGCTTGAGCCACCCCGTCCCAGAAATGTATGAAGATAGACTGAGATCAACATCGCCCCATGTAAGGTACATGGGAATGGGTCAAAACTATCAAAACTCCCAGCTTGGAATCCATCAATGTTTGGACCAGTGTCCCAATGCATTGCCTACCGGGCCTACCCAAATGGCTTTGCCCAAAAATAGGGGAACCCTCAAAAATGAACGTCTTAGCATCACTTTAAATTATATAAGTGGTACATCCCCGCTGAAATGCCCAATCCCCAAAAATCATGATGTGACCCTCAATTATAGATCGCTACGCTTCGCCCGAAATAGTGGTTGTTTGTGGTTTTTTACCCAGTTCATAGACCCAAAGCATACACCCTAACATTGTTGGGAGGGTTAGGGAACCACTTTTTGATGGGTGGGTTGGTTTCCCCATCGCCAAATTAAGAATCTTTGACACCTGTGCTCCGTCCCTAGCAGCCTCAAGGTACGAACAATATGATGCTCGCAGAGGTCGGCAGTACCTGACAAGGAGCTCGATGTGCTTCCAACATGAAGAGATAGTAGTTTGTCTATCCTTTTTTGGGCGTGCTGCAATATCAAATACCTTCCCTAAAGAAAAGACCAGTATTGTAATGGATCTATTCCGAATGATGGGGTGATATTTCATGTTGAGGGAACCGTCGCCCCCAAAAGTGGACAGAAATTCATTGAAACTGAGAAATTCAAACATAAATGATCACCAACTGCACCAACTTCCATTGACATATCTTTATCCGTCTGGACCTCCAAAATGCTGCTGGTTTCCACCCAGTATGCAAGTCAACTGGGGGTCATCATCTCATCATCGTTCAATGGATTGGTTACCGTTGGTAGTGAACATCTCAGCGTGGGTGCAATGTGTGTCCTTAAACTGCTTTGCGCCGCTGCGCCGCTGCGCCGCTCCAGTCGGTTGTTTCCTTGCGCCTGTGCGCTGCTGCGCCGCTGCGCTGTTGTTAGGCTTCGCTTGCGCCAGTGCGCTGCTGCGCTGCTGCGCCGCTGCGCTGTTGTTTGGTTGCAGTTGCGCCGGTGCGCTGCTGCGCTGCTGCGGCGCTGCGCTGTTGTTATAGGTTGCACTTGCGCCGGTGCGCTGCTGCGCCGCTGCGCAGAACAGGTAAGCTGAGCAATTGCGTCCCAGCATCGGAGCATCGGAGCGCAGAATGTCAACACAAGAGCTGCGGAGCG
>Ga0126342_10004319_pt1 | contig 24174 bp, 22 predicted proteins | sample Cyp1metagenome_FD_92528 | JGI IMG/M metagenome (GOLD analysis project Ga0126342, IMG submission 92528) | Coral microbial communities from Lord Howe Island, Old Settlement Bay, Australia - Cyphastrea 1 metagenome | ecosystem: Host-associated > Invertebrates > Cnidaria > Coral ...
CTGGATTAATAAACCCCTAGGCTGTTTGATTGGGAGGGTACCATTTAAGTATTAGATTATGACTATTGGAGGAGTACCCCCCTAATTAATAAACCATGGTTTATTAATCCGGGGTTGACATTAAAACCCAAAAAATGATGGCACTGCAGCCTCTCAGCTGAATCTCTCAGAATTGGCAGGACATATTTACAGCAACACTCCCATGATCAGGAGGAGTTTTCTCCAACAAATGAATAGAAACTGGCAAAATCCCATAAGTAAATAATTGTAAATATTTACCATCTATTATTCTTTCTTCATTTTTTTTTCCTCATTTTCTATGGGAATTTCCATGGGGTTTCCAACCCCGGGTTTCCGGGTGGTAGGCCTTGGATGCCATTGGACGTGCTAAGGAGGCACGATCCAACCACACTGAATTGATGATTCCCTAAGGTTGTTGTGGGTTGATGGGTTGAACTGGGTTGTTGTTGGTTGAAGAATTCAAACAAATTGAAAAAAAACTGTTGTTTCTTTTGGTCAAAAACAATCTGTTTTTTTGGTCAAAATTGGACTAGATCCATAGTTTTTGCTCCAAACAACGAGGTCGAAGAGGCTGAAAACAGCGTGGCAAATGCCTTGGCGGAGCATTTGGAGGCGGAGCTTTGGGGATCAACTTACAGCAGGTACAGTATGGTACAGTATGGTACCTGGTAAACTTTTGATGTTTGTGAAATGCCAGATTAGAGTGTTGAGGTTTTGTTGAGGTTTTTGATCCATGAATCCATCTCCCATATTCGTTGTCCTCGTTGTCCTGGGTTTTCAAAGATTGCCTCGTGATGTGAGGCAGTTCCACAGGCAGCCGGACCTGGGGGCGTTGTAATTTTCCAAGGCTGTGGCAGAGATGTGACATTCTATATAACAGAATTCAGAACATTGATCAGATATCATTGAACATGTTCATGAAATATTGTTCATTGAATATTGGACACTTTTACTAGAGACTTGATGCGAGCTTGAAATGTTTGCTCATTTCCCATCTTTTGACTGTGTAGCGAACCGCAGATGCACAGTATCTGTCAGGAGAGGCCCACAACAGTCACAACAGTCTTGACTGAGGCAAAGGACGTGGATGTGCGGATGTTTTGTGCGTTTGTTGTGCAAGTGACGTCGATCATGTGTAACTACTAGCTACTAAACCTAGGGTTTCTTGATGTTTCTTGCAGATCTTCCGTTAAATCAAGTGACCGACTCATCAATGCATCGATTTCTAGAGAGACAGGCAATGAACACAACTATTGGCTCCATTTGAGTTCCGTGGCACAGGGACAAAGCGCTGTATCCTACGAAGAGGCCCTTGAAAAAACATCGTTTTGAAACGTGTCAAAAACATCTTGCATCGCTACCTCGACTTCACAGTTGTGTAATCCAGCTTGAGCCCTTGGGCGTTTTCCTGGATTCTGGTGTTTCGGGCAGTAAACTTTTGACATTTGAATCAGATGCATTTTTGCCGATTGCTGATGCCTAAGTGGCATATCGCTTTCATGTTTTCACACATAACTTTCTGCAACCAGGGCGATCTGGCCGACGAGCAAGAGTATGCTTGTGCTCAGGCCAATTGAGAGACAGATAGCAAGGTGTGAACGGCTTCTAAACCTTTCAGATTTGTGGAATGATCGAAAACGAAGAACATGATCAAATGATGATGCAACAATTTGGCGATATACACTTCACGTGTGCATGCCAATGGTGTCAACCACTTCGAAATTGCAATTTAAACCACTGGATTTTGGGGTGCCCCGTTTTGGACAAACACATTTGTCCAATGATTCAGCTACTCAAAATAAGCAGGTTTGCATGGTTCAACTGTTTGACTGTTGAAATAAAATTTCTCAGATCGTCTTCTCTTCCTTTGCACCAATCGTTCCCCTGTAGGCTGTAGCGGGCAAGCTGATCCGCATGTTGTCCTCCCAAGCCCAGGCATGGAGCCAAGCTGCATAGGCTATTGTCAATGATGGCTTTTATATAGGTTTGTCTGAAAACGAGGTACCTGAGAATTTCCAATGGTGACTATTTTGGGGATACACGGGATACCCCATTTTCAGACACACTTAAAAATGTCATACATGACATGGAATCTCCATTTGGGGTGCCGGAAATCGGATGTCTTCCAGTGGATTCAGGGGTACCCATGGGTACCCTATCAGGTGCATCTATTTTGCCAACTGTTGGTAAAATGATCTCAAGAATCCTCACTAAAAAACACAGATATTACAGATATATAGAAACATTGACATACCCATAGAAACCTCTATAGAAACCCATATCATGATATAGTGGTCAGGATGGCTATATGAACCCTAAACCCTAAACCCAGCTGTTTATATATCCATTGCGAGGCCAAATTGGTAGCAGAGCAGTCCTAGGCGGGAAAACTGGAGCAAAGACTGTGCGAAAGTTTTCGTAGTTCGAGTAGGTGCAGCTAAACCCTGGTGGCCCTGGTGTTGGTTGAAGTTTTTTTTTGGTGGTTATACATGGTTAAAACATGATATATATGTAATTATATATCCTATTTATGTATTATGGAATGATCATCACTAGGCATTGCCGTGAACTAATCATGATTTGCGTGAGATAGAGGGTTCGCAAGTTAGGAGATCTTAAAGGGGGATCCACAGTCATGAACCATCCCCAATTCGCGGTACATGAACTTGGGATAATTTGGGCATGCCCGGAATATTTGGATGATTTGGACTAGCACCTCGTTGACAAGTAGGGATGGTTGATTGGGAATCCCGCGTTACCGCAATTTTCCATCTTATGATATCTTATGTGCATGTTTTCCCCCCATACTCAGAAGAAGTCACCATGAAAGCTGATCCGCTTCCTTGCCAAACCTTCAGTGTTAGAGAAACTGCTGCAGAAAACAGAGATCTTCGTCATCGCTTGAAATAGTCATATGGTCGCACATCCTGTAATCTCATTCTGGTGCAGGCCACTACCAGGATTTTCCCTGAGGCAGCGAAGAATCATATTTTTGTTGGGAAGTTGTCCAATACATCTCTGGGCATTGGCTCAGATTGGCCAATGATTTTTTGGTCCGGTCTCACCGTGTGTGATGCTCATGAAATGGATGAAATGGAGATGGGTCAAAGGTCGTCCGAAAACTCACCCAGAAAGATGTTTGGAGGGAAGCAATTTATCAACATGTATCAACATGTATCAACATCATTCAAAATGTATCAACATGTACAGTATCAACATCCATACAACATCCATTACCACGATATTTTGATCTTCACCGTGGTGCTACCGTTGGCTTTTGACCCTTTGACCCATCCCATCCCACGGCCACCGTAGCGTGGCTCTGGAACGCGAGGCCTCAAGGGATCGATGGAAAATGGGGGAGATTTGCACCCAATTGTGGCCATAAAATGACATAAATTGAACTAAGTATGAAATAAGTAACAGGTTTTTAATGAGATATAATAAGATCTTAAACATGTTGTTACATCTTGTTACTTAGTTCAATTTATTTCATAGTTTTAATTGTTTTAATGTGGATTTTTAAACCTTTTTAAAACCATCAAAGGTGCCATTTTTTCACAGTGTCTGACGCTCAACTCCTCGGTTTCGCCATGGAAGCCTCAAGCTTCTGACGCTTCTCCAGCTGTGTCTTTTGATGAACGGCGTCAAATTTGAGAACCACCCAGCCACAGGTACAATTGGTACGATTATAGTTACATGATGTTGCATGTATATTATATTTGATATATTTACAAACCAACACTTTAAACTGAAGTTCTTGACATGGCAAGTTGATGCAAGACGTGATCATGGTTGATCTTTTTTGATCTTTTCAGTCAACAGATGTCCAAGTTGATCAAAGTTCCCCGAAAGCCATCCATGGCAAGACAGCAACGGACAGCAACGGACAGCAGTCCGACATGCACTGCACAGCTTCCCTGGCTGAGTGATGGCAGCAAAGGGTCGCTGGAGTCAGGGATGCTTGGCGCAGGTTTTTACTAGTCAAACTAGTCATGAACCAACAGGGGATATGGATGGATAATGATGGATATGGGGGGTTAAGGACTCCATATCCATCCATATCCAGCCATATCCCCTGTTGGTTAAGGATATACCCCCAAATGAATTTCACCAGCGGGGGTATAACCAGCGGAATGTCTCCAGAGTCCAGAGAAACATGTGGGATTTCACCAAGAATGGATATCATGGGATTTAGCCAACCGTAAAAGGAATATCATGGTACACATATATACGTTATATATACGTTATATATATATATAATCAACAACATGAGATGGGTTCAACCAGAAATAACAACATTATACCCTTCAGCAATCAACCAGAGTTAGAATCAATTGAAGTGGACACCAGATTTTTTGAAGAACTAGAAGTGTAAACAAGCGTGCTCAAATTGACTGATGGGATCAGGCAAGGTTCTATACGCAGTATTGTGTCCATGCTAGCTGCTGGATTTAGGTTGACTCTTTTCCCCCATACTGAGGATACAGCAAACAAGATGATTGGGAATGGCAGGCTTGGGACAAGGTGCAATCGACCTGACGTTTGATTTATGACAAACTGAACCACAACATGCTCGCGTGGGTTGATACTCCAACATTGTCTTTTTACTTGAAACATACTGCTATATATATAATATTGGATTTGTCGATACACCGTTTTTGGACATACCCACCTCGTTAAAGCGAAAACACAACTCTGCAAGGTAAGAGTGTAAAGTGCGTTTATCGTAGGAGAGTTGACCCGAGAAGATGTCAACCGATGTTCCCAAAATGTCCGCTTGATGAAAAAGAGAGGCATTTCAGCGAAACCGTGCATTTTCCGAAACCAGTTGGGTCAAAAAAGTGGGTTGTTTTTTTATGTTGTCTGATGTTGTCTGATAGGGTACCCCTTTCCATCCCAGGATCTAAACACCTGCTCCTGCGAAGGGTTTCTTCTCAAAGAACTGCTGCCAAATTCAACTTTTCACTTCATCTACATAATGTCTCCTACTTCCTCTACATCACCTACATCATCTACATCAACTTCATCTACATCACATTTACAATCTACATCCTTAATAGAATCTACAGCTGCTCAACGTCTACAATCTCCTACAAGACTCCTACAATGTCATTTGCACAGGAGTTGTTACACATGAGTTTTGACACAGGAGTTCTTACACAGGAGTTGTTACACAGGAGTTCTTACACAGGAGTTCTTACACAGGAGTTGTTACACAGGCGGGTTACACAGGAGTTGTTCCACAAGAGTCGTTACACAGGAGTTGTTGCACAGTAGTTAACTTCGTATTTGAACTCCTACAAAACTCCTACTTCTCAGGTTATTCTAAATTTCTCTCTTTTAGCGGCAGGGGGAAGCCAGGAAGTGGCTTACGAAACGTGACCCTAAGGAGATCGCGCGTGTCGGACACCCAAACGTGTGGTGACATGCAAATTCTGTTTGTCCTTGGGCAACCCTGGAGATCGTGCGCGTCGGACGCACGAACGTGCGGTGACATGCGAATTCTGCTTGTCCTTGTACATCAGTTTCTTCCATGTGACCTTTATTTTCAAACGTTTGAAATTTCAAAATCGCAAATTTACATCAGTTTGTGACGTTCGGCTTTCATTTCGTGCGAAATGGTTGCATCAGAAGTTTCAAAATCGCAATTTTAAACCAGTTTCTGACGCGCAGCCCTCATTTCGTGCGAAAGGGTTGCAGCTGACTCAAAATTGCAATTTTACATCAGGCTTGCGATATTTCCTTGTGACGTTGTATACCGCAATTTTACACCAGCTTTTTGCCCTTGGACCGTCATTTCGTGCGAAAGTGTTGCATCTGAACTTTCAGAACTGCAATTCTACACCGGTTTTTGGCATTTGGCCTTCATGCCATACGAAAGGGCAATGCTCGGCCACAGAAAATTCGCATTTCCACACACCTTTGTGCGTCCAGCACACGCGATCTCCGCAGAGGGTTGCCCAAGGACGAACAGAATTGGACTTTCACCGACTTGGAACGTTTGCGGTCCAAAATTACGATTTTGGAACATCAGGCGTGACGTTTTCGCACGACTTCTGTGTGTAAAAGCTCCTCCATGTAAAGCTTCTCTGTGTTAAAGCTTCTGCGTGTACAAACTCCTGTGTAAAAGACCCTCCGTGTAAAGACTTCTCTGTGTAAAAACTTCTGCGTGTAAAAGTTTCTGTGTGGAAAAACCCCTCTGTGCAAAAACTTCGCTGTGTCACATCTTCTGTGTGTAAGAGCTCCTCTGTGTAAGCACTTCTCTGTGTAAAAGTTTCTGTGTTTAAAGACTTGAAACTTTCATTCTTTGTCTTTGAGCTTCCGTTCCTGCCTTGCAGTCAGGGTGCGACATGCTTTGCTTCTTGACACTGTATCGCGATTCGCTGGGGTTGTCCCAGTCATGTGAGCAGACGGCATTGAAATATACAGATACACATATGATAAAACTTAATCATTTCCTTATCATTCATTATGCATCCATAAGTCATTGACATCCACCGCCTGATCCATCATTCATCATCTTTCATCATCGTTCATCATCCGTGATCCTCATATCTTCTCTTTGATCCACTCGCTCCTGCTTTTTTCTTTTGGGCCACATTCTTGTCGTCTAGTTTTCATAGTCACATGTCATATTTCATAGATCCATCTCCAAATCTTGGGCACATCCAAATCATATTGCTGGTCATATCCCATGGTATCACATGGTAGCAACATAGACGGGTTGGTTTCCTCCCCATCGTCTTGTCTGCTATGTCCCGCAGACTATCCATATGCATTACCTCATCCCAATGTTTGAAGATCAAAACATTGGCACCCCCACAACTTCATTGGTGAAAACCCACACATCTGATTTTTGAGGATATATTCCCAGCGGCCATACCAAGAAAGTAATTGCGAGTGAAATTCCCCAATGGTCGCTGGTTCTATCTCATAGTGTTGTATATATATAGGTTCATACTGACATAGGTGTGTATAATATATATAATATATATAATATATATAATATATATAATATATATATAATATATAATATATATAATATATATATACACATGATAATATAGTATATTGACATATTATGCATCTGTATCTGCATATACACACATGTCCCATTAGATCCCCATGGTTGGTCTGTTAACTCCCCAGGGTTGCACCAGGCTAGTTGGGAGCCAGGATATTCCAGCTGGTTGGAAGCTCAGCCTGATGCCGTGACGGATAAACATGTGGTGACAACTAATCAATTCACTGGGAATAGAGGTTGGAATATATAACTATAAGCCAATTGTGTGGCAATGTATATATATATATACATATTCCCGGTTCCCGGTTCGGTACCCCCGGTTGCCAACCGTATGCTATTTGCAGCATTCCCGAGTCACGGCCTTTCATTTGCATGCAATTTGCAGCGTTTCAAAGCCACGACCTTCGACTTGCACATTATTTACAGCATTTGAAAGCCGCATGCTACCTACATACGACGACCTACGCTGTCCATCCAGTAACGTAGGATCTATATGCTTCTTGTCTACCTGGTATACCTATACAAAGCCATCCCCAAATGGTAGGTTTATCGTTTATTATTGGGATTAGACCATCAACCATCAACAACCATTAGCAACCATTATTAACCATGGAGTTTATAAACCTACAATTAGCCGAAGGAAGCTTAGAAGTAAAGCTTCCGATTTATGGACAGATGCAGCAACAGTGATGGAAGTCTCACAGACTTGCTCCGTTTTTTGATGTCGCCAACTTCGAATTTTAGGAGGAAGTCTCGCAGACTTGCTTCGTCTTGGACCTGTCAAGTTCCACTCTTGGAGGAAGTTTCGCAGAATTGCTTAGAGAGAGATAGGTAGATAGATACTGTAGATAGATAGATAGATAGGTAGGTAGGTAGGTAGGTAGGTAGGTAGGTAGATAGATAGATAGATAGATAGATAGAGAGAGAGATAGACAGACAGGCAGGCAGGCAGACAGGCAGACAGACAGACAGATAGATAGATAAATAGAGAGTGAGAGAGAGAGAGGGAACGAGAGGGGGATAGAGATAGATAGAGAGAGAGGGAGAGACAGAGAAACATAGAGAGAAAGAGAGAAAGAGACAGAGAGAGATAGAGAGATAGAAAAATAGAGAGACTCTGAGATTCAACCGCCTGTCGATCCTTCAGTGGGTTCGCTCTGACATCCATGCGTCACAACAACCCACCTCTCCAATAGGTTTCCTATCTTTGAAATTTCCGCCACTGCCTTGTGCGGTACTATTGGTAAGGATGGTTTCATTTCCCAGGCCAGTTTCCCGAGAGTGGAGTGTCAGGGGCCCAGGGGACACCATCCATTTGAAGATGGACGAAAAGGAAAAAAATGGAAAAAACATCGGACAATGGCATAGTGAGCACATGGGTGATGAACTTCATGAACACATCATTTTTTCGGTGTTCAATTTTGATCCAGAACCAGCTAGTCCAGCAGGTGAGATTGCTGCCGAGTCCCAGACCCAGAGATGATACCGCTCTAACAAGGAGAGAATCTCTTAAAATGTGGCGTGTTTTCTGATTGATCTCCCACCTGAGTCGTGGTTTCTCATATGCAAGATGATTATTATTTATGATATAATAAACATTTAATGATTGATTGATTGATTACCATTTATAAACAGTGATTCCTATTATATCCTATGATCAATCAATGATGATCACTAGAATATGTAACAGGATTCCTTATTATATCCTATTGTCATATACTGTCATATACTGTCATATTATATCCTATTATTGATAATCAATCAATCATTTATTCTCAGCATCACTGTATTAGGATTATTCCAAACGACCAGTTCTACAGATTTATCGTTGAATCCACCAAGCACATAAAAACGAGGTGAGCGCAGAACTCCACCAGGCACAAAAACGGTGACAAAAACCACACTTCTCGCGTAATTTTGGACATTTCCCAAAAATGGTGAGAGGAACATCCAAGGAATTTCTGGCGTTTTCTTATTTAATTCCTAAACAGTATTAGCAGTGGTTTGCAAGGCATGTTTTTTTTTTTTTTCGGATGAAAACTGGGCATCACGCGCGATGAATTTTGGGTGATAAAATTGGGACCCCAAGATAGCCACGTGCTGTTGGTGATTTGTTGGTGAAACATCGGCCAGGTCTCAACGGGAAAGGTGATGGCCACCAAAAAGTGAAAGGAGGGAAAGGCAAAAGCAAAGGCGATGGCATAATATATATACCATATATATATATATATCATATATATATGATATATATATATATATGATATATATGACATATATGGCATATATGGAGGGTGCGAAGTTGTCAGTTTGTTCATATTTTATCATATTTCCATGTCCCATAAAAATGATGTGCCTCAAGTTCTGTCAGGCAAAGAGAGGGAAGAAATTTATGATTGGAAGGCCGACCGGCAAGCCGACTGGCAAGGAACTTCCAAAGGGAGTTCCAAGGGCAAAGGCAAAGATGGCTATGGCAGCTATGGCAAAGGAAAGGAGTCAGGATCCACCGGCTACGGATTCGACAGTGGAAAAGTGAAAGGCGACGGAAAAGGAAAGGGACGCAAAGGCAAGGAGAGATCGAAAGAAACAGGACTGCAGAACTTGAGATATCTTGAGATATCTTGAGATGTTTCAAAATTCTACGACATGTTTTCCATTGTTTTCCTACAAGTTCGGACGGATCAGTTAGGAGATGTTAGATGGTACTTCTCTCGAAGAAACAATCACTGGGCTCAGGATGGGCGACCGAGTGACTCGACTGCCATGATCCGTCGCCGAACACAGTTGGGACTTGTTGGGATGGCCCCGATGGCCCCGATGGCTGTCCGGTGGCTCCATTTTCCCACTGGTCCCACTGGTTGCTTCACAGATTTTGTCAACATCTTGGAAAAACATCTTTTCACCATAGATAGTGATGATAGTGCAGCTTTTTGAAGTCCCTAAAATTTGGACCATCTCATCCCTCTGATCCCTTTTTGTTTATTGAGACCGTCGATGGCTCGACAAACCAAGGACTCCGGTAGCGCCTTTGAACCTCAGATGCAATTTGGAACCATCACATCGAGAGCATGGTGCTTACACCAAATCAGGGAAGAATTTGATGGTCTTCCAAGATTTTCGATATTTTTTCAGGGATGAACGGATGAACATCCATAGGTCCATAACTACCAGCTAGATTTTGAAAACCGCGGGGTGCTCTGGGAGTCTCTCCAGCATTTTGGCCCAGCCTGGAGCCAATGGGGCGAAAGCCAAAGTGGGGTGATATCAGTTTTTTTTTTTGATATCTTGGATCTATATTCCTACTAGCCAGGATAATTGTAGATCCAAGATTCTCATTAGAGTCACACACTTATAAAAATATATAATTATAGGTAGATATGTATATATATATACATATATATATATATATACATATATATATATATACATATATATATATACACACATATATATATATATAGATATAGAATAATCATAAATTCATCAACTATTTGTAGATGATCTATTCATCTCCAGTCATTTTGAAGTCACCACCAGGGGGCCCATTGGATCAGCCCATCCATCGGAGCCAGTGATGCGTCAAGGCCAAGGCCGGGAAGTGAAAATTTCATCTGCCAGAATACCAATTGATATTGAAAAAAAATGGTATGCTTGTATTATTGATATAATATGTATAGTGATATTATGTAATCTATGGTATTTTGATATTGATATTGATTATCTATGTATCAAATATGTAATCTACTATAGGTAAAAAAAACAATATATAAGTTATATATAATTATATAGATAACTTGTTTTGGTAGGTGATAAAGGACCTTCTACTACCTAGTTACCTGGTTACTAGGGAGTTACTGACCGCGTTTTGGTTGCAGGCAGAATCAGGGGATTGTACCAAGAAAAAGGGCATTGCCCACGTAAGAGGTAGGTATGCATGTATTGTATGCATTAATGTATGATATTGCACATGCAGGCAATTGTATGTACGCACATGCTCATATTCGAAACATATGTGCCTTCTGTACGCGTGTTTGTACAGCCTGTGATATCATCTAGATAAAGGTCATATACAATAGACAGCAGATGCTTTGTATACCTCCCAGAATTGGCTTTAAGGAATAAGTTACGGTAACCCACATAGGTCGAAAATATCATAGTAGCTTGTAACAAGGCCAAAACAAATCCCTCTGACGATTCTGGTGCCGTGCTTGCAAGGCCCTTCCGACAGGCAAGCCATGCCTGTTGGTGCACGGCCACAGGCGGGGCCCAGGAGAAAACGATCTCTTTGTGAATCAAAAATTGTGAAATGATTTCCCCTTTGGCAATTTTGGGGTATCCACCAATTTTGGATATAAACCATCAATGTACCATCAACGATTATACTCAGCCCTTAATGAATCATTCCGCAGTTATATATCGATCAGGTGTCACAAAACGAGCATGTTGATGGTTTCATGTTTCATTTGTCGATTGGCTGAAACAACTTTTGCAAGAAGACCACTGATTGTGTCCAAACAATTCTTATGTTTCCCGTGAATTTTCCATTCAACTCTGGGAGTTTAGTCGGTTTAATCAAAGTTTAAAGCTGCTGCAGACCATCAATCAAGCATACAGCATCAAACATCAAACAATTACTCGATATGACCAACCAATCATTTTTATAAAGTATCAACGAAGCGTCAGACATCACTGATATCACTCTGTGAAGGATTACCCGAAGAAACCCCCTTTGCGAGCACGGCCCAAAGCAGCGGCTGTATCTCGGCAGCAACAGCTTAACTCGCCGTTTGACCTGGCCAAACATGAGGGATACTGGGATATAAAAGGGTAATTTTCATAACATGGTGAAACATGGGATTCATTGGATGTTAGGGTAACATAGGGTAAGATATTTTCAAACCATGACAAAGCTATTTGGTTGAATCTTTCAAACATCGGGGACCCAAACAAGCAATGGTTTAGAACATCATTTCTCCATCAAGCAATGGACAATTTTGGGGAAAAAACTCCGGTTGATTCTCCACCTGTTTGTATATTGTTTATTCACTGCTTGCTCCAAGGAGTCGAAAAGGCACCTCGGCGAAAGGGATTAACTGCTGTTTCACTTGTTTTGTTTTGTATCACCCTGGACAAACAAAGTTAATGCCAGTATAATGATCTGAAATCACAATTCTTGTCCCGTGGGGAAAGTGGGATTTAAAACTCCTGGATTGGCACAGGATTTTGCGATACATTTCATATATTCCCTTTGTGACAGGAGGGGGTCTTGTGAGGGCTCCTACTGGGCCAGTGCTGAAATTGCGCAAATGCTGGTGGTCAATGATACAAGCTGTGGGGGGGATCTCCAAAACTATCAATCAAGATGAATCAATCTGTCTTACATACACGCCATGTTCACTAGCCATTGGTTGATCTCTATAGATAAATGCAAGTGATCATTTGGGTTTTGATCCCTGCTTTGCCTTTCACCTCCCATTTTTAGCCCCACTTTTGTTGCCGCTTAACCATTGATTCAAGAGCAGCCCCTGAAACGTACCCGACAATATGGAGCTTTAAAGCTCCATTCAGAAGGGTTGATGGGCAAGTAGTCCCTATGAGTCCATAAGGCCTTATTTGTTTGATACCTTGAGCCTTGAGCCTAAGATTTCCGACCCATCCAATCTTGGTCCTTGCAGGACCGGGAAAGTTGGTGAGAGGCTGAGAGAATAAAGGCCTGCGCTGGCGCAGGTCTGGGGACACTTTGGACTGGCCGATTCTCACTGTGTTTTTTTGTTTGGTTGCTGGGGTTGAGAAATGTTTTCGATGGAAGATTCATGTGTTTTTTCCCAAAACATTGCCATTTGAAAAAACTCAAGAGGCCAGGGGTTGAGAGTCATCCTAGTCATCCGGAATTGACATTGGACAGACACTTCGACAAGGGACCCTTGTCTCGCCAGGTGATTGGCTCTCGCAGGAAAAAACACAAAAACTGGGGTATCTGGAGTCGCGCTGACAGCTGATGGGATTGTCATGGGATTGTCCAAACATATGAGGGTTGGAAGAGCAAGTTATGGCCATCGGAAAATGTGAAACATGACTTTCTAATCCAAATCACATGAATTTACGCCGTTGGAAACTGTGAAGACATGACTTTCTAATGAATAGCAATTAGGGGTACCTCATCTTCAGACGGACCCTGCTGGTAGCAGCTGATTTCCCAGCGACTGGAAGTTGTCCCTCTCCAGGTTGGGGCAGATGCAGAAACGTTGGGCTTTGCTGTGGAAGCCTGTGTCTTTTTCATGATATTCAATGATTTCAATGCCGGTGAAGAGATGTGACTATGGAACACGTCTTGCCTGTGCTCGTTGTCTATAACATTCTATAACATTCTATAACATTCTATAACATTCTATAACATGCTATAACATGCTATTAAAAAACAGTGACTGATTCATTAATGATGAGTTAGATTGGTTAATGTTATCAAACTGTTAACCATGTGACCCCAATGGCTCGAATGGCTTGGTCCACTGAGTCGACGACTGGTGCTGTAGAGTCTGTGTTGCTGGGCGGCCAAAGACGAGCAATGTGAACAACGACCCACAGAAAAAACCCAAACAAAACCCACAAAAAAAAACTCCACAAACATACAGAAAAAGTGAAAACATACAGAAATATATATATACACATATATATATATATTATATGATGTGAAAATATGATTTAACATGTACAAACATGGATATTGCATCATATTGTCATATTGCCCAATCTAGTTCCATTTCTAATCGAAGATGCACGATGTCCGGGCACCACTTCTTCTGCGCCGAATGGCGCCGCTTGCGGAAGGCCAGCTGAAAGTTTTGAGGGATTGACCAGTGAGTTGAGTGATCATACAGTACCACACATATACACAAATAAATATAATAGCAACAATAAAAACAAAAAATAACAATAATGATAATAATGATAATAATGAAAAGAATCATAATAATAACAATAATAATAATAGCAATAATAATAATGATAATAATGACAACAACAACAACAACTACTACTACTACTACTAATGATAATAATAATAAATAATAATACTACTAATAATAATGATAATACATAACCATAACAACAATAGCAATAATAGCGATAAAAATAATGACAATAATGATAATATCAATAATATCAATAATAACAATAATGATTAATAATAACAATAATAATGATAATAGTAATAATAATAAATAATAACAATAAATACTAATTTGACAATAATAATAATTAATCATAACAACAATAAGAATAATACCGATAATAGTAATAACAATAATGATATCAATAATAACAATAACAACTAATAATAACAATAATAACAACACTTATAATAATACCAATAATGATAATAATAATAAATTTATATATAATGACAATGATTAATAACAATAAGAATAAATAAAAAAAATAATAATCAATAATAATTACTATTAATAATAATAATGAAAATAATCATAATAACAACAATAATAATAACAACAAAAAAAATAATGATAATAATAATAGATGTATATATGTAGCTACGGCCCCGGAGTCAAAGAGTTACCCCTCATCGTAATTTACCTTAGCGTTTTGGCTTAAGTTATCCCATTCAGGTATCAGGTGGTTTTGTTCCTTTATTTTCAATTTCTAACAAATTGCTGCGGAGTGGAGGTAAAAGGAGGCTGAACGGTTCACTCTCTCTATATATATAAATAACGCATCATACTAGGTATTGTGTGTGTGTAGATATATGATATATCATGTCGTATCATGTATATAATGACGTGATATGCATATTATGTTCTAGTCTATATCACATGCAAATATGATGCTTCATCAGCATCATTCGTTATACTAAGCGTCTTGCCCATTCGCATCAATCTGCTGCCAGGTTGTGCCCATCGAGGAAGATGTACACCTGGCTATTTAACAGATCTGCCGTGTGAAATGGGGTTGTCTCGAAATGTGGACCCCCAAATGTATTTTTTTGTGTTCAGATTCCACACAATTTCACCGTAAAATATTCAATGGTTCAATGATCCTAGCATAAAATGATCTAGAATGGGTCCATACTCCGATTTTGAGACAAGCCGTTGTAGAGACTGTTGAAATGGCGCCACGCCATACTGTGCCAGCTCCTCTACGAATTCGTGTTTGCAGCCCCGTCCTGGGAGCATGTACTTGTGGATTCGAGCCTCTTGGAAGCATTTGGGTCAAACATGGAGCACCTTCACCAGCTCATGTTTTTTGCATTGAAACATCACCAACATCGTTTTGGGATGTTTTGGGTAGTTGACAAAGAATGTTCCAATAAATCCACAGTTTTTTTGAAGAATTATGAAACTATCATAGGCTAATAGGCCTGTTCCCGTCTGCCGGGCTGAGGGAACGGAAGTAGAGCTTCGAACTCTTTGCGACGAGGAATAAACTAGACTAGACCATTGAAATGTTGTTTGGAGATTTATCCAGTGAAACATTTTGGGTATGGGTCAATACCTATAGATACCATTTTTAATGGGATGAACATCCATTTACCAGCTATTTTGATGTTCACCAGGGGTACAAGGTTTTGACACACTACCATTTTGGGCAGTATAGCCATCTCCAAATTGCAACGCTGACCCAGGCTGTGAATTTGTGCAGGCGCTTGGCCCTCAGTGATTGGTTGATGGCAATACTGACGATAACTGGTTTATTTGGCAGTATTATGATCTTGGATAATGACATTAGCAATATGCAATAAGAATGATAACCTTAACAAGAGCTATCATAACATTCTCCTAGGTGGGGATTATGACACGACCCAATATGCGAACCCATACCAGCCAACCACTATCAAGAGATGACAGGGGATTTAGGACTTTGCTCAAGTGGTTGAGAGAGAAAAGATGGGGATTTGACCGACGCTTTGCAGCTGAGGAATCAATTGCAAGGATGGACTGTCGAGGTTGAACAGGAGCGAATCAGTGTTTTCTCTCCTGGCAGAAACCATTTCTTTCAAAGATGACAGCAGGTTGGTTTTCAGCCAATAGAGTCCTTCGAAATTATGATTTTTTCAGGACCTCTTCAATCACATCAGAGAAACTTTCGAGAGCCAGAACCTTAAGCCAGACTCAGCAGCCAGACATTCAGGATGTCAACCCCAGATGAACGTTGATCCCTAGGCTGTTTCATTGTGGGGATTACAATATAAGTAGCAAAGTAATTCGTTTTTTTTTGGTGTAGTCCCCACTTCACGAGGGTGAACATTGAACAATATTGAACAATATTGAACACTTGTCCAGGGTGCATATTTGCAGCATAATTTGCATGATGTGTTATCCAAATCCTCAGGTGATGGGCCCAGAAGTGCACGCGGAAGGCAGACAAAACTCACGTCAGATGGGCCAATTTTGGCCAAGTCTCCGTCGGATTCCGTCGATTCCATGTATGGCAACATCCAGAAAGGACCAGATACCCTCTGGTAATTTAACATAGCTATTGAAAATCACCATTTATAGTGGATTTTCCCATTGAAAATGGTGATTTTCCATAGTTATGTTAGTTTACCAGAGGGTACATGTTGATGATTGTTGATGTGGGACAAGAAAATCTCTGGGCATTTTGTCCCGGTTTTTTGGTTTAAGAAGTTTAAGACAACAGCCCCAATATTTGGTGGGTTTAAGGGTGTTTCCTGTAGACTTCCCCCAACATATCAATCCGTTGAAACCTGAAAGTAGCGTTTGGCTTCCACATTATTATCTCCATTTTATAAATGTCCCACATTTGATATCTGAAAATCCGCATTTGTATCAGTATCTGGTATAGATATAAGACATTATAAGTCATAGTTATATTCATTATATCAATATAATTCAAACTCAATTGTTCCCATATTTACCATAGTTATCCCAGTTTCTTGTTCCTGTTTTTCCCTCACAGAACCACCTCTGTTTTGGAAGACATGACCAGGAGCACCGTCAGCCGGGAGCGTTCACCAGGTGGCCGTGGCTCGCTCAAATCCCATGATTTATGGGGATTTGTATAGCATAAGATAGCACAAGATAGCTCTGTGGTTCGAAAAGATAAAACATGATGCCATGATGCATTTTTGATCTGATTTCCAGATGTCTCTACATTATTCAATCATTATTTTACATTGTCAACGCATTTGACTCAAATTGATCAGACTTTTGTGGGTCCATGAGTACCAGAAACCATCGATGATATACCTAGATGACTAAGGAAGATCGTCACCCTGGGCATCGTTGGGGGACTCGGACATCAGGGGAGGTGGCAAGGGTTGGGAACGGTTCAACAACTCCAACTAATGGACGCGCTAATATGTCCTATAGTTCATTTCAACGCAATTATAGTCTGAGAATGTCTGAGAGTCCCAAGCCCAGTGAACTTCTACAGTGCACGGTAGGATTATATAACTGTTATATCTCATGGTGAAAGCCTCAGTTTTTTTCGCCTCAGCTCGGCGTAGCCGAAGTTTTTCAAGGCAAAGCCCCCGACGCAGCTGTCGTTCCCCATCGCCGGGGCGGTGACTCGGACGATTTGACGATGGCTGGGAGTCAAACATGTGGGATTTCAATGGCTGGTGGATGGTGGATATTCATCGCTATGGTATGATAGGTTTGAATCCCCATTTCACATGTTCTCCCGTCGTCCTAGTATGTCCTAGTATTAAATATCACTCTGAACCTTGGAAGCCCGGTTGAGTATTGAATCTATATTCATGTTGGGGTCCCGGACCCGAATCTGCTGAATTCAGCTGATTTCATTCGGGTTCTCGGCCAGTCCAAGCCATGTGAATCTTCCAAAGCCGATAGGAACAACTTCTCAAACTAAAGGATTTGATATGAACGGCGCACGGGGATTGCCAAATTTTCTGTTCGTTTGTTGGATTTGTCCAAAAATTGGCTGTGCCCCATTCCATCCTATAGATTTCACCCGTAAAAATCATCATTTCCTCAGCCTTGGCAACAAATTTGGGGCTCTCCCTTTAAATGTCCCATTAAAACAAACCCGCTTTCCGAAAGGGCCAGCTGGGCCAGCCTTTCCAGGGTCACCCGGTCACCCACCATGCGATCTATTCCACCAGCGGCTCGGTGGAAATGAATGGATTTTGTGGAAATTTCCGAACTGAAAATCGATGATTCTGGGCATGTTCCTCTTCAGTTCACCAGATCTTAGTGGATTAAATGTGGCACATTTGCCCATAAATGTGTGTGGTTTTTCGTGATTCACAAGCCCAAAAGAGGCCTAACATAAAGCAAACACAGTTCTCTTTCTTTGGCGGAAAGATGTCCTGCATGTCTTGGGGAGGAACTAGGCTTTTGGGATCTTTTGGAATCTTTTGGGTATGTCTTGTTTCTGTTGTTTCCGCACTTATGGTTCATCCACTTCGCAAAGCTTTCCTCTGGTATTTTCTATTCTTGCTTCAATTTGGGATCGCGCGCGCACACTGATGGACACACACTGGCACAGGAAAACATGCACGCAGGTCCACTCCAGACACGAATGAAACAGCAGACGTTGGAAGAGAACAGCCAAACTGAACTATCTTAAAACTATATAGATGATTTTTTCACACACTTAAAGCTTGAACATATTTGCTTTCCGGATTGTGCTCGAAGAAGCCGGAAAGTGCTGGGTGCGTTGAAGTGGGCTTGCATTCAAAAAACAAGGTCAAATCCATTGGTTAAATTGCAAAAAGACCACGCTTGCAACATGATCAAAATGCACCCAAAGAGTTAGACAGTTAGACACGAAACTGTCGACTCTCTGAGCCGTTAAGTCAGGGATTTGGGTAGCAAACTCTCAGAGGGAAGAAACTGAAGAAACTGAAGAAACCACAGAAAAAGTCAATGATCGGTCACTGATCGGTGCACTGCCCACTCAGTGCAGGTTTCACAAAGCCCTTCGAGGCGCGGAATCTGCCCCAAAGCGTTGCTGGGGTATCAGTCCGGTATTGTCCATTTTCATATGGCTATGGATCAATACCTATAGATACCATTTTTAATGGGATGAACATCCATAAATCCCAGCTATTTTGATGTGAACTACAGGGGTACTATTGGTTTTGACACACTGCCACATATTTTCATAGGGTACAAGTTAGCAACAGTGTCCAACAATGTCCAAGAGCAAGAACGGGATTTCACCCTTAAAATGGGGGAATATGTGGTTTATCCGGCATATTTTCCGGATAAGTCCCAGAATTACCCCAACTTGTGGCAATCAAATCATGTGGAAAATGAATCATTTTCGCCACCAAAGCTGGGATTTGTACCCTATGGTTTTTTCGGAGCGCGAGGCCAATGCTCTTCCAAAATCCCTTGTAGGGAAGCCTGTTGCAGTGGAGGGAATGCTGTGGGGTTTGCTGTGGGTATGGGTCGAACATGTGGTACACAGCGAAACCTCAACTGGAGAAATTACTTTCTCAACAACTGGGTGCGAGACTCGAAACAAATCAGTGAAATTTCTGCCACGTTCTGAATATGGATGTCTGAAACTAGGGTAAACCCCCAAACAGGTTCAAATAACAATTTATACAGATTATACAGTGGAAATCAACAGATCCATATACCATTTTCCGAGTGTTGACCTACCAATGCATGTGCGGCAAGCTCAGGCATCCACTCGCCAATCTTCCGGAGGTTTTAGGCGAAGCAAGTCATTGCCAAAAAAGGGCCACCATGGGTTTTTCTCCTGGAATTTGGGTGTGTAGATATGTGTAGATACACCAAAATCATGGGAGTTTGAATAATGAAATGATGGTCATGTCATGATAGTTTCACAATGTTTCACAATTTTCAAAGGGAAGAAATTGCAATTCTAATTGGACAATAATTATATGTAAAGATGGGTTTTTCTGAGATATTTCCCGGATAAAGCAGTGGAAATAAAGGGGTCCCGAATGGTCCCGATTTCAATGGGCAGATGTTCAGAGTCTTTCAGAGGCCAGGCTGTCGCCAGGTCGCAGTGACTTTGTGATCGAGATGCAAAAGTGCGCCCTTTGTGACGGATGTGACGGAAGTCATTGGTACCCACTGGATCCATTTGGGTCTCGGGTTCCAGTTGGGATACCACATGGATGATCCACATGAATTCATCATTGGGGGAATTTTTGATGATCCACATGGTACAGAAAGGAAAAATCTGATGGATCATCGGATCATGATTTTCCCCCATGAAATGCTCAATTGTCAACTGTCAACTGGAGGTCGTTGGAGGTAAATCCAGCATTTTCAACTGGTTCAAATGACTGGTCCTTGTGAGGATCTGAAACCATCTGAGGCGATAGTGATCACTTTCTCAGTATGGTGAACCCCCCCCAAAATTCTTCGTTCTGACATACCCTTTTTCCGCTGTTGAAATATCTTGACACACCATGAAGATCTCTAAAATGGTCGAAGATCGGGAAAATGATGAGGCACTTATGGGGAGTTCAATTCAATCTTATGTTTTTTTGGTGATTTCAATGCTCATAATGGCTCATAATTAGTATATGATGAGTTTCTAATTCACCAAATCCTATGGAACTGCAGATTTTGTGGCCCTGCGAAGGCGGCTCCATGCCGCAAACCTCTTCCACGACGATGCTCAGAAGGTCGAGTATCCAGGAGGCGTGGAAAGACCATGACCAACCAGTTTTAATGATGTAACAGGGATTCAGAAGGGGACCCCTCTGGGATATTAATGAAGCCAATATGTTTGATGGGATTTTGATGGATTTTGTCAAAACAGGCAGGTAATATATGGTATGGATTGGTATGGGATCTATCCCGGTTTATGGCAATTTTTTCGTCTGTGAAAAGGTTCTAAATAATACTTGGGCATCCCAGAAATCGTATGTGGTTAGGTAGCCCAGACTAATGAAACAGGGGTACATCATGGTACATCCCTTGTGTATCCGTGATTGTTATATGGCTATCACCCACGAATTGCAAGTGGAATGCACATCCCTTGGTATCACAAAAAAGACGGTCAGACATGGTGGAAGATGGTCAAGAGCACCCAATTCTTGACCGTTGATGTGGAACATGAGGATGATATTGGGAATATGAGTCCCAAACTGGATAGTTTAATTTCAAGGAACAATAAAGTGTTTGATGAAAAACCATCAACATCAAACAACACAACATCTTTGGGGATATTTTTTGAGTGTTCAATGGACAAACCCATGTGGCTCATGGAGATGTGACAGATCACTGGCGAGTTCACGCCTAACGCGTCGTCGTGAGTGGTGGTTTTTGGAACGACTTGCGATGACTTGGGCGGTCTATTTTGGTAAAATGATGGTCCCATCATTTTTGGAACAGAATTGGCTTAAGGAGAAATGAAAGTGGCTCACCCCCTCAACAAATTTGGGAGGTACAAGCCATCAGAAACCTTGAGAAACCTTGTGTTTCCTGCACATTACCCACTTTTACCCTTTAGTTAGTCCTGAACACGACCCGAGGTGCTGGTCAGTTTGAGGCTGGAAACATCGCCTTGGGATGGCTCAATTTGTTGGGAATTTCACCGATCATCTGTGGATGGATATGGGTAGAACTTACCGTCACTTATGATATTCAGACATATTTTTTAAAGGTTTTATTCACATCCACAACATTCCACAACTAACTATACTGTACCAGCCAAATTTTGTGAGGGTAGCATTGCGTCTTGATCGTCATATCCGAGGTTTCCTTCACATTCCTTCACATTCCTTCACATTCCTTCACATTCCTTCACATTCCTTCACAATTTCCACGCTTCAAGAAACAGATGAGTGGAGCACCCCTCTGCGAGTGCATCAGACAGACTAGGTGAAAAGGTCCAAGCTCCGTGGTGGAGGTGGAGGAAAATGAAGCAAATCACAATTTCCATTCAAGTCTGGTATTGAACAGAACATCACCCTTTTTGATCCTTTTTTGGCGTTTCTTTATGCATTGTGACGACTGGAAAGAGATCACAACCGTCACAACCCGATGTGGCGAATCGCCTCTGGTCGAGGGCGAATCCCTTTTTTCGGTGGAGGAGCTGCTGTGCTCCCGACAGTTGGAGCGACTGACAGCGACTGATTCAAAGCAAGGGACAAACGACATCAAACGACTGAGGGAAGTCCGTTTCCATGGAAAAAACATGGAAAAGATCTGAAAAAATCGCATAATTCTGCTACAGTCAATAAACATGACATTGTTTGCGTGTTCCGAACCAAAAAAGGGATTTTCACCAACAAACTTTGGAACCTTGGAATGCTCTGCGCCAGGAGTGTGAGGATTTGTTCGAAGTTCTCCTTCAACTGTCGGATGCTCTGTGCATCTGATTCAGGGTACACGTCTGGGGAAAGATTGTGATTTGTAGGTGTGAATTTACTGTTTTTGGGCGGCCCATTTCCGAACAAACCGCAGAGTTTATAGAATTGGAATTCTTCCATCAAGAGTCAATGGGTTACAGTAGCAAGAAAAGAGATGGATTTGACCAGCAACACTTTGGATTCATGTATCAAAATTGATGTTGTCATCTGACGGCACAATAGAAACCTGGCAGCTTGGGCGTTTGGAGATCCATGTTTCACACACCACCCCCATCTCTGCTTTTACCAGATCCAGAATCCAAGGCAGAAAGTTGCAGGTGTTGCCCAGACTTCCACCAATCTTCTAGCACTTGGTCAGTCACTCCGGCGGATTATGGCGGAGGAAGCTATCCTTCGTGACCACGCAGGGACCGAAATCCTTGAGTTGCTTTCGGGGGTTGTACTACTAATATAATATCAACCAGTATCAACCAATATCAACCAATCAGAACAGAAAACGGGAACGACATAGGGTTTTGAACAGTACTTTTTGAACAATACTCACATCAATGCTCACCATGAGCCACGGAAAGCCAAAGTCGCCCTTGTGATGCATTCAGACATGAAGCTCTCACGCTTCTGGCAGATGTGGATGTGTCAATAGCTATGATTTCCCCGATGTATGTTGAAATTATACACATTCATAACTACCAAATTTAAACACAAGTTCAAGTGAGATTTGTATAAACTATTTTGAGATATAAGATGATTAATTTCGTAACTAATCGAGGAATCATCCTGGACATTGAGCAATTTAACAGCCAGGCAAATGGATGAAACGGTGGACACCTTCAATGGGATCTTGTCGCTGCAGATCCCAGCCTGGTGGAACTGGTGGAATGGGATGAAAGCTGATCTAACAATGGGAGCATAATGGCTATACAAGATGGAAATACAACCAATATTATATGATTTATGATATATATATATGATATATGTTGACTATTGATTTTTGTTACCACTACGAAATATTCAAACATATGGAACCCATCCTCCAGGAAATCAACATACAAAATAGAGGAGTTCATGTTAGAGGGATGAGATGCATGTTGTGAGCAATGCTGCTAATGCCCAGTTGACCTTTGTTGGGTCATACCATCTGGTTCCATGGGGGTTATCGTGATCCAGTTTGAATTCTGGGTTGAACTTGATTCGGGAGTCTTCTTTTTGCATCTTTTTGCCATATATGGTGCCGCAACAGGAACAGTTTGTCGTTTGCAAGACTTTCTGGAGCTCAAAGTCTTGAATTCACTGGAACTTTGACGTTGCCTGAAACGATAACCCGAAGACCCGCCAGCAGTCCACAAAAATCTCACCAGATAGTGCCTATTCTTGCTGAGGTTACGCTTTGCAGTTGAGAGGGGCGCGCCCTCCTTGAATGCATTACTTGGCGGTTTGGAAGCGAAGGTCCATGCTACTTGCAGGGTGAGATTAGAGTCGGGGTTTGGACATGTGCTGTAGGTCAGCAACCTACAGGTGTTGTAGGGTGAGATCATGGTCAACATGGGGTTGGGAAACGTGCTGTAGGTCAGCAACCTACAGGTGTTGTAGGGTGAAATCATAGTCAAGATGGGGTCTGGAAACGTGCTGTAGGTCAGCAACCTACAGGTGTTGTAGGGTGAGATCATGGTCAACATGGGGTTTGGAAATGTGCTGTAGGTCAGCAACCTACAAGTGTTGCACGGTGAGATCATGGTCAACATGGGGTCTGGAAACGTGCTGTAGGTCAGCAACCTACAGGTGTTGTAGGGTGAGATCATGGTCAACATGGGGTCTGGAAACGTGC
>Ga0126342_10004320_pt1 | contig 24174 bp, 20 predicted proteins | sample Cyp1metagenome_FD_92528 | JGI IMG/M metagenome (GOLD analysis project Ga0126342, IMG submission 92528) | Coral microbial communities from Lord Howe Island, Old Settlement Bay, Australia - Cyphastrea 1 metagenome | ecosystem: Host-associated > Invertebrates > Cnidaria > Coral ...
TTAAGCCCCATCTGCGCGCGGATGTAATCATTCTTGCAGAAGGGGCAATAGCGCTATCAGTGCTTAGCGGAGGCGCGCTGTTTGCTAGTTGAAATCTACTCCAATTCCCGTGTTTTCTTGTCCGCTGTGTAGCAACATCAGGTACAAAAAACTTATTACACTTCTCGATTTGTGCGTGTCATCCTTGCGCAGGGGCCATGCTAACCTTCTCTGTATCATTCCAACTTTATCGGATGATCCCCGAAGGGAATCCAACATCTGAGGTTTTAACCTCACTTGCCTAGGTTTGCTGATGACCGTTGGAGGCCTCCTCAGGCCTCATCAGGCCTCGCTTGGGCAGCTTTGCTCATGACATTGGAGGCCTCAACCCAGGTTTGCTCATGACATTTGGAGCCCTCCTCACGCCTCACTTGGGCAGGTGTGCTCATGACATTTGTCAGGCCTCACTTGCCCAATTTTGTTAGTGAGATTTGGAGGCCTCCTCAGGCCTCAGGTGTGCTCATGACATTTGGAGGGGGACCACTGGTCAGCCTTGCCCCTTGACATGGTGAGGCCGCAAGAAGCCTCATGAGGCCTCAGAGGCCTGAGGAGACGAGTTATCCACACGGGCGCCAGGACATAGCAACAATGTTTGTACCTCATTGCTAAGCCCATGAGTGTGACAGGGAGATGCATCCCCAGCCAAGATGATGCGCAACCATGCCTGGAAAGGTGAAATTTTGAGTTGAAAGAACTCATGCGCCTTCATGTCCGAGAATGGCATTTTCTTCGCTTTTTTTTTCAGAGATCCAAGTAAACTTACCTGGCTAGTGTTGGGCGGAGGATGGAGTCATCCATAGCAGAATTTCTTGAGAAGCAACTAGCTTGCGAGCTGTTGCCAACAAAGTTGAAACTCTGTTCTGTGGCAGGGCTGCGCAGCATGTGTCACTTTGAAGGAGCAAGCCCCTTTTAGCAGAGCTACATGTTCATACCTTCTCGGCCTTTTGGCTATGATCAAGTGTAGTATCTGTTCTTATCAGTGTGACAACTGATATGTCTCCAACTGGAGACTTGCTTGTCACATCAATTTTTGCTGGAGAAGTGTCTTCCTGAGCTTGTTCGGGGGCCTTCACGTGTTGCGCTGGCATCGCACTGCGCCAGTGTATGGGGTAACAATGGTAAGCGCCTATTGAAAGATAGAAACAGCGAAGTACATATGTGTGTGTGTGATGTTTACCTGAAAAGGCTTTGCTATGCCTGCCACAGCAGAACAATCATCACAGCGTTCACTTCATAGCCCACCAATCTTACGCCTTTTACTAAAGGTTGCAGTGAATGGGACGCATCAATGTGACTTTCACAATTTTTGGGGAGCTTCGGCTCCAACTGATGTATTACATAGTCCTGCAGAAGTATGTGAATGGGCAGGGTGTCCCATGTTTGTTCTTTGTTTTAAGCCCCATCTGCGCGCGGATGTAATCATTCTTGCAGAAGGGGCAATAGCGCTATCAGTGCTTAGCGGAGGTGCGCTGTTTGCACTCGAACGGGCCCCGCCACAGGGTAGGCCAGTGCCCAACGTCGCTTTCTGAAGCCTGAAAAAAAATGGCTGCACAGTGTCCTTGCGCACGTGCGCCGGCGCGCCTGCGGGGCCAGAACGCAGTGGCAGGAGCAGTCCAAGGGAGCTCGAACGGGCCCCGGCGCCCAACGTCCCTTTCTCCCCATTTTGCTTGAAATCTACTCCAATTCCCGTGTTTTCTTGTCCGCTGTGTAGCAACATCAGGTACAAAAAACTTATTACCACTTCTCGATTTGTGCGTGTCATCCTTGCACAGGGGCCATGCTAACCTTCTCTGTATCATTCCAACTTTATCGGATGATCTCCGAAGGGAATCCAACATCTGGCCTTAGCCAAGGTTTTAACCTCACTTGCCTAGGTTTGCTGATGACCTTTCGAGGCCTCCTCAGGCCTCATCAGGCCTCGCTTGGGCAGCTTTGCTCATGACATTGGAGGCCTCAACCTCTGAGGCCTCATGAGGCTTCTTGCCTCACCATGTCAAGGGGCAAGGCTGACCAGCAATCTGGTCCAAGTGAGGCCTATGAGGCCTGAGTGATGAGGAGGCCTCAAAAGGTCATTAGCATGGGCAAGTGAGGCCTCATCAGGCATGAGGCGGCCTCCAAATGTCATGAGCACACCTGAGGCCTGAGGAGGCCTCCAAATCTCACTAGCAAAATTGGGCAAGTGAGGCCTGATCAGGCATGAGGAGGCCTCCAAATGTCATAAGCACACTGCCCAAGTGAGGCGTGAGGACATTGCGATAACACTCACTGTTTGGATTGGAGTGATGACTTGCGTTCGACGCTTGGTGCCGTTGGTCAGTGTGCCTCTCCGTTGCAAGCGTTCTGGGTTTTTCAGGCTGTTCAACACCGTCGTGATCAATTTCAATTTGGTTACAGTCCCCGAAACTTGGTCACTGCGCTTCAAGCGTTTCGTGGTTGGCTGCTGTCCAAATGTGATGTGATTTGGCCCCGACGTGATCATCCGATTTCTGATCCATTGCAGACTACCTTTGTCCGGCGGCAGCGTTTCCATGACATGTCCTTGAAGGAAGTTTGGAATCTTGCTCGATGGGATTCTGTGGGTCATGCTTCGGTTGACGTTGGCATCGTGTTCCAAGAGATGTTGTCAGATATTGCTCAGTACCGAGGTTCTGCTCCCAGTTGTCCCGGAGCCTGCCGATGTTGAACCAGTTGTTGACTGTTCCGTCATCTATGGAGGACGCAATGGCCCTTCTGCCAATGTCCGTTTTGGGCCTCATGCTATCGTTTGCGACTTGGTGCATGCTGAAGCCGAACTCCAACTTGTTGAGCCGGATCAACTTTCTGCACATCATGCCAATGGTAGTCTTGCTGCCGTCACTGACTCCCTTCTTGCTGGTGCTGTGTACAATGTGGGAGAGTAAAGAGAATTTGGGCAGGAAGGTCACAAGGATAGACTAGAGACTTGGGCAAAGAAGGTCCCAAGGGTAGAGTAGAGATCAGCCAACTTGGGCAAAGAAGGTCCCAAGGATAGACTAGAAATGGTTTCAATGGAACTGACTTACGCAAAGAGGATAGATGGTTTCAAGAGGGCCAACTTGCGCAAAGAAGGTCCCAAGGATAGACTAGAGGTGGTTTCAAGAGAGCCAACGTGGGCAAAGAAAGTCCCAACGAAAGACTAGAGATGGTTTCAAGAGAGCCAACTTGGGCAAAGAAGGCCCCAAGGATAGACTAGAGATGGTTTCAAGAGGGCCAACTTAGGCAAACAAGGTGCTAAGGATAGACTGGCGATTCAAGGGAGCCAACTTGCATAGACTAGGCAAGGCCCCAACGATAAACTAGAGATGGTGTCAAGAGAGCCAACTTGGGCAAAGAAGGGGCAAAGAAGGTTCCAAGATGGTTTCAAAAAAGCCAACTTGGGCAAGGAAGGCCCCAAGGATGGACGGATAGACTAGAGATGGTTTCAAGAGAGCCAACTTCGGCAAAGTGGGTAAGGATAAGACTAGCAGTGGTTCCAAGAGGGCCAAGTTGGGCAAAGGAGGCCCCAAGGCAAGCTGGAGATGGTTTTAAGGGAGCCAACTTGGGCAAAGAAGGCCCCAAGGATCTCGGACAAAGAAGGTTGGAAGGATAGAGTAGAGATGGTTTCAAGAGAGCCAACTTGCGAAAAGAAGGTTTGGAGGATAGACTAGAGATGGTTTCAAGAGAGCTAGCTTGGGCAAAGCAGGTCCCAAGGATAGACTAGACATGGTTTCAAGAGAGCCAACTTGGGCAAAGAAGGTCCCAAGGATAGACTAGAGACGGATTTAAGAGCGCCAACTTGGGCAAAGGAGGCCCCAAAGATAAACAGAGATGGTTGCAAGAAAGGTGCCTTGGGCAAAGAATGCCCCAAGGATAGATTAGAGATGGTTTCAAGAGAGCCAACTTATGCACAGAAGGGTTGAAGGATAAGACTAGAAATGGTTTCAAGAGAGCCAACTTGCGCAAAGAAGGTCCCAACTTTGGCAAAAAGGGTCCCAAGGATAGACTAGAGATGGTTTCAAGAGAGCCAACTTGGGCAAAGAAGGTCCCAAGGATACACTAGAGACAGTTTCAGGAGAGCCAACTTGAGCACAAGGTCCCTAAGGATAGACTACAAGAGAGCCAACTTGGGCAAAGGTGGTCCCAAGGATAGACTAGAAATGGGTTTCAAGAGAGTCAACATGGGCAAAGAAGGTTTGAAGGATGGACTAGGGATGGTTTCAAGAGAGCCAGCTTGGGCAAAGAAGGGTTGAAGGATAAGACTAGAGATGGTTTCAAGAGAGCCAACTTGTGCACAGAAGGGTTGCAGGATAGACTAGACATGGTTTCAACAGAGCAAACTTGGCCAAAGAAGGTCCCAAGGATAGACTTAAGATGGTTTCAAGAGAGCCAACTTGGGCAAAGAAGGTTTGAAGGATAGACTAGAAATGGTTTTGAAAGAGCCAACTTGGGCAAAGAAGGTCCCACGCATAGACTAGAGATGGTTTTAAGAGAGCCAGCTTAAGCAAAGAAGGGTTGAAGGATAAGACTAGAAATGGTTTCAAAAGAGTTAAGTTGCGCAAAGAAGGGTTGAAGGATAAGACTAGAGATGGTTTCTGTCTGGTTCCGGTTCTTCGGTGCATACATCCCCTGGTGACTCCGAATGTTCTGTGAAACGTGAATCAGATGAGGCCAGTGCCCCTCCTGCCAAGATCGCTCGAGTTGCTGAAGCTTCCGCTCCAGCTGACCCTGGACTTGTCAGCTTGAGTAGCCTCTTGACTTTGGACTGTGAGGCCCTCCTTCGGATTCGTCCCCCATCTGCGACTAACTCCTCGCAGCTCTCTGGGTTACAAATGCAACAAGTCTCCCCTCTGGACCGTATGCAGCTGCTTGAGCGTCAAGCTGATGTCTGGGCTGATGATGAGTTGCAGCGCCACCTTCAGTGCATCTGTGATCGCATTGGTCCCAGGCGACGGCCTTTCCCTCCTGGGTTCAACCAAGTTGTCCCAATCGCACCACTGCGGTTTGTGAGCTGGCTTGCTGGTTACCATGACGACCTCCGCTCGTTTTTCCGTGCTCAACGAATTGCTTCTGGCTTTGTCACCGTTGCTTGGTTGAACGGCCACTGGTTCCCAGCGCTGTTCTGGCCTTGCGTTCAGCGTTTCAATGTCTTCATTTGGGACAATGCCTCAGTTGACCATGCCCCGGTTCGTGCGTTGTGTCGAGTGATAGCTTCTGAACTTCTTTCCCCGGAACCTACGATGCAAGTCTCTCGCCATGGATTTGATCCCACTCTGCACTGTGGAGCTCTTGCCATTGGATTCTTACGGCATCTGCTCCTTGGGGAAACCTTGCTGTACAATGCTACATTTTTGCGGCCCCAATTCCTTGACCACCTTGCCACTACCGTGTCGTGTCCCAAGCCGTGGTTCTGGGGGCGAGGAAGTGACAATCCTGTTTTGGTGCCGTTGAAGCAGGTCCTGTTGGAACAAGGGGTCGGCGCCTTGTCCGTTGATGAGCGTGCTGCTGCGGTTCGTTCCTTGGGATCGGCAGTGATTGACGCCCTCAAGTCCAAGAATGTATGGAGATCGCTGAAGACTGCTGGGACGAAAGTCAAATTCCAGTTTTTGACCCCGAGTGAAATTGCCACCAAAACGCAATCTGGTCAGAAGGCTTTCAACCGCAAAGTTCAGCCCACCAAACATCGTGTTCGAGGCCAGGAGGACTCCATCTCTCTTGACCCATCCAAGTTAGTTTTGCAACCAGGTGCTTTTCACAGCGCTGACAAGGAGGTTGAGCAGATCCCGGTTGAAAAACTTGGACCATTGGCTACTGGTGTCGCGCTAGCCTTGGCTCATGAGGTTGAACCGTTTCTGGTTGCAGGTCAAGTGGTGTCCAAGTCTCCGCTTGGCGTTTTGATTTTGCATGGTCCTAACCAAGCATGGCGCACTGTCTTGCCGCAAACGCAGGTTACGGTCCCCTGTCGATGCGCCGTTGATCAGGAGCCGGTCTTGGCGCAAGCTTCCCTGGTGCAACTTGGCACTGGCCACATTGAATGCAGGTTGGCTGCTCGCACAGTCTCAGTTGACACGCTGGACGTCGCAACGGTGAAATTGCTGATTTACAGGGATGAAGTTTCGACCGACTGGGATGTGTGTGCACAGGCCCCGATGAAGTATGTGGTTGGCCAGTTTCCGCTGCTAAAATTGTGTAAGGAGAGCCCTTGTGATTGTCCCTGTTGGCATGATGCAGAACAGACGGGCGCTACTTCTGCCTTGCGGCGTCGCCAATATCTTCGGTTGAATTTCAAACCAGCCAAAGCTTCCGATGCTACACTTTTCACGGTGTGCATTCGTGTCCCATCTTGCTTGGTGATTCGCCTTTTGGGTCTCAGTGGTGTTGGTGGCATTTACCTTGAGCCTCGCACGTTGGATGGCAAAGAAGTCTCCACTGATTGGGTCGTCATTTGGATTCCCAAGATGCCTCGTTCTGGACTTCTCCACTTGAAGCAAACCAACCCTGCGGCTATTGGATTCGCCCGGGTCGGAGATCGGTTTGGGCTTCGGGTCCCAGCTGGCCAGGCTCAGTTGGTACATCAGCAGGTTCGTCCGGGTTCCGTCTTCTTGCCAGCCGGCCCTCGTGTGAGCTACGTCATTGTCTGACCGTGGTTCCGTGTCACGTGCCCTCGCCAAACTCAATTGGGAGGCCATGTTGCAACCACAGGACTCCATCCCAGTCAGGGTACTATGTGGGTTGTTCAAGCGGTTGTTCCTCCTCCTCTAACCATCGTTTCGATTCAGCACGGTTCCCAGCAATGTGAAGTCGTGATTGCGAAGCTCAATGCCAACAAGCCAGCTGTCTCTCAGGCTCCACCCAAACCGTTGTCTAGTTCGGCTACCATTGCTTTGCGCGGTCGGAATGCCCCTGCTGCTGCAGCTGCACCTGTTGATCCATGGTTGGTCCAAGATCCGTGGGCCAAGTTCATCCCGTCCGCTTCTGCAGCGAGCGACGCTGGTTCAACAGGTTGAGGCAAGGATTGAGAAGGCGGTCTTGTCCAAACTACCCTCGCAGGCTATGGAATGTGATGATGACAGGATCAAGCTGCTTGAACAGGCTGTTGGTTCCCTTGCTACCAAACAGCAATCGTTGGAATCGTTGGTCAAGGACAATGCATTCACTCAGGCCCAGCAGGTGCACTCGCTTCAAGGTCAAATTACGCAGCAAGAACAGAAGTTCCACGGATCCATGGAAACGCACAAACAGGACATCCAGGCTATGTTCCAAGACCAGATGACTCAGATCCGGTCGCTCCTCAGCAAACGTGCTCGTGAGGGTGACGATAGCATGGATTTGTGAAGGTGCTGTGGGGTAGGTGTTTCCTTTGGCGCATCTGCTGCTGGTTTGATCCTCGCCAAAGGCTTTTGTCTCAGTTGCCCCCTGGGCGCTCTTTGGGTTTTCACATCTCTGATGTGTTGGGTTTGCGCCCTTTTCCACAATGGGCTCTTTCGCTGTCGATCAAGGGGTTTTGATCGCTTCACTCGGTTTTGTCTCTTTATGCGCTGTTTCCGTTACGGTGAAGCTCTCCATCCGCGCCCTGCTGCCCCTCAAGACTTTGTGCTTAGTTGTTGCAATCCGAGTGGCCTCCACGGGAAAGCCCAGGTTCTTTCTCACAACACGGTGGACTCTGATGTCATTGCTGTGTCTGAGACTCACCTCACCACTCGGTCGTTGCGCATGTTCCGGGCTGGCCTTGCCCTTTCTGGCCCCCCGTTCAAACACTGTGTTGGCGGTCATCCTGTTCCCCCTCGTGGCCACTCCGTCTTCGCTGGTGGGTGGACAGGTGTTGCGACGGTCAGCAAGCATCCGCGTCGGCTGGTCCCAACCCCATTGCCTGCTTCTGTGTACGCATCGAGTAGGGTGCAAGTTGTCATGTGGATTGTTGGTGGCACTCTGTATGGTGAACCTGCTGGTCCCGCTCACCCTGAACAAAAGGCGCATACAGAGTTGCTCCTTCAAGCAGTGGTTGAACAAGTTTGCTTTCACGCTCACGGGCTGCGCTATCTCGCTGGTGATTTCAACGTGGATTTGCTCGATATGCCGTCGTATACTGCCCTTCAGGCCGCAGGGTTCGTCGACGTGCAAGATCTTGCCTACGCCCGATGGGGTCGCCCCATCCAAATGACATGTAAACAGGCCACGAGGCGGGATTACTTGCTGCTCTCGCCGGAGTTGCAAGCTTTGGTCACGGACGTCTTGGTTGACCAAACGGTGTGGGCAGACCACGCTGTCCTTTCGGCTGTTTGTCACGGTTCATGTCAGTCTGTTGCACTCCTGCCCCCATTCAATGGCCAAATGGTTTTGTGTTGGACTTGCCTCTGTTGGATTGGTCCTCTGACCCGTCACAGGCCAGCGCGCAGAGTTTGTATCCTCTCTCCAAGCGTGCGCGTGGCCGTGGCGCCACCTTTCGGACGAAACGAGTTGTGGGTCCTTCTCGTGCACCTGTCCGTGGTAGTCGTGCAGGTGAGGTCCCAGCCTCAGTTCTTTGGCCAATCCCTTCGCCATGCTCAATGGTTCCGGCAATTACGTCGTCTTCAGTCGCTTGTTCGGTCTGTTCGGAAGCTTGATGATCCCTCTCAGGATTCTCAATCCCTTGCCGTGTGGAATTCGGTCCTCAATGCCAAGGGTTTTGACACTTCTTTTTCGATTTGGTGGTTTCATTGCAGTTTCCGAGTTCCAGGTGCTCCGGCTTCTCTCCCTGTCATTCCACCCCGTCATTCTGACATGATGGCTGTCTATGAGTCGATGCTTTTGGCTGTTCGTGACCTTGAAGCCACCCTGGCAAAGTCGTTACGGGCCTTTGCCAGTACCCGTCGTGCCCATGACCCTGCTCTGGTCTTCAAGGACATTCGGCGTGCCCCTCCTGGTACTATCGACCTGCTGACCAACTCCGTCGGTGCGAAGGTTATTGAGCATCGCCCCCACGACTTGTCTGTGGTTCTTGACAGGTCATGTGATTGGAAGTCTGAGACACCTTTCTTTCTGAATGGCACTGTTGTCTCAGTCGTCCACGCTGAACCCGATTGTGTGTGGCTGTCCACTCTTGATGGGGTTGCCGTTGGCCATCGGCTTTGCCAAACCCACTTCACTGGTCATGTTGACGACCTCTTCTTGGAATTTCGGAAGGCTTGGTCTGCGAGGTGGACGCCACTTAAATGTTCCTGATTCGCAGTGGGCTCAGATCTTGGACTTTGCCCGTCGGATTCTTCCTTGCAGCCCTCTCTCTCCTGCTCCCCTCACTGTTGAGGATGTTGCTGCTGGTATTAAGTCCCGTCACAGGAAATCCGCAAAAGGTCTTGATGGCGTGTCACTCTTGGACTTAAAATCTCTTCCCCCCTCGGGTCTGCAAGCCTTGTGTGACATGTTCCAATCTGCTGAAAACCACGGTGCATGGCCCAATCAGATCCTTGATGCTCGGATTACGAGTCTTGCCAAATGTGATGAGCCTCGCACGGTCATGGATTTTCGTCCGATTTGCATCTTTTCATTGGTGTATCGCCTGTGGGGAAGTCACCACGCCAAGTGGCTGATCCGGTCGTTGGACACTGTTCTTCCTGACACTCTTTTTGGGTCTCGCCCTGGCTTTCATGCCGGGATGGTTTGGACTCAGCTCCTGTCCCAAATTGAACTGGCTCACCAGTTCGGCCTCTCGTTGTGCGGTGTCACGGCTGACGTTCAGAAAGCCTTCGTCCATCTGCCCCGCTTGGTGATTTTTGAGTCCTGTCTTCTTTTGGGTCTTCCTGTTACCATTGTGCGGGCGTGGGCTGCTGCTGTTGGTTCTATGGGTCGGCGTTTCCCTTTGCGTGAAAGCCTCTCCGATCCTGTTTTCAGTTGCACTGGCTTCGCTGAAGGCGATGGTCTCTCATGTCTTGCGATGATCATCATTGATTTGCTGCTTCATCGGTGGATTGAATCCACTCAGCCGTCTCCCCAGGCTCGGGTTCTGTCCTATGTGGATGATCTCCAGTTGGTGACTTATGACCCCTCAGCTTTGGATTCTGTTCTCGACTCTCTCAAGACATTCTCCAAGGCGGCCGACCTGCTCCTTGATAACCGGAAAACCTTTGTCTGGTGCGCGGATGCTGACGGGCGTCGTTACCTTCGGTCTAGGGGTCATCAGGTTGCCCCGCAGTTCAAGTATCTTGGTGCTCATATCCAGGTCACTAAGCAGCACACCAATGGTACGCTGAAGGCCCGGGTTGATTCTTTAGTGGATGTCTGGGACAAGCTTCGGCTTTCTGCCTCTCCTTACCACTTGAAACTCCGTGCGATACGCACGGCTGCATGGCCCGGCGGGCTTCATGGTGTTGCTGCCACGCTGCTGGGTTCTGAGGTGTTCAACACTCTTCGGGCGAGTGCAATGCGAGCGTTGCGCGCTGATGGCTCTGGTTGTAGTTCTATCCTGCATTTTGGCTGTGTTGAGACGCCGGATCACGATCCTCTGTATTGGGCCATTCTCTCGAGCCTACGGGCTGCTCGCGATTGTGGGTCCCTGCTTTCATTGAGTCCCAACTGTCGATTCAGGCCCGTACTCTTCGTACGACCTCGGTTGCTAGTCTCACAGGCACCCTTTCGGAAAGGATCCAACTTTTGGGATGGCATGTCACTGACACGGGTTCCCTCCGTGACGATTTGGGCGAATTTTCGATTTTCCGTCTGCCGTTTGACGAATTGAAATATCGGCTTGACAGAGCTTGGCTTCGCCTAGTCGCTGCCCGCGTGAGCCACCGTGATGGGTTCCTCGATTTCGCTGCTTCGGATCCTGGGACTACACGTGCTTTTGTCAACCTTCTTCCGGTCACCCATCAGGCATTGTTTCGGAACCCTCTGAATGGTGCCCACTTTACGGCTTATGCTTTTCATCATTGGACTTCTGCTGGAGATCTGTGTCCCTTTTGTCAGTGCACCGACTCTCGGTACCGCCGTTTCTGGCAGTGTTGGTTCTTTGAAGAGGAGCGTGCCAGTCTTCCCCCAGGCTTGTTGGACTTGGTGCCCACGCTTCCGGAGTTTCTTACGTGTTATGGTTGGTCCATTGCCCCGCCGACTTTGACACTCTGGGAAAGGGAACTGTTGGTCGTTTCTCCCTTCACGGACCCTGCAAGCGTTGAAGTCTTTGGGGACACGGGCCCTCTGTGTCTCTTTACTGATGCCAGTGCTCAGCATCCGGGTGATGCGACGCTTCGATTTGCCAGTTGGTCAGTTGCTCAAGGTGTTGCACGGGGCTCTCTTGCCCCCAATCCCGTACTCTTGCTGTTGGAAGCTTGCCTGGCCTTCTTCAAAAGTGCGTACCGTGGGGAACTTTATGCGGTCTTGGTTGCCCTTACGATCGCAGTCGAATGTCAACGGCCTGTGTACTTGTGGTGTGACTGCGAGGGTGTTGTTAAGGGTCTGCGTCGGCTCTGCAGTGGTCAGAAGAACGTTCGCCCCAATAGCAAGCATGCTGACTTGTGGACTGCTATTGCTCAGCAACTCTCGCTGTTGGAGGTCGCGTGCCACGTCTTCCATGTTCCGGCCCATCGCTCTGCTGATGATGCCCAGATTCCCACCTGGATTTGGCTTCATAACCAACTTGCTGATAGGGGAGCAGTGCTTGCCACCTGATGCGGCCTTCCAGGTTTTGGCAGGTCTTTCAGGCCCACCGTGAGGCCACCATTCGTGCGCGCAAAGTCTCTCGTGCCATACAAGCTGTCCTGCTGGATATCAGCTACAAGGCCCTGCTTGCAGACCCTCCTGAATCCCACGAGGACGGAACGGATCCAACTTTTGCTCCGCTACCAGTTGTGCCAGCATGGGTCCCAGTTACGCTCACCCATGCTCCTTCCGACTTGGTGAGTCGACTCGGCTATCAACAGGTTTGCCGTATCTTGACTTGGACTTCACAGGTGTTTGCCGACTTTCCAGCCGCAGACGTTCATTGGGTCAGCCTTTATCAATTGTACATTGACTGCGCAGGCACTTTCAGAGTTGAAGGACCCGTTCACCAGGATCGATGGTATGATCCGGAAGTGCGACGTGACCTGAAACTGGTACGGTTCAACTTCAAACGCCGCGTGATGTGGTTCCATCATGTTTGGAAGACTTTGCTCCAACATCTTGGCATTGCCCTCCTACGGACTTTCGGGAGACCCGAATCTGCCACGCTGTCACTGCATTGTGCCTGCGTTGCCGTTCCGTGGCGGTCAGATCGTCGAGACCGAGTTGAGAAGTGGCTGTCTTCGCAATTAGATGCAGTTGCACGGCGCGACGGAAAGTCGCTAGAGGGATTGCCTAGTGCGGTCTCGTTCATAGGTGAGACTGCGACCGTCCTAACATGGGATAGTCGCTGAGGAGTTGTGAAGGGCCAGCTCCTTATTCAACCGAGCTGGCGCGTCATCCAGGAAACAGGAAACTGGTGGTTAATGATGGTTGAGAAAAAGTTAATCAGGGTTGAAGGATGAAGAAATGACAATGGTTGAATGACGTTTAATGGTAATATTCTTTTAAAAGTGATTATCCTGCCTAAGTAGATCACCATCATGAACCTGATCAGCCAGCCCCTCTCCGTCGCATCTGGTAGTGCGCTAAGCTATGGCTGGTGAATCCCTGCGGGGAGGTGAACCTCTGTGAGCCATCGGATTGTACTTGACTAATCTTACCACAATTTGTCATATCTTACCCCTTCACTGGTTGCCAAGAGTTGCCAAAATCAAGAGATATCAGACCCTGGGGGTTCCCTATGCAGCATGGCTCTTGTCGCTAACCTGCAACAGCATTGAAGGGCATCGGAACTCTGCTACTTTCATAGTGCAGCATGTGGCAATGGCAATGGCGAAACGCACATCGAAACGCCGCTGCAGACAGGACTTGGCTCAAGCTGGTCGACGATTCATTCCTGCTCCCTTTAAGGTTCACTCATGTAATAGGGGATCGCGACCAATAGTGAAGCAACAATGAGCGGCGCTAATCAGCAGTGGTTCATCGCGAATAGTAGTGTTTAATGACAAGTGTCGGCTAAATACTATTAAAGATCATAAATTATATACTACATTAATGACCAACTAAATAAATGATATACTAACTCACTAACTCCCTTAATAATTGAACTATATTATTGACTAAATGACTAACTAAATAAATGATAGGGAATCATGGTAAATACAGCACTCAGTTCCCAACTTGGCTCAGCTCACTCGTTGCGGAAGTGCTCCAGAGACTTATCACCTACGAGTTCCTGTAAGATCTCCTGGCCAGCTCAGCACCAGCAGATCATCCACCAGCTCATCAACAAAGTATCATCAACCGGCTATGATCAACCAGTAGTATATCAATCAGCTATAATCACCATTCAAAAAATTATATATCAAGCATTATTAGCCACTGTTAACTAGTACCAACTATTCACCAGCCATATGGCTAACCAACTATCATTATTGGATTTATTGGTTAGCTACTTATTATCCGACCATCAACTATACTATTTACCAACGTTAACCACGGAATGTCGACTTCACTGCCTTACCAGTGGCTTGGCCCTTGGCCCAGTTTCACGCAAGCCATTGCATGGACCCAGCAGTGGCTTCAGCAGTGGCTTCATAGCAGATATGGCTGCAACGTCAACGTATCCTCGAAAGGAATAGATTGGAAAGGTAGCTGAATAATGAAACCTAGCACATTTTGCAGTGAGCAATTTAGGGACTAGAGTCACTGTTGTTTTTGACCACAGCTCAGGTTACCTTTCGAAGACTCCTGGTCAACACAGACACGGACGGACACGGACTGGTTTGTAGCTGGACCACTGAGACAACCAACGCAACGTCAACGCTCCTGGAAGTCTCTCTCCAGCTGCTCGAAGGCAGAAGCCTGGCGATAGCGATGGCAGCAGGTTGAGGCAACCAGGGCAGACAACGGGTGAAGTTGTTAAGCAATATTGGTGATTAGTGTTATGGTTAATTGATGACTAATTAACCGATGATAGCGGTGAACAATGGTTAACAAGTGATAGTTGTTAACAAGTGATGGTTAGTCAACCAACAACTAACTGATGATAGCGGTTAGCAAGTGATGGTTATTGTTGGTGAGTGTTCGGTTTATTAACAGTTAGTCAATTGCCGATAAGCATTGATGTTGGGGATGACTATATGATTCATGATCAACCGTTGTTGTTGGCTATTAATTGACCCCTATTGTGTTGATCAGTGATTGGTCGATGGCACACAAAAGGCGAAAATCACCAAGAATAACCATTACTTCATGGTGTATCATCGATTCATTGGATTGGACCATAGAAAAGCCATTAACGGAAACCTTCGTGAGAACCATCAATTATGGCTGGGTTTCCGTCAAATGTTCCCATCAATCGACTTTTGGAGTCATATTTAGTCTGCAGACACCTATGATACCCAATCCCGCTGGTAACCCAAAATGTTTACAGAAGACGTACCTACTGCGCACATGTATCACATTGCACGCTAAATGCTTAAAATACACTACAGCATATAGATGTATGTAGTGTAAAACAGATCTAGAGGAAATGTAAGCCCCAAAGATCCCATAGAAGCTTGAGTCCTTTCGCATTGAAAATAGCCTGCCCGGCCATGTGAGTCATTTGGAATATGCAAACGATGCTGTTACGGATTGATAGGCACGAAAAACAAGTACTCTAGTGGGACTACAATTGTTACTTGATCCAACTAGTAACAACTAACAACGACTAATAACAACTACTGACAATTATAGCTTTAATTACCTATAGGAAAGCTATATATATTTTTTCTCTTGGCAAAAGCATGAAATCAGTCGTAGACGACAGCTGAGGAAAACTCCCTGCTATCTACCGGGTGGCCTCTCAGAACAAAGCTCTGCCGGTTAGTCGACAAAGATCTCCAAGCCGCAAATGGTAAAGATTCCCTTCCTGGGCAATTCGATTCGAACCCGTGAACCTTCAATGCCACAGTGGAAGAGCCCGGTTTGTCCTTGGTCAAGGGACTGTTGGGAGCCACCACATAGCTTCCCATCCACGGACAGCTCAAAGGGTGACAAACGATCTCCACAGCAATCACCACGGTTCATAAGCATCACATATGACACATATTTTTTGTGGCTATGTCAGAACTCTAGCCAGGGCCGCCATTGTTCCTCCGTGTGAGTGCAGCCACCGTCTGAATAGGTTCCGCTCCAAAAGTATTTGGCCAGATTTCTTGCGTGCCCGTCGTGTGCTGTAGAAGACTGGGAAAAGCGGCTAACATACTCCTCCGCTTCTCGTATAGTTTTGTCATTTTGACTTTCAGAAAGTCGTTCTGCAAAGTCTCCCATCATCAGAAGGTAAGCCTTGGTGTAGCGAAGCACGGCTCCCGAGACATCATCCGTCATTTCGGAACGCCCTGAAAGTGTCACCTTGAGCAGGTGGTTTGGACGCCATTTGTCTGGAAGAAACAGAATGTGTCGTCTCTTGATGTTCAAATGTAGGCCATGGTCAGTGTTCTTGTGCAGCTGGTGTAGACGGTCGTACTTCGAAATGCTGTCGCCCTCTACAATCTGTGAAAAGTCGAAGCCCGTCAACGAAAGTTTGTAGTCGACCTTTCGAGTTGTGCAGTAGATGGAACACTCCACTCGAACATCCCCTCCCACCTCGATGACTCCGAAGTCGGACTCACCGTCGACTACAACAGCGAGTTGTGGAATCACATCCTTGCAAAAGAAGATGAACTCATCAAAGTAACGAATGCCGGGCCACGGTGCCGAGTCAGGCGAAGTTGTCCATGAGTTCATCAAAGCACCGATGGAAAGATTCATCGAAGTCTTCGAGTCTTGCTCAGCTTGGTGCTCAGCAACTTCCACAGCTTTGGAATCTCGAAGTGCACACGTTGACTGGACAAGAGCCATCAGGATAGCCATCCATGTCACTGAAACCATAGCAGCCATAGCAGTGAAATCTGCGGAAATCGTGAAAAGAACGATGGGCGATCTTGCGTTAGACTTGAGAACTCAAGACAGAAAATGACAGAAAGCTTGGCAGCGAGTGAACTCCAGAAATAGACACTAGCCACATCAACTCGACTGGATGTCACCATCAATTAGCCATTAAGTAACCACTGATTCGATTCACACCACTATAGTTTCTATTGTTGATGATTAACTCTATACTTTCCATTATTATCCCCACAACCACAGTCATCCACAGTCCACAGCCAACCCTTAACTCATCGTAAACCTAGCGCCGTTCACCATCACTGCAGCGCCTCGAAATCGCCATCTGCTTCCTTGACGGCCTGGCGAATGGTTGCATTGCTTGGGGTGGACGTTTGATGCCGCTCAGGCAATGCTTCAGCTCAATAAACCCAGGGAGTTTAGCTTCAATTTTGAAGCCAACTAAGAAACCAGTTGACATTACCAGTTGACATGACCAGGTTTCCCAGAGAAACCCTGTTAGTAGCAGACACTGTGGAAAATCTTTAAGTCGATGTTGTCCTGTAAAATTGTTGCTTGCTCTTTATTGCAGCACTGTGGTTTACTATTGTCTACGCATCCATTGAGACCTTGCTGTTGATGTTCGTGAACAAGCATGGTTTATTGCTGCTGATTGCTGCTCACTATTGGTTATGCACCATTGTTACCAATGATTAACAGCAATAGTGGTTGTTGCATAAGAATGATTGGCTCCAACAATGATTAATCTGCCATTGACCAGCTGATTTCCAGCTGGGATTCACAACCGCTTGTGGCAACGGGGGGGGGCACTGCCTTGTGATAGTCGTCTATGGCTAATGTTCAACCACTTGGTGAGACCCGAATGTTATGATCCAACTGATGGAACTAAGTACCAACGGATTCCAATGTTGGGTTAAACCGTCAGCATGCTGAGAAGATCAAGAGTTTGTTTTAGGATCCCCGATCTGCTAACTGACTTTCGTAGGAATCATGATGATGCCCAACTGCTGAGTGCACAGCTGCATCGCCGTGCACACTGCCCCATGGTGATGACAAATGCCCCATGGTGACAGGTGTGCCATGGACACGATCCGTATGCTGAGGAAAGAGTTTGGAATCAAATCGTAATGATCAACCTTATCAAAATTATATCTAATACATGGCTGATCTGTTTTTTACATGGAATTGCTGCGAGTTTTCTTGACAAAGGGATGTCTGAAGCGACGGCTTCAATGTGTAAGTGACCCCTCGCGTGGTGATGCAAACTGTTCCAGCTGAACTCCACCGCTTTTGAGTGTTCTTGGCAACCCTGGCTGCCAGGAGATCCAGGACACTGCTTGGCAACTGGGAGCCCCAACTGTGAGATCCAATGGAGTTGCTGCATCGGTGGTGGCACTCTCAATCGAGACCTGGATTTCCAGCCGAATCAATCGATCATCCACACAGTATTGTGCTGCCGTGGGGCTGAAGGCCTCGACTGCCCAGGAAGATGGCGCTCCAAAGTCACCAACCTGTGAACTCTCTCGGAACTCGTCTCGGATGGGTTTGGAAGCTGTAAAACTGTTGGATTTTTGTCTTAATGAAAATTTCCAGCTATATCCTACTCGACAAAAAATATTTCATCATCCAACTCCTATTCAATGACCATTCCTTAGCTCATTCTTATGTCCACATGGGAAGATCAAAAGCCAAAGAGCCACTAAACTCACCACGAGTGTTTAGCCAATCGCTAGAAGCCTTCCCCGCATTGCACGTGGCACTTGCATTTTTAACTACACCGTTCAATTTGCATTGCACCTCCAATACTTGGGAAGTTAAGTAACCGATTTGTTGCTCTTGCAGGTGTTGCTGTTGTTCTTGTTGTTGTTCTTGTTCTTGTTGATGTTGTTGTTGCTGTTGTTTGTATTCTTGTTCCCGGGGGTGCCACTGACCAATGCCAGGCGCAGCCCAAGAGAAACGGGGATCGGAGCGCTCCCCGAAGTGCAACTCAAAGACAGCAACCCCCCTCGTCTCTGATGGAGTTGCAAACGCACCAAAGCCAACACTCCACAGAGAAACCAGAGAGGGAAGAAAAACAAAGCATAAAGAGAATAGAAAAGCATAAAGAAGAGTAACAAAATAAGAAGAGTAACAAGCTTTGACAAAATAACGAGAAGCAGGAAAGCAAGCGCTAGCCTGGACCTGGAGCAGAACGTCCATCCAGCAATGCTGCGACTCGACCTGCAAGCGCCAAAAGATTTGACTTGGAAAAGAGTCTGTTCTGGCAGAAATGCACTACGCTGCATGGAGCTCGTCTAGGCTGCATAAGACTCACATCACCAAAGGTCCAAATACGGAGCAGTATTGTTGGCAGTCAGCACAGCCCAGCACTTACGAGACTCGTGAGCAGAACACTTGAGAATCCTCTGCCACCAACGTTTCTGGTGTTCTTAGCACAGTGACACATGATCTGCCAAAAGCATCTGCAAAGTCATGACTCGTCGAGACTTGACGCCATGCCTGTGAGAAACCAGCACTGAGGAGTTGCAGGCTGGATGACGTTCGAGGAGTTGCCTTTCCAACAGGGGGCTGCATGAACACAATCCTTGTAAGTGAAGCTCCCAGACCAACAAGTAGACACAGATACACACAGTAGACATGTTACCTGGTAAAGAAAATTAGAGCTTCGGTGGTCGGTCAAAGAAGCACCTGGGAGCGATGATGGAGGTCCTCTGAGGTCCTGCCAAGAATCAAACTCTGAGAGATCACGTCTTCAAAATCTTCAAATCAAAAGAAGTCACGAAAGAGACGAAAGAAAAAGAGATGAAAGAACTTCAAGAAAACTCAAGAACTTCTCAGAACTTCTCAGAACTTCAACTGTGCCAACCAGTGCAGAGATGTGAAACTTGAAGACTCACCTCCGAAATCTCCAAAACCACTCTGCTTTCCTGCATACAGTTTTCCGAACAGGGTTTGGGAGCACTCGCAACTGCAATTGGCTGCTGCATGACCATATCAACTTGACCAAAACAGCCATCTTTACATAGTAACTGCATCGAAGTTGACCACAAGATGATCTGTCAAGTCTACCAACGACCTTGCCTTTTGCATTTTGAAGAAGCTCGCCCATGTAAGAGGTCTCCGTTCGAATCGGGATCAAGCCTTCCGTATAAATATCAGGTCGCGATGAATGAACTGGAAAAGTTGCCCAGAACTCCTGAAGACCGCAACTAAGTCAACTAAGTTTAAATTTGATCATACCAATCAAACGCCTGGCTTGTGCTGAAACATCCCTAGGAAGAAATGTAAAAGATCTTTTGAATCACGCAAAAAAAATACATGTGTAGCTGTGTCTGGCTTGAAAATGGACCTGGGTGATCTGCCCACATATCCAGTAGAACCACACAACTTCAATTAGCGCCCACAAAAAGTAGTGCGACCTTGCCTTTCATCTTTCACTTGTGTCGGTCCTTCTACATGCTCATGTGCCTCTTTACCTATTCATCTACCTACCAATCTATCTATCTATCCATCCATCCATCCATCCCTCCGTCCATCCATCCATCCATCCATCTACATCTTTGTATCTTATGTATGATGAAATCTGCACATGGCTGCCAGTTGACATGTTGTACAGTGTTTCCTTTACTCATCGCCACTTGAAAATCCAATCTGGATACTTTCCAATGTGATTACAGATACTTTACAGAATGTAATCATTCATCAAACAAGTGCCTCTGTTCTGATCTCTTGCAGCTGCTGATCTTCACCTCTGTTTCTGCATTCATGACCTTGATCGCTCAAACATCCGAAGTGAATATGAAGCTGATCAAGTTGCGCCAAGCGTTGCGTTTGACATTGATTCGATGAATGCTGATATCTCGAAATTTGAATGCCTCAGCGTTTGCTCCCAAACAAAACTTGTATGTCCAAAAGGAAACTGAAAATCCATGATGCCCAGAGAAATATCATATGGCGGGGCATGGAGCATTTTTTCCAGCCTCATGTAAGAAACATAAAATGACATGTATCAAAGCACTGGGATCAATTACGTGCCTTTTACCTGCACAATGATCAAAATTTGCCATGGTTTATCTAAACAATGTACTTGCAGTGCCTGTACCGTTGAAAAACATCGGGTGTTCGGACGGAACTAGTCACATCTCGCCAAGGCAGACTGCGAGCTGTGATGCACAACTCATTTGACAGATTTGTTTTTCAGTGTTCACTCGGAAAGTTGTTGCGCTGTCCATCTCAACTCCTACGCACGTAGTTCTAGATAAAGATGCGCCATCATAACACCATCAAACGAAGGGCTGAACATGTTAGACACCATGCTGAACTAAACATCATAGAATGACGTGAACAAAACACTTCAAGGCTTTAAACGTTTGGATTGCTTCAAGGCACCTTCCGCCCCTGCTCGTGCCGAAACTGACCGTACGAGCAACTGTTTGTACAAAGGTCCCAATGTGGTTACATGAACCGGCCTTGACCCGCCTTGGCCCGCCAAACCTGTTTTAGACTGGCTGGATTTGGTCCCGCTGCACATGAACGTCGGTAAGCAAATATTTACATGGGAAAAAAAAAGTTTCTTCAAAAATGTTGGGTTAGAGGCTGAAACTACACGCAATTCTCAGAAAGTACATATTGGATTTGCAAAATATGACATGAACATACCACACAGGAACAGTGGGGTGCACGATTCTGCTGGGAAAGGGATCAGCAAACATTACATTGTCGTGACGAAACCCACATTTGCAGTCAGTTGAAGAAACCAAAGTCGTTCCAATTAGCCAATTTAGGATGTGAAATACACAAGAAACAAACCAAAGACGCAAAAAGAAACGACGGGTTCAATTGAATTTTTGCAAACTCCATGACAGACAAAACATCATCATCATCATCATCATCATCATCACAATCATCACAATCATCACAATCATCACAGTCATCATCATCACCACCACCACCATCATCATCATAACGCTCGTCATATTCTTGAAAATCATCATCATCACCATCATCACCGTCATCATCATCATCCTCATCAACATCATCACCCTCAACGTAACTCACTATCATCACCATCATCACCATCATCATCGCCACCACCGCCATCATCATCACTGTCATCATCCTACCACCATCATCATCAGCATCATCATCATCATCCTCATCATCATCATCACCATCATCATCATCACCATCACCGTCACCATCATCATCACCACCCCCATCATCATCATGACGATCGTCAGCATCCTCATCGTCATCATCACCACCACCATCATCACCATAATCATCATCACCACCATCATCACCATCATCATCGTCTTCACCACCATCATCGTCATCATCATCATCATCTTCATCATCATCACCATCATCATCACCACCACAGGCATCATCATCATTACGCTCGTCATATTCCTCATTTATCATCATCATCATAATCATCATCATCATCATCGTCATCGTCATCGGCATGGCCATCGCCATCGTCATCAACATCATCACCATAATCATCATCATCATCATCGGCATCATCATCATCATCGTCACCACCATTATCATCATCATCATCACCCTCATCATCACCCTCAACGTAACCGTCACCACCACCATCACCATCATCATCGCCACCACCGCCATCATCATCACTGTCATCATCCTACCACCATCAGCATCAGCGTCAGCATCAGCATCATCGTCATCATCGTCATCATCGTCATCATCGTCATCATCGTCATGGTCATCACCATCGTCATAATCATCATCATCAACATCGCTACGGTCACCATTATCCTGACAACCTTCGACTCCTCATGAAAATTGTTAGATGGGCGTTCAGGGTACGGTTTGCTTCGCTCTAAATTTTTTTCTGGTTTAGCTTCGTGTATTTTTGCTTGATCTCTTTTGCTTTCACACATTTACTTGGGTTCGTTTTGGTCCGTATGCTTTTGTTAACGCACGTCCAGATTTTGCGGGGCGCATTGACATGGTAATTTTTTTTCGCCTGAGTAGTGTCGTTGCGGCGCTATGCGTTTTGTTCTGGTGGAGAGCCACATAATTTCAGATCTGAAAGACGATCAGCGCGTCAACTGTGAATTCTCTTCTCTGCCAGCTCACTATATGTGGTCATCGGAGAACTAAAGACTATCCGCAAGCCAAATTCTTTCAAGTATTTGCTTTTGGAAACTTTTCTTGGGTTGTGTCATACGGATGGAACGTCTACTGATCGTATTTTTTTATTCACCGTGCTGTTCATAGCAGACACGATGCCACAACACTTTTTGAAAGAGTTTGAATGAATCCAAATACTGTAACAGAGCCTACTTCCAAGATAAAAAGTCGGATATTGACTCAGTAAAGATTGTTGACGCATCTAAATGTCTCTCTGTCTCTCTCTCTTTGCTTATGTCCCAAGTGTCTGCTCTGCTGGACTTGTTCTCACTTCCAAAAGAAAGAGTGCTCGTCGGCGAACTTTTCGGTGGGAAGTATTGTTTAGAGTGCTGTTCAGCATACCTGTTCAGGTGTCGACAGCAACTTTGCAGGCAGATGCCAACAATGTTCGATCAAAACCCTCACTTCCACTACTTGAAGTTACCTGGGCTTGGGGTTGAGGTTCAAATCCATTACGGAACTAGTTAGCAATTAATTGAACCCCAACCCCAATTCCAGATTGGAGTTCAAGTTGAACCCTTATCCGAACCCGGGTTGGAGTTCAGGCTCAACCCTAACCCCAAGCAAAGCAAAAGCCAAAAGCAAAGCGAAAGCAAGGCACAAAGCCAAAGTGAAAGCAAAGGTAAAATTAAAAAACAAAAAAAGAAAGCAAAGACAAAAGGTTACAACTATTGTAACAAATTTCAACACAGGGTTGCTAAGCAGTTAGAAGACAGCAACTGAACCAGGAAACAGCGAACCGGACCCAAAAGAACAGAAAGAGCAACAAAGAACCAACCAAGAACAAGACAAGCATGGCTGTGCAAGTGCATTTGGGAAATAGGACACTTTGACACTGTGGGATTGCACTTGGGCACTTGGTTTCCCCTTGGCTGACCAATCACGAAGGCAAACTGGTCCTGGAAGCAACGTTTGTCTGATCCATGTCGGTGCAATTTTTGAAACAATACAGTTTTTGTTTTGCTCGTGTAGTGCCGTTGTGGCGCTATGCCTCGGTCACTGCTGTGGCTGCGTGAAAAGAAAAGACTAATGGATTGCAAGTGTTTTGCAAGTGAAACGGAATGAAAAGATGGCGTTGAAAGGAACGGCCAAGAAAGCGACCAACCACGAACTAGAACAAAGCAAGCAAACAAGGACCAAACAAGAAAGAACCAGCAAACCACAACCAGCAAACAAACAAAAAATTCACTCGACCTTATCCACACTACGAGATCCTAGACATATCTGCCAACAATTAAATATGGCAACGGTGGAAGAAGCACCAAAAACCAACACCAACAATTCAAGAAATCGAAGGCGAACATCATGGTCTATCTATCAGGCACGCCATGAGTAGGTAGCCTCCAGGCTAACCTAATACAAAAAAGATTTTTATCGCCTAGTAGAAAAACCACGATGAAATGGTACATTGCCTCTTTAGCCGCTACAGATTCAGCGGTACCTGAAATCTAGTCATGATGCAGGTGGAATGTTATTAGCGCTAGCCACGCTTCATTGCTCGACTCCTCTTATTTCTCCTTTGGTCTTGCGCTCGGAGAGAGCCGGCTGTTGGGATAGGCAATGCTTCTTTCTTTTCAAGCGTAACAGAAAAATATTTATCCAAGGTGGGTGAAAGCAGGGGTAAGGCAACGCCTGGCATGGAAGAAAATTCATGCTTGACTGCAAGGAATTTCGCATGAGCGGCTCACACCGGAAAAGTGGCAGGGAAGAATCTGTCTTGGTTCTCACTTGTGGCTGCAAAAGGCTAACGCTCTTTTTCTCAAGGGGGTCGCCATCCACTCGTACGGTAGGGTAGGCCACTTTAGGCACTACAACTGACTGAAACTGACACAAAGGTCGATTGAGGACAAAGAAGTCACTTGAAGACAAAGAAGTCGCTGAAGTATCCAAGTTCCAGGGTGGGTGGGTGGGCGAAAATCCCGTCAAAACGAGACAGGTGCCCCCCCCCCCCCCCCCCGGGGCCCAACGGGTGGAGGGAAAAAAAAATAAGCCCCCCCCAAACACCAAAATTTCTTTCCATTCGTCAAAAAAAAA
>Ga0126342_10004321_pt1 | contig 24173 bp, 26 predicted proteins | sample Cyp1metagenome_FD_92528 | JGI IMG/M metagenome (GOLD analysis project Ga0126342, IMG submission 92528) | Coral microbial communities from Lord Howe Island, Old Settlement Bay, Australia - Cyphastrea 1 metagenome | ecosystem: Host-associated > Invertebrates > Cnidaria > Coral ...
ATTCCCTAGCTTGGGGAGCCCCCACGGGGGGGAAAAGTGAAAATTCCCTAGCTTGGGGAGCCCCCACGGGGGGGAAAAGTGAAAATTCCCTAGCTTGGGGAGCCCCCACGGGGGGGGAAAGTGCAAATTCTTAGCTTGGGGAGCCCCCACGGGGGAAAACCACCCTTAGCCCCTCACGGACCGAAATAAACCTGCGGTGTGGGCGGCCACCCCACGCGAAGCGGGGTGAATATTGGCACCACATTGGCATGGGACCACAATCTGCCATTTACTGTAGATCCATCTAATCAGTTGGCCTTGCCGAACTGCACTAGAGGCATTTCTTTGGCATTCGTTGGCATTCTTGCCCGGCCCACAGTGCCACTGACCGGTCACATCTTGTCACAGCTGGAAGCCGCCACTGTTTTGACCTCATGCGGAGACCGCTAAGGGGCCTGAACTGTACATCGTTCAGATGAATTGCTCTTTCCTCGCTCCGGCAAAAGGTGGCATGCCCAAAAGCACACCCAAAGGAAGGTGAGACAGCCCTGCTGCAAGGTTAGCTTGACTTGTTGCTATTACAAAAAAAACAGAACAACAACTATATAATACTATATAAACTTAAACGATTTTTTTCGAGTTGCTATGACCATCCATCACAACCACCACTGCAGCAATCATAGTTCAGACTTCTTCGTCACCGATCAGATTGAATTGGCAGGCATCTTCATGCCTCTCACTCAAAACCTTGATCGTCCACCAGTACCTAGAGGGACCATGGACATACTCAGCATATCTCAGCATATCTCAGGATTCAGCTTGATGTGACTTGTGGCAATTCAGATGTCTGAGAGAGGTGCTGCTGGTCTCACCATCTGTCGCCCAATGTGGCCAATCCAAGATTCCTGCAGCATCGCTATGATTTCGTGTGAATTCAACGGTGATTTCAGCAGTTTGCCAAAACTGTTATTCTGAAAGCGTCCATTTGAAACCCAAGGGAAACCAAACTAGTTTGATTTGGGGGCATCCAAACTTCAAAAACACCGTCACCTACCACCAGAAAGTACTGGGTGCCAAGCTTTATCCGGCGATGAATCTGCAATCAGGTAGAAGACCTGAAGTCATTCATAAACTGCAATGTGATGCAAGATGTACCATCCAATCACTGGATGATTGGATGGATTCACTGGAAAAAAAGAATCTGGAGTTGAGCATGCAACACGTCCAGGTGTGTCTACGCGGAACGAGTTCTCTTTGCCGGTGTCCTAGAGGCAACTTAAGAACATGCAAATGGTATGCAAATGGTATGCAAATGGTATGCAAATGGTATGCAAATGGTCCTTCAGCTAGGGACAAACCTGCAAACCTTTGAATTTTGTATTGCATGCCTACCCAAATCCTCAGATAATCACACCTACATGCGCAAACTGCTGGAACCCTACAGCCGTATGGTTGTTACAGCCAGCCCTGCACTCTTCCTCATCAGCAGACTTGACTGTGGTGCACTCTGCCAGCCTATCGCTCAAGTGGCGAGCACCGAACTCCCAAAGACTTTCAGAAAGTGCCTTTGGGGAACAATCTTGAATTATCTTGAATTGGCATTCCCAAGCAAGCCTCACATTTACCTGTGCAGAAGACGTATACACGGTTGAACAGCATCAGCTAATCTTTTGGCACCTGATGTGCTCGGTCGGATTTCGATACTCACCTGGAATCACCAACTTATGAATCTCAAGCAAACAACGAGCATTTCCTCATTCGTGCGCATTGGAACAATTGTAAAAAGACCTGCAGCCATTTCACACTGCGGTGACAAATTCCGAGTGCAAATCGCCAGTCTTGGCTTCAGGAATGTGCATGCTCTGATCGACAGTATTCGTTAATTATTCGGATTAACCGTGGTTTCTGTGGGTTTCGAATTTCGATCCATCCCCCGAATGGCCCGGCATGCAATCTTCTGAGAAGAGCACCCTGAGACTTGAAACTGCATAAGTACTGTGGAGTGAGGACAAACCAACGCCTGCGCCATGCAGCAACTGCTACCGTTTTTGAATTTACATATTTTGTTGCTAAAATGAGTCCGATCTTATAGATTCTTGCGAAATTCAAAGAGGATTCCAAGTGGCTTGACATTAAAGATCTTAAAGGACTTTACACACTGCACAGCTAAGCAGCTGTGAAGAAATCCAAATCATAGCGGTCATAGCGATGCCTGTGGTCTTTTCAAGAAGAGTCATTAGATGCGCCACGAATAGTCTGTGGATGTTCAATTATTTTTCCAATGTTTTCCACACCCATCTGTCCAAATCCGTCAAAAAGCCTTCTCCATTCTTTCATGTGCTTCGACCTTTGCTGGTGATCAAGGAACTCTTCAAGTCTTGTCAAGTCGGGTGGCTGATGGAACTACGCCTACGCCAAGCGATGTAGTGTTGTTGGTTTATGTTGGTTTTACGGTAATGAGACTTGCGGATTTCTCTGAACGAAGTGCGTCTTGAATGCTGTCACGGTTCCAAATCTACCATTGTTTCTGAAACACAAACCCTGCGACACAGCAGCTCAGCAGCATCAACTTTGGGGTTCACACTGCTTCACAAGAAATCCTTCTTTGATGATGTCGTCCCTGTGGATGACAATTTCCTTAGTGGGCAGGGTCACTTCTCCACTTCTCTCACAGAGAACATGGGCCATGTTACTTTATTTGAATGCATTCCAACAAAGTACATGGAACTCCACAAACACAGTAGACAGTGCTCACTGAGTACATATGAAATTGTATATCTAGAGAGAGAGAGAGACGGAGAGAGAGAGTGAGAGAATCGTGTGTATGTGTATATTGCCACATGTAATCTATGTATAATTTGATTTAATGTACAATGGATGTATTTCAGAGGTACAATGTGTGTATTATTTTTGACTCATAGAAAAACATAGAAATATGATGGAGGCGCCCTCAGAACCCAAACACACCGATACCGGCCTATACCCCAAGAACATATCCAAACACGTTGTTTTTGTGCATATTTACTGTATATAACATGCGTAAGATGTTGACTCAACAATATACATCAATATACCCCCAATAAAGGGAAGTGGTTGCCAAAAGCAACATTGAACTAAGAGAACAGTCATGCATCGTCGCAAGTGCAGTGTTACAAGTGTTGGTTTTTCTCCAAGAAATTGCTCTTCAATCAAACATACTGTGATTTCTAAACAATTCATAAAATCCTGAGCGCGTGAAAAAATGTGCTTTTCAGCGCAATACCCAAACAAGGAACCAGGAAAGGGCAACAGCCTGAAAAGCAGACCCAGCATCAGAAACGCGTCGGAAAAACTGTCCAAGAGTACAACATCAAGATTAATCGTGATTCATCAATTGAAATGCCAAATCCATGTCAGAAGGCATGCTGGCATGGGAGTGTGGGCAAGCAAAGCGACTGCGATCTTTGCTAGCGTTGCTTTGGCATTCAGTTTTATGACTTGTAACGTCTGTAGCTGCTGACAAGGAGGTTGGGAAGATAACAAGCCTCTCCTGACCAACAACGAAATGTGGTGAAGCTGGGTTTGTTAAAGACTCGTAAACGAATCGGACAATAAACGTTGGAAACATCATGACCGCAACAGAAGGCGAATCGTCCCAGATTACTTCATTTGGCCTTTGCAGAAGTTAGTGAATACAAATTCGTTGTGGTCCACCACTTGAAGTACATGGAACAAAGAGCGCGGTCTTTTGTATTCTTTTCTGTTAAAGCATGAATTGTGTTCTGAAGGATTGCGTTGTTTTGCCCAGCAACTCTTTGTTTCTTAATTGTTCACTCAAGACTTTTGCTTTCCTGCAACAGAACAGACGTAAACAACTGACGTTGTGCAGAGTCAGCGTTTATGCAATGTAGATACATGTAAATGAACATGATAGTTTAAATCCATGGATACGGAAAATTAAAACATGAAAAGGATGGGTTAGCTTTTGATCTTGTATGCAGGTAAAATATTGTGACGTATTATTTTCAGCAGTCACAACCTGAGAGGGAGGGAAAGAAAGCCAGCGAGGGTTGAATGTGCAGAGTCCCTTTTTAAAGCTCGCAAGGCAGGAGTCGGTAACCGCGTTTGTTCCATACATGACATTGCTTCACCCCCCTCACAGCTCGTCCAGCCAACACACCTCCTTAAGCGCTTTATCCATCACAAGCTTCACCCAAATCCAACAAGACCCAAGGATAAGATCCATCAAAAGTTCAAGCATGACGTGCCCCAAAACCCGTTGAACTTCAACAATCTACGACGAGTAAACGACTTTAGCGGGTCCACCTAATACGTAATTTCTGCATCTATGCTTCGCAATTACAAAAAAAGTCCAATTGTGGTTTAGCCATCTTCAGTGTCAAACCCAACGGACCATATCAGCCGTTGGAGTTCATCTAGTGGCAAAACCCTTACCGCTCAGCCTCACAGTTTGCGGACCAGGGGGGAATCGAAGCCCTACCGTCAAAAATTGCGACCTGGTATATGACCCGGAAAAGGACCCACCATAATTTTCGACTTAAACAAATTGCATTTCCACCATTTTGACGCAATAGTCAGCCACTGCCCTCAGACCCCCTAAACTCACTACGTTCGCAACCAACAACTAAGCCTTGCCTGTCGGTTGGCTTTCGTAATAAGTTCTCCCCAGTTTTTGTTTCAGCCCAAGAAACAATAACCGGAAACACCTTTGGTACAAAACGAAAAGGACAATCGCTTGCAAAAAAAGAAATTGCTCTTCTCAGGCTGAAACCAAGAATCAGTCCTGCAAAATGTTTTTGCGTTGTTTCGGATTCCACAGAGGCAGTATTGAAGCTTCTACATCCACGTCGTGAATCTACACTATGTATCATGTTCGGTTTGGTATGAACTTCCATGTGTTCTCTGTCTTTTGCATTGCTTTGGCATGGTTGGGCAAATTAGATCCTACATACAGTATCATAATATGGTCGGCGCCTCCCACAAGTACTGGAACGTAGGTTCTGGGTGGGGTGCGAACCTTCTTTTCCGGCTCAGTGATTCATCAGTCAGATGTATGTCAGTAATTATCTTGTATAATTCATATGACTGATTTACACGTGTCCAGCCATATTATCAAAATAATCGAATTGTATGGAATAGCAACCAATTTGGCCAGATGGTGGCCCAAAGACCACACCTGCCGACAGCCTGCCGACAGCCTGTCGACATCTGTCGACCCTACAGTGTCGAATGACTGCCGTGACATGCCGTGACCACTCTGATAACCAAGCCGATCCAATCGATCCAAGTTTCAGGGGCTGCCATGTTTGCGACAAAGAGACACAAAGAGACACAACGAGACACAACACTCGCTAGAGATAATTTGTGCACTGAAAATGGCGGCAGGATGCGGCAGGCATCTTGAATCATCCACTGGCATCCCATTATGGACAACAGATGACAACAGGTTCAAGCTTTGCAGCACTGATGCACGGCAACAACAAATGGCCAACGTGACGAACGTGACTGACGTGACTAATGCACAGGAACAAGTTGAAGTGATTGTCAGCATTGTCTGACTGAGTCCATTGACATGGAAAACCAATGAAAGACATACCAGAAGCGAACGCGTATGTGATCGTCTTCAATGTCTTCAGACAGAAGATGAAAAAGCAAATATCATTCTGCTAGACTCAATTCGAGTCACTTTGCACTACACTTGGCTTGGTACATCTTGGCACACAACCTGTACCTCTCTGCACATCTCTGCTTTTTTCCGGGTGAAACAAGGCCCATCTGTCTTCATCATACTGTCTCCATACCAGTACCATACCAGCACCAGGCTGAAACTCTTCACCATTGGGAAAAGAATGGCGGCGGCGAAGAGGTCGCGAATGGTCGCGAGTTGTCGCTACGCATTGCCTGGGATCTTGATCATTGATGATCATTGATGATCATTGATCATAGTCCTACAAACCATCTCAAGGTCATTGAGTCATTGTTCGTCTGAAGAGGAGCCAAAAAACCGTCCCCAGCCATGTCTAATCGTCTCTGGATCTTTCGGATGCCATCTTGAGACACAGGGGCAGAGCTCGTTTGACCGTCAGCCGCAGTTTATCTTTAAAGGCGTTATCAATCGTTATCATGTGTTATATTGAATACCGAGCTATTATGTTTGGGAGAATATCAGGACCCATCACCCGATGAGTCCATTTCCTCTTCAGGCGAAGAGAGAAACTCTGAAGATCAAGACTTGTAGAGGTTTGTTTCATATAGATCCTCAACAGGTCAACAGGTCACATCTTGTGCAATGACAAGATAAAACCAGATAAATGGCTCTACATGGCTCTCTTTGCAGATGTGACAGGATTCAGCTGGTCTCGGAGAAAAATTACTCGAATTTGCACAAAGCAACGGGCTTTTGCCGTGACATGCACCGGCATTCGTCGGTCAAGATGTGTAAGCCTAGCAGGCCTAGCAGTGCCGTGATGTGCCGTGACAACTGCAGAAAAAAGTGCGCTCATTTCGTGTCCAGTGTTCCACCATTTTCCAGCACCCTCAAATGACGAAGTAAGCAAACAGAGTCACATTTGAATACATTTGAATGTTAGTTCCTCCGCAATGAAGTTTCACCAAACTCAACAACAAAGTGGGTGAGATGATGTGAGATGTGCTGCGAGCCTGGTGCGGGCGCCTACAGTTGCTCAGGCCAACTTTCGCAAACCAGAACGTTGTCCTCCAATGCCGAGGCATCGTCATCATGGTCCGAGAAACTGAAAAGATATTCATGCAATATGCATGTAAAATGGGCTAAAATTAATAATTTATATATAATTTATATACTCATCCTGGCCTTGGCCCACAATTTTGTGAACCGTGTGAGCCATGTACATCTCTACATATCTCTACCCCTATTGGCTATGATTGGCATTGGCCAGAGTACGCCCATCAAGTTTCATAGCAAGACATAGAACAAATTGTAACATATTGTAACAATGGTTCAAGATGGTTCAAGTTTCAGAGCATGATCTCAACTCGGGAACCGAATCTGCACCTGAGCCCTGGCTAGACCAGGAAGGATCGCATTGACGTGCGTGACGTGGCCGGGAGTCTCACAGGTCTCAATCGCATCCACCTTCACAGGAATTTGCTTTGCTGGTGCATGCTGGTGCCGTTCAAATCTCCAATCCAACGTGCAAAATGTAACTCATTGCAGCTCCCTGATTGTGAGTGGATCTTGATGCGAACACTTGAACATATTTGAATATGCCAAGAATCAAGAATTGACAGCAGAATTTCTGCATTCCATTTCAAACATTTTCCAAACAGTAGCTCAAGGAAGATCCTTCTGTCCTGCCTCTGAAGCTCCTTGCGACGCTTCTTGTGAATGTTGCTCTTCAACCTGGCAACGCGGTTGGTCAGCACCTTGCGAAGTCATCGCCAGTTGATTCTGAGGCTTAACCCAAGAATTCACATGAAATACCGAAATACCCAAACATACCCAAACTGCGGTTGTAACTCCTGCGATACTCCCCAGACATCCTCAGACATTCTAAAGGTATGGGGCCATATGGGGCCATATGGGGCCTCGTAGCCTCGTTCCTGTGTCCTGTGAATTTCAATGCGTCCCGTCCCATCTTTCCGGAGGCCAAATCTGGCCTCGGGCAGTTTCGGTTCCTTTGCCTTCGGATACACCTGCCAATCAAGGGCCAATGCCGATGAATTTCTTTCATGACGTCAAAAAGCGCAGAAAGGTCAGATAGTTTATATATAAAGTGTACAGTGTACTGTATCATATTATATACAGTATATATATATACATACTAGTTATACAACCAAATGCCAAAGTCTATGGCATGCGGCATGAGCATCAAATCATCTGAACACCACTCCCCCAATACTGCCCGATGAAGTGCATGTCGACCCTGGGCCTGAGGAGATAGCATGTTGGACAGCGATACTGCGCAGCGACTTCGAGGTGACCGAGGTGCAACAGAGTCCATTCACCGACACGTCATGTATCGTCACTTTAGAGGCCCCACATGATACGAATTGATACGGTCCAAAAAGTTGTTCAAAAATGGTTGGGACATGTTGGGACCTGAATCTTCAGGGCATCTTTCAAAGCTCGGCAATTTCGAAAGAAACTTTGGGCACCTGATCAATTAAAAAAAAATCAAAAATAGCACGTGCTACACCTGTTAATCAAAGCAGCTATTGTTGTGATGTGATCTCCAAGGTGTTGATGTCTTCATGGTCAGCAACCATCTCTGTGAACAACCAGCGTGACCCAAGCTGGCGTTTCGAGTGCAGCACACAGTCAAATGATATTTCCATATATTTCCTTTATGCTCGATGATCCAAAAACAATCACTCTACCAAGTCAAAATTGGCTACTCTAAATGTCTAGATGACTATACTGACTATACTAGGCCACTTTCGCGGCTCTGCGGGGAAGTGATGGGAAGTGGCAGTTGGGTTTTCCAAATTTCAACATATTCGGAGCAGCTCCTTTGCTGCCCATGGTCGAGAGCTCCATCTGCACCTCCTTCCACCACGGATCGTCACGCTTCATTGGGTCATGGTTCATTGGGTCATCCATGGTCATCCCCTCAAACTACGTGGCACTTCAGTGTCATGCAGTAGGAACTCGGAACTTTTGTGATTCTTTATGAAATTGACAAAGAGTGTCTTTCCAGACGCCAAAAAACATGGTGCTCTCAAGAAAGATGAGGCACTTCCACATGATAATCATGATATTTCAAAAAAAAATATGTTCAAACAATGTTTAAACAATGTTTAAACCAGGGCACGCAAAGTTTGACAATGCCGGTCTCCAACTTCTTCAAATTCACCTGCCGTTCTGAGCACATGATGTCCATGGAACAGGATCGAAATGGATCGAAATGGATCACACTCCGATTTTATCTCCGAGACACCCGAGGATCAAAAACATATTGCAACATATTGCCACTGAGGCAGCAAAAATCAGCAAAAATCAGCAAAAATCAACAAAACCTACATCCATCTACATCTGCATCCTGTTAATCCTATCTATATCCTGTATCATCCCAAACATCTTGGCGCCAGGAAGATGTTGGAAAGTCAGAATCAAATCGGTGATCCACTCAGCTAGACCTCCACGTGGCCCATGAATTGACCAAGTTGTTGTGACATCCAGTTCTGTTCATGCTGCATCTTCGCCTGCAGACAGGAGTCTCGAAGGAGTCTCGGGTTTCTTTGTCATGTTCCCCCCAGACAGAGGATAGATGTAAAGAACATCAAAGAACATATACAGTACAGAAGTATATTTTTCGATGTCACTCAGTTTTCTTGGCAAAAGGACGCTGCTTTGCACTGTTTTTGGGTGAAACAAACTCCCTCTGACCATCAAAACCACCCAAAAGAATCCAAAGGCATCAAAGGCAACCAACAAATACAATGTTAACAGAGACCTAGATTTTGGAACGCTAGATATCACCGCACCCCGCTGGCCCGTACCAAGCAAACAACATCTGTGGGCTCCAGCCCAATGACAATACTTTTGGGGTTTTGCAAGCAGCAAGAGGATGGCACAACCTGCTGGTAATAAAGAAATGTATATAAAGAATATCAGTAACATGAAGATGACATTGCAATTCTGACATGATCACTGAAAATTGCTGTTCACCACTTTCCCGTTGGATTTGACTTGTTTACCCCAGAATCACTTGATTTTTAGGTGAGAATGTTGATAATCAACCCACTGGGTTTCTGCTGGGTTTGCCCCGTTATCCCAGATGGGTTATCCCATGATATCCCCGTGAGATCACCATATGATATCAATTCCAGCCCATTATCTATGAAAACTACCACTATCTAAATATGTGGTTGCAGTATATACCATGTATTATAGTTATCTGTTGACTCGACTTAAGCATTCTAAAACAAAAACTCCCATGATCAGTTGTTAGTTAACCATATGTATATATATACATGCATATATTCATACATTATTTCCATACATGCATACATTCATATCATTATTTATATATATATATATATCATATAGGTAATATAATGTAATATATATATATATAGTAATATCATTTCATCATTAATATATCATCAATATGTCTTAGTATTACTTTGCCAACATTTCTTTGTCAAGGCACCAGATCCAAGGCACGAGCAGGGCCGCGGAGGCGAAGACCTCGGAAGCCCAACAACAAAATGCCTATATTTTTCTGAATAAAAATGGTTGATATAGGTGAAGTATATTGAAGCATCATACAATTCATACAATTTTTTTAAGAATAACAACATGGGCATTGGGGCATTGGGTTGAGTTTCAATGGAAGACGAAATTAGGTGAATTCAGGTGATTACTTTGGTCAAAAATTTGAGGCCCAAATTTAGAGCATCCGATTTATGCGGAAACCAAAGTAATAAATATAGTATTACTATGTATTACTATAGTAATAAAGTAATAAACCTATTTTATGTTATACCCGAAGTATTGCTGTCATCTCCACAATCAACAATTATAGTTAAGGTATGTTAAGGTGAATTCTACATCTGTTCCTGGCACATGGGTTTGTCCAAAAATAAGGTATCTCAAATTCAGTGGACCATTCGACATGTTTCGAAAAACTCCAGTCTTGGGGTAAACCCGTTGTTTGGACAAACCCAAGCGGCATGTTTAAAGGCAAGCATGCTTTCGGAAGGCCATGGAGCTCATTTTTGGGCGAAGAAGGCGAAGCGTCCAGTGCCAAAGGTCCAGCAAATCACAAGAAGTATTGATGTAGCCGCTGTAGCAGTAATAAAAACATGTTTGTCGGTACATTGATATAGCCTGATACTCTATCCGAGTACTACCCGGTGCCTCTTTGGAGAAAGAAGAGGAGCATAGACCGGCCACCGAACCGTCAGGGTTCTAATGTCAAGCCCAAAACATAGTGAAATCAATCTATCTCCACTATGTGGGGAGATGGTCAAAGTATGTCATAGTTATCTTGTTCATTTCCCTTAGATGCAGGATGAACAGTCCAGCAAAAGTAAAGGTTCATAAAATCACCTGGTACACGGTCCTACCCATAGTTAAACAGATTTTGAGTGCGAGTTGGCAGCTACCTGTGGTTATCCCAAAACAGGGTATACCGTATACCCCAAAAATATCCAAAAATCTACAGTGGTCTATCAAGTTCCCCATTCAAATGACAAGTTTGGTGTATATCTCAATATTGAGACACCATCTAATGACTTGTAACCAAGCAACAGCCCATCAAAAACCTCGGCACCAGCCGACAAGATAGCAAAGCCACGCAAGCCCAAAGCGACACTGTCAATCATGACGGAAGCCACTTCTACAAATACAACTGAGTCTATGAGGTCAAACTCTTGGAAGGTGAACTTGATGTGTCAATGTGTTGCGGTCATGAGATACAGTATAAAGAAATCTGAGCAAACCAATCAATTGGATGCATAAGACATAAGAACAGGAGGGCGGATCAGGAGATAGTGGCAAATCAAAGAAGATAAACACCAAATTTTGCCAGCAACAATGACCTGTCCTCGTGGTCCCATTTGCTGGTCAGCCAATCTATATCTGCAATACACATCCTATCTGTGATAACTTACCTTTGTTGTTTCTTTTGCCAAAAGCATCTGCTTTGAAGCAGAGGAACTCTTCAATTTCGATGGCCGCTCCACCATCAGTATCAAGCAATTTGAAAAATGTCCACCTGAGGAGCGCATGAGCCACTCAACGTTCGGGCGCTGACATATCTTCCAAAGTTAAACTGAATTGACTCCTGGGAATCACTTCACCTGTCGAAACTCCTAAACACTACGGAAAAAGTGGGAATCCAATATGACATACATTGCCATACTATGACCATGTATTGTTATTAAATGTTATTACGCAGAATACGGGACGTTTGACTCTAACTTTCACTCAACAAGGATGGGCTCCGACGCATCGTGCACATCCAGCTCCAGGGCTTCAAAGTAGGTGGTCACCTGGGAAATCCACGGATTCAAAGATTTTTCTACATGGTCTGAGATAGAAATAGAATAGAAATGGCATGAAATGAAATGGATATAATATGATATAATCAAGTATACAATATCATATTGTACGATGTAATATCTCTGTATATAGATCACATATCAGACGTCCTATCATATGTCATGCGTATCAACAACAGACAACTGGCAGATATATAACTAACGAAAGTAAACGAAAATACTTTGAACAATACTGAGTCAACGTTTATCCTCATCGGGTATTGGCAGTGGCATTAGGCCACTACAGTACAAAATGAATCATGACCAATCGAAAGCGGGACTGATGTGCTTCAGACAAATAAAAAACATAGCTTATCCACATATTATGATGATCTGGACGCCAACCATTCTATGAAATGTTGGGCCAAGCCCATAGAGCAAGTCAACGAAAGGCATCATTAGAAGTATCTGATCCGTTTCAGTTTTAATCCTGTTTAATCCTATCAGAATAGACTTCAAAGAGAAGAGAATCTGTAATCATCTGTCGACTTTAACAAGTCGCGCTTCCTGAAGTTGCCCGTCGAACAAGAATGGAGGTTGCAAACAAGGACAGATCAGACAAGTTCGATAAAGACAAGGACAGCTCGCATGCCGAACACCAGGAGACAAATTGGTAGACCAAGACCAAGCCAAAATTCAGCATCTCCAGTGAATCTTAAGAATGCTCACAGTACTTTGAAAAGAGTAGGAAATTGTTTCGGGATGTTTAGGCAATTTATCTTTTTTTGTTTAGGTTTTTGGGGGGGGATTCCTGGTCGTGCCCTTTTTCAATGCTATTTGCAACTTTTTGGAGCTGGAACCTTTCATTTTGCATGCTACGCACAGCATTTTAAAGCTAGAACCTTCCATCTTGCATACTACTAGTATTAGCATGTATTAGCAGCATTTTATAGTTGGAACTGCTTTTTGCAGCATTTTGCAGCTGGATCCTTCCATTTTGCTTGCCAGTTGCAACCATTGGGAGCTGGAACCTTTGATTTTGCATGATCTTTGCATGTATTTGCAGCATTTTGGAGCTGGAATCTTTCATTTGGCATGCTATTTGCAAGTTGTTGTTAGTTGTTGGTGGTTGGTTGTCGTCTGTTATATAGTCGTTTATTCTTGTTTGTTTTGTTATTCTTGTTGCAGTTATAGCCGCTGTTCTAGTTGGTGTAGTTTTTGTATTTGTAGCTACAGTTATAGTTGTAATAGTAGTTTCTTGTTGTTGTTGCTTTCGATGTTGCTGTTGTTTTTGTTGTTGCTGTTGCTGTTGTGGTTGTTGTTGGGGTAGCGAACACACCAACAACTGTTGATGTTGTGGTCTTTGTTTGGGTGTAGGCCTCGTTTGTGATTTCCTGACGCTTGTGGCGTTGGTTGCGGTGAACAGGTGAACACAAACAAAGCCATGAAGTCAAGAAGCCGTACAGCTTTGCAAAGCCAAGAAGAAAGAAAGCTGGCGAAACAATCAAGGCCAAAAAAGCAGAGAAACGAACAACAGAGTGTGCGTGGTATGTGCAATATGATGCAATATGTTCAGCATTCTGCAACCTCAACCTGCATTGTGGAGATAGAACCTCGCATTTTGCATGGCATCTGCGACATTTGGAAGATAGAGCCTTTCATGTTGCATGGTATTTGCAGGATTTAGCAAATGACATTTGCAACATTGTTGAACTTCAACCTTTCATTTTGCATGGTGACTTTCCATGTTGGTTAAACTAAAGCATTGTAAAATTTCAACTTGTTACCAGCTCATTTAGATCATGGTCTTTACACCAACGCAAAGATACCAAAAAGGGCAACAACGAAAGCATGCAACAAGAGGAAGCATGGTTGCCGTTGTAGTTGTTATTGTTTCTCTTGCTGTTCATGTTACTCTTGTTAAATTGTTGCTTTGGTTACCTGTGTTGTTCTCGTTGTTCTTTTTGTATTTGCTGCTCTTGTCGTTCGTGCCCTTGTAATCAATCAGAACGACAAGGAAGCAAGTAGATAAAAAGAAACGAACGCAGAAAAAATACAAAGCAGAGAACAAAAAACGGAGAAACACAAAACAGACAAGCAGAAAAACAGAGAAGCAAACAAAGAAGTGGAAGCCAAAAAAAAGAAAAGCAAAAATACAGAGAAGCAAAAAAAACAGAAAGCCAAAAAAACAGAGAAGCAGAGAAGCAAACACAATAGAGAAGCGTAGAAGCAAAAAGAAACAAAAAAGCAGAGAAGCAAAAAAAAACAGAAAAGCCTAGAAGCAGCACAGTAGAGAGGGGAGACAAAAAAAAACTAAACTTCGAAAAACATGCCCTAAATAAATGGTCCTCCCTTTGAAAAGGACTTATAACCCCTGTAAGGAAAAACATGTGATTGTTTCTCAAAACGGTGACCAGTTGGAGCTAACCACTTTTAAGATCTTTTAAGAAACTTTGTTCAAGCTCAGCATGATTTCATCCCCAAGACCCCACTGAAGCATTTTGTTTGGGCAGGTTTGAATCCCCAATTTTGTTGGCAAATCGATTCATAATATGTTCATTGGCTAAACACGGCTAAACCACTTTCGTTCAAATTTTGTATCTCAACTCAACTTCTCAACTATGTTCACTTTTCTCAAATGTCCCAAATGATATCTCCCCAAATGTCTCAACACTTCCATCCAGTGGCCGACTTTTTGTCGATGTTCTGCTCTAGCTCCTTGAGGCTGATGTAGCCGGAGTCGTCAGCATCCAAGTTTGTAAACAAGGATCTGACCTTCCGAATATGCGCCTGCCAGTGAGCTCCAAAACAACATGAAACAACTATAACATTAGCATAACATCAGTATAACATCAGTATAACATCTATCAAAAAGAACAAAGTTGCTCCAATCCAAGGATAGTGAGAGTATGTGAGATTTTGTGGTGCGAGCATGGCAAGACTTCTCTGCCAGTTGACAAACGTGTGATCGAATTGCTGCAGCTGGCGACTTTCGATCGAATTGCTGAAGCCATCTGAAGCCTCTTTGTTTGCAATGATGTTCTGCATGATCATTTCCTGAGACTGGGATCGGAGCAAATATACCAATCCCAACGTTGGCTACACCGAACGCTATCAGTCACTATCAAGCAAAAATGGTCTTAAGTCTTAAGAGATGTCAAGATTGTTGGGCAGTGTAATCCAAAAGCAATTGATGTGCAATCCAATTAATCCAATTCATCCAATTAATCCAATTACAAAATCCACAACTTAACAATTACTCCAGATTAAGTTATCTAATATTATAATATATTATATCATTAAGCTGGCGGTGGACGTCCATGAAACATCAGGAAATGGCGTGAAGCTAAGCTGCGTGATCACTTTGGGCAGATTCGATCGCCTCGCTGAGATCACCAACAGTTTTGCACATTCGGGCGGCAAAACTTATGCATCAAAAGCCAAGGCACGCTTTGGCAAAACACGCCCGTAACCACGTTTAAAACCTGATTTTGCATTTGCAGCAGCAGACTGAACCATCAGGGCCAAAACAGCAAACATGACCATTCTCTGCAACCAACTCCAAGTCGAGGTGCCGCAAAATAAGAAAATGAAATGTAGAAGAGCAGAAGGAAGACCTGAGCTTCCCAGCGTTGGCAGATCTGTTATTACTGGCCCAATCAATGGACATTAATGGACTGTTCTGGCCTTAAGAGGGCTTGAGCACCATCGGAAGCTTATGTCCAAGACACGCAAAAAGGAGACACCTTTTGCATGGGTCTCAAGGCTGCTTCCCAACTGAGACCGCCTGTGATACTCCTTGGTCACAATGGCTGTGAACAGTGCTGACAGCAGCTGTCTTGCTACAATGTCTGAGAAGAGTCAAGATAGTCAAGCAAACAGACAGCTTGGAAGCTAGGCCAGCGGGAAAAACCATAGAAATGCATAAAAGACAACAAGATACCCACTGACATGATATGGTTCAAGATTCCTTGCACTTGAAGGCCGAAAGGGCCGAAAAAGGATAGAGTTGAGCCTTTCTGGATTTCCACAATACCCGCAACACTGATCAATCCTCATCTGCAACCAATAAACATGGGTATAGGCCTATATACTTGATGATTCAGTGATGATGTTGTTCAATCAATACATATATCATATATGTATACTGTATACGTATGTGGCATGTCTGTGCATTGGGTTGAATGGCACCCTGTCTGTCCTATGACGTCCCGACTCGTTGTCCCTCCAATTTTTGATGAATCATGATTCAAACAGCCAGAATCTGAAGCGACCCCACAGCCACGCCCCCCTGAGAACCAGGCATGAACAAAGTCAGCATGGAAGTGGGTAAATCAGACCAGTACAAGTCGATGCCATCCAAGGTCTCCATTGTCGGACCTGTGCACACTCTGCACCAGCGGCATGTCACAACGCTTCCCCATATCCACTCTGGGCCTAGTTTTGACCCGAGCTCACATAGCACTGATGGCTACTCACAAACCTGCATGTATCTAGAAATGTTGAATTGTATACCATTGTATACCCCAAGAATCTCCACTTCTTTTGTTGGTTTCTATATGTTTCTACAGTTCTACATGTTTACATGGCTTAGACCCTTTTTCCACTGCTCAACATCCACTGCATCAGGTGTTGATAGCGTTCCTCGTATTTTCTCGTCCTGGGAAGTGAATACATGGTGAAGAGATATGCACTCTGATTGGATCTGATTAGCCCAAGAGGCTCTCCGTGGAGCTTGCCCCAAACATCACGGCCGCTTGAGTGAAGACAATGCCAAACCTCAGAAGACGCCCCGAGAAATTGCCACTTCTTTAAAGTTCGTGCGCTATATAAACGTTGTGCCAAGTTTTTATAATATTGTTCAAAGCAGTTTGGCCTCTACCTTTGGTGCGCCCCTTGAAGGACAAATGAGGTTTCATTTGCCCATGCTTCCAAGTGAGATGCTGATGCAGCACTGATGCAAGTGCAATCCAGTGACCCGTAGATGATCAAACACAACAGGACGGTGGCCCAGATCAGGGACTTCAAGGTGAAAACGATGGAACTCACCAATGTCCTCAAAGCTTTGATGAATCCTCAGCGGGTTGAACGCGACTGCTTGGGAGGCAAGAAGTGTGCACTCACTTTTATCAATCAATCAATCAATCAATCAATCAATCAATCAATGTCAATCAACCAATCTATCTACTGTATCCATCCATCCATCCATCCATCCGTCCATCCATCCATCCATCCATCCATCCATCCATCCATCCATCCCGATCAATTATCACAGATTCATAGCTTGTCATAACTGCCTTCTTGCTCCTCTATGCCCTCTCAGAATCCCGAGGAATTGCTCTGAACCTTCACGCGATTTTTTTCAAGGCAGCTCAGAAATTGCTCTGTTCGAAGGCAGTTGGGGGCAAAGGAGGGGCAACAAAGGAAGCCTCAAAGTCTGCCAGGTGCCAAGCATCGTGTGATCCGCGCAATGCGCGTGAGGCGCACCAGCCGGGTGATGCGAACGATTCGGATGACCCGCAAATTCGACAAACTCTCCACACCAGTGTTGGGGGGAGCGCCCTTGGCTGTCGGCCCTTCAGCCCTTGAATTGAAGTGACTTTCAAGGCTGAACAGAATTCAAACATATTCAAATGCATCCAAGTGTCTGCGTATATCAAAGTCAATGTGATCTGGCGCAAGACATGTGTTTCATTGGCTCATGGATGCTCATGGGTGACAGCTCAAGTATGCTCCGGGCGATCACAGGATGGCCATGTCTGTAGGGCACCTGAACCAAGGTCTCGAAAATGGCACTGCCCACGATCAGCAGGTCCATGCAGTTCCAGGCCCAACTTTCTCCCTTGAAGAAGAGAGCAGGTCCTCAGCAGCAAAGTGGAAATTCACTGAAACCGTCATTGAGGACTCATGCATCCTCATTCCATCAGGGCAAGATGTTGCACATTGTTGCATATAATAGTTGCATTTAAGGACAGGAAACTGATGGAAAATGTAGTGTATCTGGAGTACGAGTATCTGTATCTACCTCCCATCTACTCAGTGTGTCTTCGCACAGATCAGTAAAATAGTAAGAATCTGAACGTCTCTCTGATTCAATTAAACTAGATTTAAACATTAAATCATGAAATTATGCTGTTTTTACATAAACAGCATGAACACATCACAATGCATCTGATCTCCCTGGAAAAGCACCCTTTGCAGCTAGGTCTCCAAGACCAACAAGTCGGAAGATCAGCTCCACCAAAAACAGAAAGTTGTAGACTTGCCCAATGACCTAAGTCCCCAAAATGACAAGAAAATCACCATGGAAATAGATCAAATAATGATCAAATAATACAGAACTGTACAGAACAGTACAGAATCACTTTTTTATCTGGGGAGCCCTAGAGATTTGATGAGATTTGTTGAGCCACGTACAAACGCAAGAATCGATTAGAGATCTGATCAGAAAGGACATGGTGACACCACCAAAATCGGCATGCTGCGGATGCTCCATGATTTGCCAAGCAGCCTCACCCCAAATTGGACTCGGTCCTGTGGGGGCCAACATAGCAACAGTCATCTCAGCCGCAAAAGTGTCCCAACTAGAAAAATGGAAACTGGCTGTTGCCGCTGCTACGGCCTAATCTTGATTCAACGGTTCAAAACGTTCAAAAGACATCGAAAGGCCATAAAAGACTGAAGTCTTCAGCGGAGATGTCAACTAAATCCTTGGCTTTCGTGCCTGGATTTTGAACATAGTACTCCACCTCCACTCCAAGGAAAACTGCATTGGAGATGATGCACACTGCGAAGAATGCCTCGAAAGGCCTTTGCAGGTGGAAACAAATGAGAATGGTCAGAATGGTGGTGTAGAATGAGGGGATCGAAGAACTGATGCAGGATTCATGAGGACTCATCAACATTCGAGCTGGGCCAAAAACCTATCTATTGTGGTTTATTTGGCATTCTGACTCTGCTGATGCTTATGCTCTGCTGACTGATGCTTTGTGGCTGAAGCTGATTGTTCCAAGTATTTTCCTGGGAATCATTAAACTGCAACTGCCAAATGCTACCAGAAAAGGTGTTTTTTTACTCCCAACACCAACTTGTGGCCGAGATTCACTGACATCACGAATCTTCTCAAAGTGCCACGCCAGCCCGGAGGCAGCTGGCTCTTCTGCGATTTGGAGCGCTGCCGCAGAGACCTTGAGGACGCACGGTGGCTGACCGCTGACCGCTTGGTCGTTGGATTAGCACAAACGCCTGCGACAACGCTGATCAAGCTTTAAATCGAATCATAGTTAAATAGTTTATTAAATAATTTAATGTTTGATCATTGTTTAATCATTGACATTTTCTTGATATTTCTTGAGTTTTGATATGTTTTGAGTATTTTGATTTTTTGAACCACTTCAGCTCTGTTCAGCTCTGTTCAGCTCTTCCAGGCCGTTCTGATCGCCGCCGTTCTGGTCGCCATCGCCCATTAAGCCCAGCCACGTGCTGCTCCCTGGACTGTCAGGACCTGAGCAGCGTGGATGACCATGGAAAGCTTAGTAAATTCATCGGCCGTGTTGCCTTGTTTCATGTTAATTTCAGGGATGTATCCATGGTGTATCCATAGTTATCCTATCCATGACTGAGGTTGGTACGAAGACCTTCACTCTGTTCTTCCAGATCCATGGTGTGGGAGGGAGATAACTCCACTAAAGAAGCGCGTTTTCGCTTCTGGTTGTCCTGGCTAGCATCCACAGAGCGGGGGCCAGATACAAACAAAAACCTTTGCATCTTTTTGCCACTTCCTAATCAGGCCATCTGCTGAGTCCCGCCAGCCAACAGATAAGTCAAATCGCTCCTGCATCGTGATGGTCCTGAAGATTGTTGGCTCAGACTCCCCTCGGCTGATGGGAATGCGCAGCTGGTTTGAGGATCCGTGAGAATTCCTCCAGAATGTCAGATATTCACTCACTTGACACAAACACACCCATCACATCATGAATATCATGACATAAATCTTAGCTGTCGTGCAAACGTATCACATCCTCTTTCTTTCTGCTGAAGGAACTGAACACCTACCGGCCCTGCCTACTCTGTCCAATTCAGAAAGAAAGGTTTGAGCATAGGTATCAAGAGCTGGTGGAAGTGGAGCCTGGCACGACTCGCAGCATCCTGCTCCTCTGCAGGTGAACCCATAGAGCGCGTACTGAAATGTACTGAAGGATCCTGCTGATCCTTACACTTCCTATCACTTCCTATCACTTCCTATCACTTCCTATCACTTCCTATCACTTCCTTGTGCCAAACTCTAAAGGTATCTAAAGGTCACGGTTGATTCCAGGATGGTGTGAGAGCCATGGGTGGGACCTTGAACCAGCATCAAAGCATATCAAAGCGAGTGAAGTGAGTAAAAGCGATATAAGTCGGTACCAGTCGGTACAAGTCGGTACGAGTCGGTACAAGTGAGTGTGCAAAGACTTTCAACGTCAAATGAGCTCGGATGGTCATCCCAAGAAACCACCAGCCTCTCCATACACCGAGATATTGCGACTGCGTGATACCTCCTCAAAATCCTGAAATACAGTTGGCTAAACAAAGCTAAACAGCAACCACTGAGGCAATGCCAAATTGCAGCCTTGAAACTGCAGAGCACTGCAAAGCAGAAAGAAATCTGATCTTGGTTGATCATAATCGTTTAGTCACACTTTAGTCTACCAGAAGAATCCCCAAAAATTTGCAGGAAAGGCGCATAGCGTCCCATGGGACCCCAGGAAGATATATATATATATATACGTATATATATATATACATATATATATATACGTATATATATACATATATATATATATATTACATATACATATACATATATGTACGTGTATATATATATATAACCTTGACTGCTCCATCAACTGTGAGTTGCTATGAGTCAGTCCTGAGATGCCTGAGCTAGTTCATCAACCTGTCAATGTGGCCGAACGTGGCCCAATAGAACGCGGCACGGCTCCATTTGAGCTTAAGGATGCTTAAGGGATCTTAAGGGGTTGGAGGTGTTCAGTGCCTTTCAGTGCTTCTTTCATAACCATTTCATGACCTTTTCATGGTCTTTCAGAAGTGTTTCAAGATGTTTCAAGATGTTTCAAGTTTGGGAGTACCAGCTACCAGTAAGAAATATCAGCTGGGCCCCAAGATCCGGTCCACATGTCATGTCATGGTGACCTCCTTAGCATCCTCGTCCTCTAGGGCCACCAGTTCGCTGTGTACCTCTTCCGGTTTCCTTGGTTTCTCGCTTTCATCACAGGATGCTTTTGAAGAAAGAACATCAAAAACGATTTCTCGGAATGTTCATGACTCAAAATAGAGAAACAAGCAAACGGAATCCAGTATCAGATTTTGAGTGCAGCGCACTTGCTCTTGAAAGTAAACAGAGGTGGATGTGGCTTCTCGCTCTGCGGGCTTCGAGCATAGGAGGAGTGATAGCACCTGCGTTCAAGGGGGGGCAAAACCATCAGCCACAAGCCCTCCTTGTAGAGAGGGGATGGGGAATGTGTGCCCAAAGGAGCTGGTGAAAGAGGATGAAATCTCGAAAAACTCATGTTAGGTGTCTGAAGAATCTGAATCATTGGGTCATTGGCTTAACGAGCTCCAACAGCAGTGCATACCCAACATTTTTGGATTTAACAATATTTAACATGGTTTTTTAATGTGTTTAATCACCTCAAAACAAGGTTGGATTTGGTCACATTCCACCAGCTGCAAGTTCATGGTTTTCCAGCTCCACCACACGTTTCAGCCAGCTGTTTTTCACTGGCCGGGCCATCCACAATTTTGCGGCAGCCAATCATCAAGGGATCCGACTCTGGTGGTCGTCATGACCTGCCTTTGGCAGTTCTGGTCGCTGTGCCTTTCGAAAAAGGACATCCGCTCGTAAGACGTACTTGGTGCCAAAAGTCACCTCAGATTCCTCCTGTGGAGTGCACAGTTCACCTCGGTGAAGATGGTTTCAGGCACAAACTAACAGATACAACCGAATATAACCCCCTTGTTTGTTGCTAATCTATGCCAATACAAATATCTTTGCTTGTTTATATTGTTTTGTCTTTCTTGCCTCAATATTCATGGCAAACCCCCACCTTGTGGATAGAACAATGCCATTCCAGTGGACGCAGTGAAGATCACTGGCTCTTTGAATGGCACGTGAAAAATGCTGACACCACCCTCAAAATCCGTAGAATCGGAAATGTCGGAGTTGGAGCCCGAGTTGAGGAAGATGCGTAAAGAGTACTTCGAAACTCGGCCATCTGACAGACTGATGGGTCGATCCGAGTGAAGGGAAACATAACCTCCCTGTACGAACTTCTGAATCCGGATGACCTCATTGATGCCACAGGGCACCAGGTCTTCCAGTTTCATGGTACGCAACAACCAGCCCAAACCCGCGCTCCAGAAAGCGTTCGCAAAGCATGGATCAATGAAATCCACATAGGACATGTCCACCACCCGGGATCGAAAATGATCCCGGAAGGACATGGAACTTTCAGCGAAGTCGATAATCTTTTTGCACTCTTGCGGAGATAAAAGGGAAGGAATTCCCATGCAGTCCACATTCCGATAGTGCACCGGTTCTGGAAACCGATTCCCCTCGAAGATCAGCGACAACTTGGAATGCAACCTGGAGGAACGGATTCAAATTCAGAATCAAAGAACCCATGACACATTCAAACATGTTCAGACTATGTGATGACGTGATTAATTATATAAGATCATATGCGGGTCTCGATTGCTAATAATACTAGCACTGCATGATTTCTTCTCTAGCTGCATCCAGTGAAAGGTGCAATATGGGAAGCCACAACATGCAAATTATTGCCGGAGACAAAAATTAAGGAGACCAAAAAGGCCAAACAGAAAATAAAGTTTTGACAAACAATTTCTGTTAGGTGGTCGTGGCAGCTCTTTGGGGCGTGGTCGTCGTTTCTCAGGTCGCATAGACTTTGGCGCCTGGATGACCATAGCTATCTCCACACCTTCGTGTCTGTCGTGAGACACTGTCACCTCAGTTGACACGACACCCGTCATATCCGTCATTACAGGAAAGAACTGTCGATTTCTACTGCCACATTGCATTCCAAAAGCTACAAAAAGTGACTCAGAGATTCAGAAGCAGCTTTTCACTGCCCACTCGCAAAAAGGATCCATTTTGCAACTTCAGTTCAAAATCAACAAACTATTCCCATTTGTCAAGAAGCATTGTTTATGCTTATCATATTTGATTGATCAATTTGGCTGGGTATGGGTCATGTTTTTCCTCCAAACAAAAGAGCGACTCCTTCAAAACTACCGAGGTGTGGTCTGTCATTCAAACCATCGCCCACTGCCCACTTGCTTGGACCGAACTCAAAAGGTCAAGACGGCCCCTGATGAAATTTCCTCAAGATCGGCATGATTTAACTGTACAATCTTCAAAATCCACCAAATAACTACTGCGCCTCCTTCAGAACTCTCCGAACTGGCCTAACGGTAGTGAAGTTCCAAAATGTTCCAAACGAATACAAATAGGCCCACAGTCCTACAATACAAGCTTCATTGGGAACTTAATTAATGGCTTGAGCCCTTATGTTGTGCAGGTAATTGCCCCTGTCTTTGTGGATGCGATATACCCCCCGCCTTTGTTTTATCTGGGAGTGCCAGGGGAAACGCGGGTGCATATTTGCCCTCTTAACCCAAAAAAACTGCACCCAGGTTTGATTTGTCGTTCTTTGAGGAACACTCCGTCAACACCAAGCAAGGCACGGCTACTACCTTTGGATAATTACTCAATTTCTGATTTGCAACGTTATGCGAAGTTAAATAAGTTAAAGCATGTTAATGATGTTAATGATGTTAATGATGTTAATGATGATAATGATGTTAATGATGTTAATGATGTTAATGGTGTTAATGATGTTAATGACGTTAATGATGTTAATGATGTTAATGATGTTAATGATGTTAATGATGTTAATGATGTTAATGACGTTAATGATGTTAATGACGTTAATGATGTTAATGATGTTAATGATGTTAATGATGTTAATGATGTTAATGATGTTAATGATGTTAATGATGTTAATGACGTTAAAGCATGTTAATGATGTTAATGATGTTAATGATGTTAATGATGTTAATGATGTTAATGATGTTAATGATGTTAATGATGTTAATGACGTTAATGATGTTAATGATGTTAATGATGTTAATGATGTTAATGA
>Ga0126342_10004322_pt1 | contig 24165 bp, 29 predicted proteins | sample Cyp1metagenome_FD_92528 | JGI IMG/M metagenome (GOLD analysis project Ga0126342, IMG submission 92528) | Coral microbial communities from Lord Howe Island, Old Settlement Bay, Australia - Cyphastrea 1 metagenome | ecosystem: Host-associated > Invertebrates > Cnidaria > Coral ...
GGTATGGTTCTTCTGGTCCCCCCCACCCTGTGGCCTGTGGTGGTGGTATATTGGTATGTTGGTATGTTGGTATGTATGTTGGTATGTATGTTGGTATGTATGTATGGAGGTATGTATGTACGTATGTATGTATGTATGTAGGTATGTATGTATGTATGTATGTATGTAATGTATGTATGTATGTATGTATGTATGTATGCATCCATACATGCATGCATGCATGCATGCATGTATGTACGTGTGTACGTGTGTACGTAGGTACGTAGGTACGTAGGTATGTAGGTATGTAGGTATGTAGGTAGGTAGGTAGATAGGTATGTATGTCTGTGTGTGTGTATGTATGTATGTATGTATGGATGGATGGATGGATGGATGGATGCATGCATGCATGCATGCATGCATGTATGTATGTATGTATATATGGTCCCGTGTCCCGTGTTCCCGAGAGCGTGAGCTTGGGGGACCATACCATTGGGGGGGGGCCAGGGATCCGGAGTCCGGACTCATATATACACTTATATATATATATATTTAAATATACGCACAATATATATTATATATATGCATTGATTTGTTTATGCATATGCATATATATATATATATACACTGTATATGTTTGGTTTTATATATCTAAAAACATTAAGTTTGGCATATATGATCATATATGTATAATGATATATATATATATATATATACATATTGTATTATATATTGTACATGTCGCAGTTTCTTCTCCATGCGGAGATTCTGAGGTACAAGCGAAGAGAGAAAACAGTTTGGGACCTAGACACTCTGGAGGGACGTCTCTGTCTCCATTCCATCTGTCGGAGCTTGCGCTTGTCCTTTTCCAAGACATGGAGTTCTATCCTGGTGCTTCGTTGAAGCCATGAAGGAGCTGAGGTGCAACGTGAAAGATCAGAGTCATCATTTATTATTATCATGATTGTGTATTGACGATATTTCAGAATATTTCATGCTGATATATGTATATGTATATGTATATGTATATGTATATGTATATGTATATGTATATGTATATGTATATGTATATGTAGTAGGTATTATGTATTATGTATTATGTATTATGTATATGTATATGTATTATGTGTATGTACTATGTGTATGTATGTATATATATATATTATTAAATTCATTAATGTTGGCTAGTGGCCTGCCTGTGGCATCAAAACATAGCAGTCCACGCTTGATTTGGTTGTTTCCGGTTTTCTGAGATGGTGCACGCCACTACCAGACCTGGTACTATCGAAGTCCACGAAATTACATGTCCCACAAAGTCGGCCATAGAGTTCGTAGATACTATTGTTAGGTCCTCTTAGGTATTAATTATCATGGGATTTCATGAGTCTACTGTATATTGAATATATTGAGTGTTCAGTGTCGCGACTCGTGGCATTGCTCAACTGACGCAGCCGCTGATGCTTGCAGGAATGATTGCACCTACCTGCAGCTCCTTGAGGAAATGCAGAGGCTTGGGAAGTATGCAGGCATCAGGAAGCTTTTGGCGATCGTGGCATATCATGGTAACATTTGGCAATGGCATGTTGGTCATTCGGTTCTGCACCCCAGGCAGCTTGCCAAGAAAAGAAAAGAAGTTCCGCGATTGGATCAAGAGGACAGGATGTACCAAACAATAAACATCAATAAAATATGTTGAACATGGTGGCGCACAAACCTGATTAAAACTCGATTTTCCCAATCAGACCTGGCAATCGATTAACGAGAACTGCAGCTCAGTAGCTGGATGGAAAGAAAACTGTCGGTTTGCCATGCCTTGTGAGTGCTTTCCGGGTGCTTGTCAATTTGTCAGACGCTTCTGACGTTCACACCGCCTTTGTCTGAGCCGACCAAGATGAAGGCCACTTGTTTTTGCCCTGGAACATGTCAGACATGTCATATATGTTTTCCATGGGCCGTTATCATGCTGCCGTATGCTGCGATGCCACTTAAAGCACATGGACCTGGTCTCTGCAAAAGCTGGTTGACAGATGTGTTCAGGTGCTGCAGCCCATGCAGGTGGGACGATGCAGTGCTAGGTGGTATGATGGCTTATCGCTTATGGGAGCATCCAAATTTGAGCCATCACTTAAACCGCTTAGAACATGGTTGTGTTGGGCACTCTATACTCTAGTGGCTTGTATGATTTCGATGACTTGATATGATGATGCTTGCTGTGCTGTTTGCAATTGAATGGCGGAAAAGCTACCACATGACTTGTCATTTCACCTATTAATTACATCTCATCAGCACGCTTGGTCAAAGAACTAAATTTTACAGAAAGTCGGGCTGGTGGCAACGTCTTCTGGGCCTTGGCTGGGTACAAAGCTTGTCAGTTAAAACTTGTCCGCAAGTCCTCTTCGGATGAGACACATTTTTCAACGTTGTTCGAACGTGTTACAACATCTCTGCCATTGTTGCCTGCAAGGCCAAGCCTCCAGCTCGACCGTGCATCTGGCTTGTGTTTTGATATATACATATATATTTATACTCACATACTAGTATATACATGTATATACTGTATTTGTATTATTTACAGTATAGTTGATATTATTTGATTCACTTGCCATTGGTTTTGACTATCTGTTGCAGGTATTTGTAGCTCTCTGGATGTAATTAATGTCTTTGATCGCGCCAATGTTTGCGGTGTCACTACCTACACCTACACCTACACCTACACCTACACCTACACCTACACCTACACCTACACCCACACCTACACCTACACCTACACCTACACCTACACACACACACCTACACCTACACCTACACCTACACCTACACACAAACACACCTACACACCTACACACCTACACACCTACACACCTACACACACACACAGACCCACGCATATGCATATAATATGCAGTACGGACACACACACACATAGATACATATTATACATATATATATAATTATATATATACACGTATAATATGTATCTATGTGTGTGTGCAGCTAATTGAGATTGAGTGTGGCAGATGGTGCAAAACCGACAAAATCATAGTGATGTGAACTTAGTGAAGCGTTTGAAGGAGTGGAAGCTTGAGTGTGGTACCTCCGGTGGCTGGGCCCTAAGATCTCCAAGGCCCAAAGGCAACACATTCAGAACACATTCTACATCCTAGCGGCCTAGCGGTAGCGATCATTCTATATCTAGCCAGGAGAGAAAAGAAAGGGGGTCACAAGTGCCACATGGTGCCACATCCTTGGGTGTTGAAGACATGAGAACACTGACGCCGCTGGGATTTCTTAGATTTGATTTGAGATACAAGAGATAGCATAGTCAACATAGCTATAGTTCAGTGTAGTCTGGGCATCGCAGCAAGCCTTCAGAACTCACTGCAAACTGGGCGGACATCCAGTGCACGTACTTGGGCTCAACGTAGGCTCCTGCCCTGTGCCAGCAATCTGGAACCATTGAACCAGTTTTCTCTTGGTCTCGTACAGGAAGGGGCCCCATAGTTAGCTAAGTTGACTTATAAGTAGGCTACCTAGGGTTTACAAGGGATATAACTATAGTTGTTACATGTTGTTACGGTTTATAAACCAACTTATAACTAGGGCCCCCTTCCTGTAGATATATGCCACTCTTCTTGCATCGTATCCTCCTTAGGTCCCACCACCACCTCCTGGATTCATTGGAGGTGCATTGGAAGCTGGTTGTAGCTATTGGGTCCCGCTTTCAATGTGACAGCCATGGAACAAAACATTCTAGCCCTGAACGACGCATGCAGCCCTTCCTACATTGCGGCTTCACTGAACAACAGCCTTGCGATGCCTTGCGTGTTTCTGACAGACAGTTTTCAGGTTCTGGAGTGCAGCCTGGAAACCCTGGTTGGATACTGAGATTACTGGGCGACTTCGGGTCGTTTTGTCACATGTTTTTGGACTTATATATTTAATCTTGTTAGCTTCCCAGTGGTTGGCCCTGTCCATCCATTGTGGAGATGCTAAGGCAAGTCTGTTCCTTTGCGAGAGCGTGCGGCCCTCAGAATTCGAAAATTTGACAAGATGGCGGGCCACCTGTGTGTTCATGATCTACAGAGCGAAGGGCTTGAAAATGTATCAGCATAACAATGATAGCAGTAACATTCACATAATAACGTGAAACAGATGGGCATGCTTAATGTGACAGAGGTTTCTTTGAAATTTGGGCGAACTAGGCGTTCATCATGTCTTCATCTTCTGTTGCTCTTTAGATCAGCCGCTGAGCCTCTCAGTTTCGCGTTTGCACTCGTCAGGCACTGGGCCACCTTCCCCGCTGGGCACCTCAGGACAGGACAGGTGATGGCGAGTTCTAGAATCTTAGAAGTGGCTGCACGGATACAGCATGCTACAGCTGGGGATGGACAGGGACCAGTGCGGACCAGAGGGGATTGTGGATATCGATATATCGTTTTATATACATTTATATACTGTTTTATAGTTATCATAATTTGTGTATGTAAATGTGTATGTAGGTATGTAATATATATAATATATATAAATATATTATATATGTGTGTGTGTGCGTGTGTGCAGATATTATGTAATCATACATTGTAGGGACCAGTGCCAGATGGTACCAGGAATCAAGGCATGGAATGATCTCTGCTGGCTGGTATAGACAATAGAATGCAAGATAATGATGCATAATATTGTGCACTACAATATCACCATGTTATCAACTAACAGCGGTTCGCCATGATGCAATGCTCCTTTCTCGCCTAACGTGATCAATACTTTGCTGACCTGAGGCCACGATTTTCATCTGTGCCTGTGGCGCATACCTTAGAGGGACAGACATGGGAAGATATGGTAGGATAAAAGGGATCATAAATCAGTAAATCAGGCATATTCAGGCATGATACGTGACTGTCGCGGAAGGAGAGGAGGTGAACTGGTGGTGAAACTAGGAATGCAAATGACACCGCATCAGCCCAGGAAACGCCGCCCAGCAAACCGCCCCGAACTCAGTCCATATGAGTCCTCATCAGTTGCTGATGTTGAGTCACTACAAACCAAGCCAGGGAAGCACCTTGATCTTGGAAATAGGCTTGGGGAAAGAGATGCTGGTATGAACAGTATTAACATCTGAATAGTTTCAAGTCCTTTACATTGAGCACCTTCTCTACATTTCTACATGCCCTTGATGCACTGTAGTTCTTGGTTCAAAATCGTCAAACCTTTTACTACACTTCTGTTTCAATTTGAAGCCGGTATCATGCGCTGGCTTACCTGCGTCTCGACCGAAAAAGCGTTGAATTGCAATGCTTGGGAGCAACTTGGAAATCATTGCAAGAAGTCCGTAGTCAGTAGGAGACTATACAATTATTGGCTTGGCTGAGTCACATCAAGGAGCAGCCACACGCACACCTCTGCACTCTGCAAGTACATAGGCCAAACACGTTGGAAATTGCACATCATGTGCATTTATCATGTGCATTCATGTGCATTCATGTGCATTAGGCCAAGCTAATTTTCATACCCTTTTTGCAATTTTCTTTGCCTGTTGGATACTTTGAGATCTTTGAGCAGTTTTGATTGTGCAGCGTTTCAGGGAGTCTTTTACCTTTTCGAGCTTTCACTGAAGAGGCATGCCTATCAGGACTACTGATTTGTTGCTGTCAAATCCAGCTGACCAAAAAGGGTTCAGCAGAAATGCTGACCCACAGTCCACCAGTTTGGTTTGGACAATGGGTCCACATGAATTTTATGTGTATGGATGAATTGAGGTGAATCGCTGCAAACATGCTCCATCGTATATGTTACTTGCTGCAGGAGAATGTGATGGAGTTGGTCTTCTCCAGACAAAAGGCAAAGAAGAAACTGCAGCGGATTGCCGCGGCTTCGAAAAGTGCCCAGAGTGGCCTATGCCATACCATTCTGGCATCTGGGCAGATCTTGCACGCCTTGGCATATTTTAGCATATCAATGCATATCATGGCATATCTCGGCCCAATAGCTTCGAGTAGCTTGGGAAAAAGCACAAATTCTGGTGCAAATCAGCTGCCCCACCTGGGATCCGGCCTGTTTCGGCCTGTTTCCTTGACGTGGCTTAACATTTCAGCGCTTTCAGCTGACTCGACCAAGGCGAGTATCCAAAGGAGTATCCATGGAAGTCCCTAACAATGAAGGATTTTCCACCTGGATTTATGCTGGGTGTTGGCACTGCTGCTTTTCAGATTGAAGGAGCATACAACGAAGGAGCCTCGGATCAAACAAATGAAAGTAACATCAGAATGCAGGTCACTCCACTGAAAAGAATCAGCTGGCTTCAGCTGGCTTCTGGCTGTCGCAATTGATTTGATTGGAGAATATTGAAGCTGCGGCTTAAGTTCGATTCAACTACGTAAAAATCTTGAAAAAGGAACAACAGATGCAACGTTGAAGATTCTGGGTCGGCCGTGGTCGAACAACATGGTGAACAGAAGGACCGTACGCACGGGATCACAATGGTGTGTCACTGAGAGTCACAGGTTTGCGTGGGACTCTGGATGCCCCGAAATAAGGCGGCCGGGGCGCATCAATTTGGGACACCTATGTAGGCGCCAACACTGTTGGCATGCCAGGATCAGTGCCTTGCTTTGCAAGTCGTGCACTGATGCCGCTCACACCGGGGTCGCCAGGCAAAGTAGCAAGAACTGCCCGATAGAAGATATGATACCAGACTTCACTTAAGACATCTTAATTAATTCATAAGACTCATGTGATTTATGTACGGCCATATGCATGCAGGTGCACAATGTATACTGTGAATTATGGCGTAGACTTGTTTAGTTTTCTGACCAGACCCAAGGTTTTGTGGCGTTGGCCAGGGCCCCCTGTTACCAGATGTTACCAGACACTACTCTATGTAATAGACTCTATGTCCAACCTTGTGAGTTCTGACTTATTCTGCGCCACTGCGCAACTTTGAATATTACCAAATTATTGTGAACCTTGGATTTTAATTGCCCAGAAGCAAAGCATTGGCAAAGCGGGCCGCACCACCTAATTACACGCAGCACACAAGAGACACAGTACAGCGAATTTTGGCCGCCAACATAGTGGAGTCCCCATTCTTCAAGATGCTTCAAGTGGTTCCTAGTCACAGTCCACTGATCCATTTCTGCTTCTGAACCCAAGTTGAAAGCGAGGTGTGCAGCGAGGCCCCCTGCCCGTTGAACAGCGTCATGGCAGACAAAGGCTGGAAGTTCAATGGGAAACATTGCAATGCTTGCATTCTCTATCATATCATATCTATCATTATCATTCATTATCTTATATGTGTACTTCCAAATCATCCAAAGAGGTCCACATTCTTTTCAGCCCATGACACTGGCTGAAATAAGTCTCAATGTGTCTAGGGGCCACTGGAAATGTGGCCAACAACCACTACCACAAGTACAAGGAGGATGTCGCAATGATGAAAGCCATCGGATTGAAGTACTATCGCTTCTCCGTAGCATGGCCGCGCATCGTCCCTACTGGAGTGGTGAAGGATGGAATCAATCAGGAAGGCATTGCCTTCTATCACAGCCTCATCGACGAGCTGATCAAGAGCGGCATCACCCCCTTCATCACCATTTACCATTGGGATCTCCCACAAGGATTGCTAGATATGAATTTTGACTCTCCAAATCCTCCGTGTGACAAGCGCTACAAGCAGGGATGGTACGAGTGCGTCATGAGTGCCGACAATAAGCCAGTCCCAAGTGGCATGAACTCGATGATCGTCAGTGAATTCTTGCAGTATTCGGAGATCTTGCTCAAGGAGTATGGCAAGAAAGTGAAGCTGGGCCGGGCAACAGTTCCCACTAGCCTAAGACTAAGATCATAGCACATTATAGCCAGCACATTGTCGGATATTGTCGGTATATGTCGGTATTGCTTGTAGTTTCCCACCTGCAGATCTTACGGGATTGCCCTTCTGCCTGAGGGGGTCCACAATGTCCAGCCAAGTGCACAGCATCTCAGTGAGAAAAGCTGAGAAAGACCTGGCGTTGTCGGCGTTGTTTCTTTTGATTTCGCCCAGGAAGATGTGGGCGACCTTCAATGAGGCTTGGACCTTCACACACCTTGCCAGCGGATACGGAAAAGCCCCGTCCATGCAACCTTACATGGACGTCGACGTGTGGCCCAAGGTTGCCGGCCACAACGTGCCTGTAGCCTGCAAGAAGCCACATAGAAGTCACATGCTTCAAATTGGAGCCAAGGCAGAGTAAGGATCCCCCGGAGGGCAGGAGGGGACAAGCTCGCAGTGTAAGCAGCATCCCATAGCATCACTGCGAATTTTCCGCACATGTTATTTTAGATTCACTTGACTTGGTGCAATATCCGGCTTCATGTTCCTGAGGTGATTCTGGCCCATTTGAAAGTGGTCATGAAGTTCAGAGAGATGCAAACAAATGGGCATCTCACTCCAGGGCATCGAATCTTCATCACCAACAACCAGGACCACTGCAGCTGTCCAGCTCGTTGGACAAAAATATTATATAGGATGATATATCTCTTGAGTATTCTCGAGTGATCTAGAGTGGCATTTGATTGGCAATGATCTACTAGGATCTACTAGGATCTACTAGGTGTATCTAGGTATCCTATTGTGCTTGCCTCACAGTGTGCCCTCCGGAACCTCCTCTTTGACTTTTAGTGCATTCTTTTTTCGTTTTTTTGCCTCTTTCCGTGTGGTCAGATTGGTCAGCTACAAGGACTGGCGTGAACCCCTCACTGACAAGGCGGAGGATATAGCTGCTGCCCACTACCTCGTTGAAGGGGGACTTGGTTGGTCACTTGGCAGATCTTGGCTGCTGCCTGCCTGGCCTTGAGATGACAATCGCTGTGAAGTTCGTGCCACTGAGGTATTGTGACCCCATCTATGGCGTCAACGGCGTCCACGACTATCCATATTCTATGAAGTCTACTTTGCCTTATATGCCCAAATTCAGTGAAGAGGAGAAGTCTTTGCTGAAGGCCTACAAACCTGATGCCTTCGGTCTAAATCACTATGGCACTAGCTTCGTCGCATATGACGGAGGCAACCCAGCAGCAAACCAGAATCCTTCTGACCTACAAAGTGAATAGTTAGAGGTGCCTGCATTGATAATCTGAGCATCCTCAAAGGCGTGTGATTTTCCTGAACTTTAATTGCACGGGCTTGCCAAGCGCTGCTTATTGCACTTTGGATCATTTTGTCAATCATTTAGTTCATGGCCAGAAAGGCGATCATAGCATTCTTATCAACGGGGTGCAAATTTGGGCATGGCATACCGGCTTCCGGTACTGAACTATGGATACATGTTGAAATTGAGCTGCGCGCGTGTTTCGCGCGCTTAGTTGCAACATGTTGCAACATGTTGCAACATGTTGCAACATGTTGGCTCAACCCAACGCATGGTGCAACCTTCTCTTTTTCCAAGGTAAATACACGATCACGCACGGCAAGTTGGTGCAGGGCAAGTCCAGCTGGCTCTTCAGAGCTGCTTGGGGCTACCGTAAGCTCCTCAACTGGGTCAAGAACCTCGACGCCAGAACAAAAATGAAGTAAAAAATGCACGCGCACACACACACACCGGTATATAGTGATATGATAATGAGATATAATGATACATATATAGTTATAATGTAATATATATATATAGTTATACACACACATATATATATATAATATAATATATATATATACATACAGTCATTATATGCACAACTCTCTCCCTCTCTCTCTATCTCTCTCTGAAAACGTATGCAGGTGTCCCCCATCTCTCCCTCTCTCTCTGTGGAGCATAAGTAGACATATGTCACAAGCAGTGTAGTTGTCAGGTGCTTGCTAGGCCAGGCAGTTGAGCACCTTATAGCACCTTGATATTAGTTTTCGGTGAAAACATGGTGCATCTCCATCTCCCAAACTCAGTCGTTCCGCAAGGAACCGATACGGAGCTGACCTTGAGATTTGGGGCACGGAAGCTGGCTGGAGCGACGGCATAGAAACAGCTCTAGGAGGAAAGAACGACTTCGGACGACTGACGTGGCTTGGTGGTATTTACGAAAGGGTGTCTTAGTAACCCTGAAGGCCCTGAACATATGTTTACAGCGGAGGTCTGTGATTTCTGGTGATTTCTGATGGTGACACCCGCCTGTGGGTCCTGAAGATTTTGGTCAGACAGAATCTCCAATACATGTCGTTGCACGGTCAGGTGGTTGACAGATGGCAGTCCGATGAGCTGGGACAGTTTGCAGCAAGGCATCTCATTGATTCTCATGGTGTCATCAGTGTCATGTTTTTACCAAGGTACTACCAGGAATATTTGCAGGAAGCTCTCAATGCAATCAAGGAAGACGGAGTCAAGATGCTTGGCCCATTGGCCCTTCTTTTCCAGTTGTGAAGCTCAGCTTCTTTGACTTCCTCAATTTCATTCAATTTCCACATGAGATTGTGCACGGATTCACCGTCACTATATCTATATGCATCAAGTTCATAGACTTTCTGTCAGTTCACACTGCATGTAATCTAATGTGTATGAAAGGGTAGTCAGTCAGGAAATAAACATATCAGAGGCAGTGCAAGTGGGATGGGTGATGGCATGGTCTTTGACCAAACTCTGGGCTTCCTGTCTATTGAACAGCCAGCAACCATTCAACTGGATTTACACCGAAACACAAGAGGTACAGGATGCACTACTTTCCACAAAATGGGCCATTTGTCATTCGGAAATGTTGGATTATGTTTTGTTGCAGCCAGTTGTCAAGCCTGTCAATCACCATGAATCAAGCCTAGTTGACAGAGGGACTCGCGATCATAATTTATCTGCAATCCTTGCAAATGTCAGTCAAAATGTCGCATGAATCTCTTACAGTAGTTCGACTGATTTCAGCGTATCACAAAAAGATGCCGCACCCACGTGGTTTGTTTGTTCTGGGCTAGTCTGAGTGAGCTATAGACTGAAGTGAGATGGTGCTGATGTTGCCACTGTTCTTCCATTGTGACTTCAAAGCGCCCAAATACCAGCAAGGCCACATGACTTGCATACTTTCCCACTTGCCACGATGTATATTATATATTATTATATGTATAATTTTGATCGCTATATCTATATATATATAAATCACACACACATGTATGTTATATATATATGTATATATGTAAGTTTTATGATCATTCAACGTTGAAAGTTGACCCTTCCACCGGCAAGGATGAAGTCATTTATGGCTTGGTCGCTGATGGTAACTTGACTAAGACTTCAAAAAGCGGCTACAAATCTTGAGCGTCGTACGCTGTGAGACAGATTCTGACAGTGTGGATGGGGTAGACCTTGTGGGTGACGTTCATGATGGCGTCATCGCGCTTGCATGTTGATATACTCTGATACTCTGATATACTTTGGTCAGATGTCTTGCTGGCTAAGCATGATTATACCCATCATTGATGAGCTGAGCGGTGTCAGCGGAACTCCCCAGACGATCCAGTGGAGCTAAGGACAACTTTGAATGGGAGATGGGATATTCTGAACGATTTGGGTGCTTGTGGAACGAGTTCTTGTGGGAAACGGACCCAAATGCCCCCTCAGCGAACAGTCCGATCTACAACCCGTACGCAGGACAATCAATGAAACACTTTGAAGCAGTGTGAGCTATTCTGTAAAAAGGGCGCATGTATTGTTTTGCCTGAACGACGCGCTGTTTGCTGCTTTATGTTTGGAACAGGCTTGGTTTGCAAAAGCATGTTGATGCGTGTCTCTCGGAAGGAAAGATTTCTGGCAAGTGCGGAGATGAATGCAGCAGGGCAAAAGTGTCTCCCGGACCTTCGCGAGCCAAAGGCCAAACGCGGCACATGAGGACAGCTTCCTTTCCCATCGTTGATCTGTTCAGAGGTTCTCACAGGCTTCAGGATCTTCAGGCCTGTGATTGACCAGATGCACACACACACACATATATATTTATACTCCTTGTGTATAGATCAGACTGTATCCGATTTATATATATAATTATAGACAAACAGAAACACATAATGGCATATCACAGTCAAAAATATCAAAAATACTGTGCGCCAATTTCAGGCTTAATGCCCTTTGCCAGGACGTCGCGTTGAAATTTCAAGACGTTTTCTGTGGTTATGTCATTGCAATCCGGATTTCTTTGTTATCATTTATTCTCAGTTAGCAATTGTAATGCTTTGAGTGCAATTTCATTCAAATCGTTGATCGTTCTGTTTCTTGCAGGAACTCGATGTTGAGGCTTATTGAAGCCTGGGGAGTCCCCGAAAAGCTGAGTGGTCCCAATGGGCCCAATGAGGACTTCTTCCAGGCTGCCACAAGTGTCAGCATTTGCTTTGGCAAAGGAACATATGAGACAGAGGATGGGCCAGTGGAGTGTTCCCTCGATGCTTGCCTCAACATGTCTCGACATGTCTCAGACTCATTTCGTGTAATTGAAAAGGGCCATAGTATGTCTTCCAATTGAGATGGGCAAGAGTAAGGATTGGAGGGTGATGACTATAGCACTTAGCTTCAGATCGTTTTTATCTTGTTTTGCATCTGCAAATGCGTATTATCAAGGCTTTCAGGCATGATGTGAAATTGGACGTGTTAAGAAAATAAGCTTCTCACTGCAGAATCTTTTCCAGACAAGAAGCGGCAAGCAGATGTCAGAAGATATCAGAAGATGTCAGATGATGTCAGAAGCTGAGGAATCCGATGTACTGAGCAAAATAGTAGTGCCTGCTTGAAATGCTGTGACCCGTGAATGTTTGAAACCTCCGGGTGAATTAGGGTCGCTTGGACTAACACTGCCAAGCGCAAAAAGTGACTGCGACGTTCAGAGACTGCACGTTCTGACTGCTGAGTCTGGAAGTATGAGAATGACAGATGATACAAACGATTGCATTTGAACTGACCGCGCTTCTGGCCCTATCTCAGCGATATTACCTTCTAGCTGCTTCCCAGCACCAAGCTGAGTGAAAGAAAGTGTGCTTTTAGATGCAAATAATCTAAGGGCGCAGAGAAGACATGGTACAAATATCAATGGAGAGCAGGTAAGATAGCTTTAAAATCTTAAAACATATAGCAATTTCAAGTTTCAGCCCTTTAACGACTCTTGTTAAGTCCCCAGATACACTCCTCGAGTGCAGCTGAGATCCGCTAGCCAGTGAACCTAGGCCAAGTCTGCACACACTAAGCGATTGCACAATCATGAATAGCATCACAGACATGCATAGGCCGCATAGTCATTCCTGGAGTCATTTGGTCACGTTTTGTCCCTTCCGTATTGGGCCCTTTTGATTTTGTGCCACTTGTACCTTCATTGCCACTTGCCCACATGTGGCCGGCGGGCAGACTCCATGGCAGGAGATGTTGCCTGGCAGCAGTTGGGACGTGTTAGATTCTGTTGGAGCATGTCACGCATATGTCATGCATTTGGCAGGGGAGAAGGGGAGACCTTGATGGAATCCGTATGTCGATATATGTCAATATGCCGTTGATAAGGAACATGAAGACAAAAAGAAAGACAAGAAGAAGCACAAAGTCTCTCGCTTCAATATGCTTCAATGAGTTTCAAAACATGGGATGGGTCCTGTCGGATGATTGACGCGTGCATGTCGAAGGCAAGATTGCACCAAGCCCATGCAGTTCTCATATGTTTTGCTATGTTTTCAAAATATCCTTGGCCCTATGCCCTATGCAACCTATGCAAAGTGTGACACAGTGAATGCGTGTGAATGCATGGCCAAGGAAAAGGATGGAAAAAAGGAAAAGAAGAGAAAGAGTGCAGACGAAGGAGTTGATCCAGGTGACCCAGGTGCAGCTAAACGCCAAAAAGAGGCGAAAGAAGATGAGAGCGAGATGCTTCGCAGCATTTTGGCCGGTCAATGTCGGTAGATACAGTTCTTTCATCATCTTTCATCATTGCGATGTGCTGTGATGCATGCTGTGATATGCTGTGATGCTGGTACTGTTCATTACTGTTCCATCGTTGCCCATTGGCCATTGCTCATGCGCCTGTGTTCTTGTTTTGTTGCTAGCAGGGCGTTCAACTATATGAAAGTGGGTCTATTTGCCCCTCCGCTACTTCTGCTCGTCAGGGCTCATCTGTCGGGTGTTCGATTCAAGATCGGGCTTTCCTGTATGCTATGATAATCTATAATACATAGTAATTACACAAGATCGCCGGGCACAAGGTCGAATATGATAGAGTAGTTTGCAGATGCATTCAGCAGCTCTTGAAGCTGCTCATCATATTCTGCTGTGCATACTATCGAAGGTTCTTCGGCGTGCTTTCTTTTTGTTTTCATCTCGGTCATGACATGGATGCATGCGTCTCTCAGCTCAGTCCTTGCCCAATGCTTCAAATGCGCTGGTGTCTACTGGAATTATGTGTGTTTGCTTGGTGGGCATCCCAATTATCCGAAAGAATTACGAAAGATAGCTCGACATTTGCTGGAGAACGGAAAGAAAAGCATCTGCATGTTGTAGGTCCTGAACACAATCATAACATATCAATACATATCATAACTCTCTCATACTCGTACCTGCGTCATCCTGCGTCAATGTCTGGCCTCCGTTGAGGAACGTAGAGATCGTGGATGTCAAAGTGAAGGAGAGCAGACCGAGAGCTTTTGTCCTCATTTCAGACTCTCCAATCACTGGCGACATGTATTGTGTATTTGAAGGAACCAGGGAAAAGAGACAAAGTGCATTTTTATCATATTTTTATCTATTGATTATATATTTTCCCTTTTGCCGGTTGATGAACTACTTTGGCCATCATTGGCCATTGTGTAAATTCTATCATGAGCACCTAGAGTCCTAGAGGAAGCTGGATCGAGCAGGTTGTAGTTTTTTTTTTTTTTTTCGGAAGTAGAATCTTGACTAAAGTGACATGAAGTGACCTTCTGGTCGAAAGTAGTACCACAATTAGGCCATAGGGGTAGAGCATATGATTACTGAAACTTGACGAAGTGCATAGATGTGTTTCAAGATGTTTCAAGAACTTTGTCTGCTCTGCATGTGCTGCGTGGGCAGTCTGTGATGCCTGCGTTCATGGCCTTCAAACCGGTACAGGCAGGGCTAGACAGCTTGATTGGGCAACCCTTGCTGGGCTAGTGAAAATGCAGAATCATGTGACAGGTTTTGAGGAAGTCAGGTGCTGACGCAAGTCGGCCAAATAAAACATCCGAAAAGATGGTGCCTCAGCAAAAGCAGGTGTGGGGCATTGTGTTGTGGTGTGGATTCTTATTGATTCTGGTTCTGCAGAGACTGCAGAGTGGAGGTGAGCTCCACGTCCGAGGTTACTTCCCAGAAGCCTGAAGCTGTCACAGAGAACAAGGACAAGGAAAAGACTGAAAAGATCAAACACAAAGAGAAAGACAAGGAAAAAGGGAAAGAGAAGGAGAGCAAGCGCACGCTAGAAGGGACAGCTTTAAAACGTAACCTAGCTCCGTTTTTTTTTGAGAGCATTTTATAGAGATGCCGCAACTTGAACCCTTTACTATATTCCTGTTAAAGAGAGATGACATTGGACAGCTAAACAAAATGCAGCTGAAAGTAGATACCCTTTTCTCCTTGCAAGTCTACCCATTTCATTTCCATTGAAGCAAGTCAGCAAGTCCGTTCATTTCGTTTGTTTGATTCGTTCGTGGGTGCTTTGCATTCGTTTTGCAATCGTCCAGTTCCTTGTGTATGTACATTTCCTTCGATGCACAGTGCTGGTCGATTTGGTAACTACTTTGGTAGTAGGTAGATGGTAGTAAAGGTGAAATACACATGTTCTCAGGTATGATCTTCATGGTTTGCATTTGTTGCATAACCATCGTTAACTCTCCGTAGTTATCCTGGCATTGTTTTCCGAACATTTTGATGATGCCAGAGCTTTTTGTTAATAACATTTAATAACTTCGTATCACTTCGTCCATTTGCTGTCCAACGAGCCCAACGGCAACAGTGTTCCATACTTCTGCCGCTAATTCTTCTGACAAGGAATGATGCTTGAGGATGTTTGGTATTATTTCCGGATATTTCCGGAAAGCACTGAGGGGCTACTATTCCATACTATTCCAATATATTGCAAACCATCCTGGCAATTGCAAGGCGGAAGTGCCCTGAAAGCTTAGATGTGACCTGCAATCGAATAGATTTAACGAAACTCCCATCGCCCTTTCTCATCAATTCCATTGCAGATTTCATGCTCGGTCAACTCACGCTAGCTGCTCTGGAGAAAGTGCTAAGGCCCGGTGTTCAATCGAGGTGGTATCGGAAGCGTTTGGCATTTTCCCTGTATATTTTTGCACAAAATGCCTCTTGTGACGTGTCCATGTTCATTTCGACTGCGCAGTCTCGCAGAAAATGCTGGCCGTGGGATACGGGTCCGGCATTTTCTCTGTAAATTTCTGCACAAAATGCCTCTTCTGACATGTCCGTGTGCAGTTCGACTGCGCAGGCTCGCACAAAGTGTGCTTCACGGTCTTGGGCTCGGTCACTCGGTCTTCCTCCTCAACATCATCCTCCTCAACTTCATCATCTTCCTCCTCCTCATCATCATCATCATCATCACCATCATTATCATCATCACCACCAGCATCATCGTCGTCGTCGTCATCATCATCATCATCAACATCAACATCATCATCATCATCATCATCATCATCACCATCACCATCACCATCACCATCATCATCACCATCAACACCATCAACATCAACATCATCATCAACACTATAGCACGTTAATTTTTACTCCCCCCACACTGTTTGGGGCCTCTTGCCGGTATAGTAGTTTTTGTGGGCGTCAGAGTGCAGACTCAAATTGGACAGGACAAGAAAGAGAAAAAACAAAAGGATGCAAAGGACTGCAGTGATTTGTGGCATTTGGCGCGGGATGACGGGTTTTTTGTTGGTGGGAAAATGCCAAAAAGATCCCAAAAGAGACGGTCCTAGCCCCAGTTGGTTAGAACGGAAGCATGCGAAGTGCCAGTTCCATTTCACCGACGGGACGTCACAGCAAAATTTTCTTGATGGTGCCGGTATCACTGTGTTTTTTTGGCGGCTCTTTGAAGGACGCCAATGAAGGCAAAGCCTCCGAACCAAAAGCTGGAGATGCAAGTCCAATAGGCAGCTGGCAGCTGCGATGACTGGATGACAATGACGTGTGCATTAGCCTTTTCTTAAATCACTTTTCCCGCGGAATCTGGTAGAATTGCAACATATTGCAATCCTGGCTGCAATTGATATTATTATTATTATTTATTATTATTATTAGATAGTCGTTCATGGCTGGAAGAGTTGATATACACTAAAAAAACATTTTTGGAAACAGAGGACTTCGCAAAACTAACCTGGTCTTAAATATTATCCTAATAGGATCTAACAAGTAGTTAGGTCCGTGGATTTCCCTAGATGTGATGATACTCAAGTACTTCAAATACTGCTGTACAGGATGTACAAAGACACAGCTGAAAAAAAGATCTTGAACATTGCATCCCAAATCCAAACGTAAAAGTGACTCTTGTTCAATTCCTTGAAAGGCATAGATGTTGGCATCTGTTGCCGAACGCATTCTGACAAGTGTCAGGAAGTGCAGGCGGCCAAAAGCGACTGGACATCGGCAATGTCGATGAGTTCCGGAAGCAGCTGGCAGCGCAAAGCCTCTCGTCGGAGATAGTCAGATACTTTCGCAATTTGGTGTTCTCTGCATGCTGCAGTTTTGCAATGCTTCGCATGAACCCTGCTGACATATGGGATTTGCCTGGATTTGCTTGAACTTATGAAATGATTGTGGGGCTGAAATATGCAGAAATGCATTCACAAACCTTCAGCGCCATTGATGGAGGAGCATGCCAATGCGTTATGTGTGCAATTGAACATGCCCGTGCTGCGTGAGGAGACCAGCTGCGACTGTGGATAATCAAAGCCAAGCAGGAATGGGAAGAGAAGCATCAGCAGAAGGGTCACAAAGGAGAAACCAATGACCAAGAGCGCGGGCCCTTGTTCTGCTCTTTATTTGAGATACATTGACAATTGAGACGCGGACATTGTTCAACAGCAGTGCATGCTCGTCTTGTTTCGAGATACTACATTGCGTCCATCGGAGAGACTCTGGGTCCCAACCGTGAATACTTGGCAGAAGCCAGCATTGGAGACCCAGCAGCATTCTGAATCAGCACTTCAGATTTCTTCTTTGTCATGCTTTGTTCACCTCTTCAATTTGTATAGATTCATAGATTTTTTTTGCCAACACAGAGCAATCAATCGGATTGACATGAATTGACAGAATGTGAAAATTGTTGGTGGCTATCAAAACATGGTTATCCCTTTGCGATGGTAGACTAATGTAAATTGCACTGTTGTACACGCCACGTTCTTGCAGTGACACCCTGGTTTTTGTTGCTGATTGCTGGTCTTGCTGGTCTAAGGGCGGGGAGTTTTCTCCAGCGTTTTTCGCTGCAAGCATGTGGGCCAGAAGACTGACTTTGCTCTCAAATTTGTCCGAGCCAACAAGATGATGCGAAAAGCTGCGGAGAAGGAGGTCATAGATTGATGAAACTACATGAAACTACCACATGTCATGTTAATAAATATATGTTTGATGGTTTTACCAATGATGGTGCTTCCAACGGAATAAATATATCTTGTCTTGACAATGGATATCGCAGTCAAGAGGACATTGCTCTATTGTCTCTGTGTGTGTGCGCGTCCAGGTGTGCAGATGCATTGAGCCTGGTTGTGGCAGGGTTAGGGTTGCTTATACATCAGTACGCAAGTATGCATATAGGTGCCTTACAATCTAGACTGTCTAGACTCTAGACGTGCATCCTTACGTCTCTGCATGCTCTCAAACTTCTCCAGATACTTGTTTGCGCTTGCATGCTTCTGCCAGACCATTTTGTTGGTTGGAATGAAATACTGTAGCATAGTTGAACCATATTGCACCAAGACATACCAGGACGATGTGAAGACATGGTGAAGACATGTTAAGATACGTTACGATACTTGGTTACTCAGAGATCCCCCTCAGGTGGAGACCTACCGCCGCCTTGCAAAGCTGGCGGCAAAGGAAGATCAAGAGGGCGCGCAGTACATCATGCTGTCACTTTGCCCCAAAGGAAGGCTTTGCTGTCGGATGCTGTCGGAAGAAAATTACTATTGATTAATAGCATTTATTGTCATTCCATGTGAATCATGAATCATAATGCATTTTTGACAATTTTTGAGTTTAAAGGATACTTCTGTCTGATTGAAAGTCTCGCACTTCGAAGTTGCAATGTTCTTTGTCCTGACTCAGGCTGTCGCCACCTGAGACCTTCGAGCATCAGGGTCACTTGTGCCTTCGCTGAAGGTTTTGGATTGCCGGGAGGTGTGTCCGATGCAGACTGTAATTATAACTGCTGTTTCTACGCCATGCAAGATCTTGGAACGTTTTCATCTTTCCACGAAATTGCTTCAATTAGTCATCTTTTGCAGCTCTCAATGGCCTCTAACCGTTGAAGGCAAAAAAGCGGCAGTCATCTATTTGCCCAGTGCCTGTAAAAATGCTTCGGGCGCTGAGGTGTTTGGTGTTTGACCTTCTGAAGTGCGATTTGCGGACTGCTTTGTCCAAGCAACTCATCGCAAGCTCAGCGCAAGCTGATCTCGGAGCTGGAGACACTGGAGACTGAAGTGACATTGAAGTGATCTGGCAGTCTGATGAAATCTCATGAAATCAAAAGATTCAAATGCATGCACTCGGAATGGGCTGAGGTATGGGCAAGGAAGAGGGCTGCCCCTACAAACTGTGGCGCAATACGCTAGGCAAAGCTGATCAAAACTTCCCACCGTGAGACATTCAACTTGGAGATATCACATGACTTCGTGATATAACGGATATATACAAGCACGCTGGCGGTGGGTGAATGTTGATGACATTGGATGACTATGGCCCCAGGCAACTCTTTTTGGCCCTCCGTTGCCTCCGGAAGATCAAACTCATTCATGGCCAGAGCCCTGGATCCTGGGTCAACTCTAGCTGTGAGGATTCTATCTCTGCATATCTTTGCATATGTTTGTGCTGAGGTGATTTGAAGCCGGACAATGTGACTCTGGCAATGCTTTGGGGGTATGGTATGTATTTTTCGCTGATTGCCCTGACTTGATCTCGACTACTGGCAACGTGAATAGTATGTAATATATCATAATATATCACTGCAGAGAAGTAGCCAAGCCTGGCTGATTACTATTACATAATACTATATATAGATATTCAAAGGAAGATGGGAAACGTGGCACGCGGCAAGATCACCACAGCCAAAAAGGTCAGCAGTTGCAAGTGCAATGCTTCAATATGCTTCGCACAGCCATCGGATGTCGGGCATTGTTTGACTGAGGTCCTGATGACTTTGAGCAAGACAGAGATCAAACTGTGCGACTTTGGTTCTGCTATGGACGTGGGGGAGGCCGTTAAAACTGCGTACCTACAGCCTCGTTTCTACCGGGCGCCTGAAGTGATCCTTGGAACAGGGCATCTTGACAGTAGTTATGCTGTCGTATGACGAGTCATATGCTATCATGTCCGGTTTTATGATCATGTTTGATCTTCAATCATTTTAGTTTGATGATTCGTGCAATGTATTATGCAGCTGCTTCTGGTACTGCAGCTGACCTGCTTTTGGCACTTTCAAGGCGATAGCCTTTCTCGGCTTCTCCTGACAGGTTAGATTATTTCATATTATAGTACCATGTGATCATATCGAGGAACCATAAGCTGACGCAAGCTGCAGGTATGACACTCAGATTGACCTTTGGAGCGCTGGAGTGACACTTTTTGAACTGGCCAGTGGCAAGATTCTTTTCACCGGCAAGACGATGCTCAGCATGCAGAAGCTCTTTTTTTCATTGGTTCCATGCTGCTGGATCTTTGTTCACCGTTCTTCCCGACTTCTGTACTTCTGTAACAGTCTGTTGGTGTCTGTTGGCCTAAGCCAAATCCCCGACCATTGGGTCTTTTCCCATCTTTTCCTCTCACAGTCTCACAACCTCTGAACAAGGCTTATAGATGCTTTTAGTGGCTTCAGTCTTGCCATGTCTTGCCGCGAACTGAAGACGTTTTGGACCACGCTGCAGGAATAATTCCATCATTCGTCAGATGTTGGAGGCCCTGGTTGCAATTTTGAATCTTTTTACGCTTCAGACTTCAGACCAGCAACGTGCGCCATACCCACCAGAGACAGCACAGTGATGTAGCATAGAGTCACATCATGTCACATCATGTCACATCATGTCATATCATGTCACCTGAAATCCATAAAGCTCCTGGAAGAAAGCCGCCTCTGCTTCTTGTCCAGGTGTCGGGCGCTTTTCCAAAGAAATTGGCGACATCTGGTGAGTTTTCTTCCAAGCACTTCAACTCGGAAGGCTCCTGGTCAAAGAAAGAATTCGACATGGAAATCTGAGAGGTGCTGCATGGAGCAAACGAGACAAGCTGTGCAAATGTAGGCAGGATGAATGGGTAACAAGCGTTCCCAAGAGGATGCTGCTTGTGCATGGACAGAGCCAAGGTGAATATCTCCTGAAGGATCCAGACTCAATCACTGGAATCCGTGCCTGAATGCAATGGCATAGAATGGCACCACCTTTGTATACCTTTGTGTTGGCAAATCAGTGTGACAGTACTGTGCCCAAAATGGCACATTTAGTATCATTTTGTTGGATTTTTCCCCTTGCTTTGGTTCGCTATGTATTTGTTGGCATTTTGTTGGCTCAGGGGATATCTTTCCAATGAAGAAGTATGAGAAGCCCAGGCAACCGGTGCCTCGGAAGCAGCCCAGTACTCATAGCTGTCATGGTGTTTGCAGGACAAAACAGAATTCGTTGTAGGCCAAATGCAGGTGTGGGAACGCCATGGAATGCTCAGAATATCTCAGAATCATCCGAAAGGAGCACGATGAGTTGACTTGCACCGAGCCAAGGTGAGTGGGATGTTGGACCAAGTCTTTAAGAATCCACCGCCAAATTCCGCGCCTAACTCGCAAGCAGCTGCGCCTACAGTTTACGTAGAAAACATGGATCCAAGCAAGGTGGAAGCTGAACACCCGCCCGGAAGTATACTTCAATGCATCGTCTTGTGTTGCGTTCTAAAAGTGTTGCCATCTATGTTGCCATAGTTGGTGATGTCTGGCAAGTTCACGTTATTCCGCAGGCGGTCGAAGCTGAGGACCCTAAGACACAAGAGCGGCTTATGCCCCGATTGGCGGACTTGGTGACAAAGCTCTTGCATGTGGCACCTGCGGATGCTTGGCGAGGTAGTGTTTTGAGTCTAGGCCGTGTGTGATTGGTTTGATTCCAAGCATGCTCAATTTGAGCCACCGCAAAACATCCAGCAATAATAGGAAACATGTAATGGACATTGATTGTCCCCCAGAAGGTTATTATGTCACCAGTGCGCATACATCATTTTCCTCTAATTAAGCGATACCCATCGATACCCCCAAATTTGCCATACATCACTTGTGTATAAACATGTGGAAAGCGATGATGGGACCTTCCCAAATTTGCTGATGTCCTTTTCGTGAACCTTGAGTTTCTGGATTGCTTCTTTGTGGTGGCATTTATATCCGTAGTGATCACGTCACTCAATTTGAAGCTATATTGCTTCTCTACTTAGGAGCGCTGTACACCTGAGACGGCTTTGGCTCATCCGTTCTTTCAAAAGGACAAATGAGGCAGGCTGTCAAGTCAGTGGATGCGTGATGTTGCATTTGTAAATATCGTGTTCCGTTTTGCAGCACTTCAGCTTTCAACATTTGTGTCGGTATGTTCAGGCCTTGAAAAGTGAAGGACCAACGCTAGTGCAGTGGTGCGGTTAATCAATCAATACGCACAGAAACCGTGCAAAGTCGTGGCCGGGACCATCCAGGACCTGTAGAACCCCCTGCGAGGATGTTCGAAGATCCAGCGTTCGTGCCCTATATTGTCCTATATGTTTCTCGACATTTCTCAACCCATGAAAGACGCTGTTCAATATGTTCAACCCATGAACGCCCAACAGCCAGGCATGATAGAGCACGCCAACGGTCCAAACCTCCAAAATGTCCAAACCAAGAGTTGCATATCCATTGGTGCTTACAACATCTTGCAACTGCAGTCTTAATCATTTGACGAAGCTTAGATGGGTCATGATGGGTCAATGCAGTTGCTATATTGCTATTCAGATGGAGCAAAATTCTGAAACCACGTAGGGTCAGCAGGGTTCCAGCAAGCCATTGCATTTCCCATAGAGTTTTGGCCAATAGAAAGTGTCACAGCCATGGTTTGCCTTCAGCATGGCTCCACACACGGCGTAACGCGGCAATGTGACGGACCAAATTTATGGTTTGCCAGTCTGCTTTACAGCAAACAGAAGTCTCCCTGACCCAAAGCAACGGCTTTAGAATCCGGTGGTGCGGATTGGTGCGGAGGAACTGTGTCTATTCCATTCTTTAATATTCTCTCACGTTCTTTTCTGGTGCAAAGTGGATGTGAAATATTTCGGGGAGAAGATTCTGACACTGAGCCTTTTTGCAGTGTCCCTCGTCTGCACCTGAGAAAAAAATAGAGCGATGCGTTCTGCTGAGCACGGTGCCTTCTTGTATCCTCTTGTTTTTGGTCTAAGTCTAACGGTCCAACGACTTCCTATAGCTACATTGTACTGCCCTGGCTTTGTACATCGGCCTGAGGACCAGTAGCCGTTCGCCGATTTTGGGCCGCAGGAACGGCGCAGGCGCTGAAATGGATTGAGAATGATTGAGATACCAAAGGCAGAGAAAATAGACAGAGAGGGACAGGGAGAGGGAGAGAAAGACATGTTTGAATATAAAAAAATCAACAAGTACATTACATAAATAAATGATGAATACATAATTAATGCACTATATATATATAATACATATGTATGCATGCATATATATATATATGTATATATATGTATAATTAAATTATATAATTGCTGCTGGCTGCTAAATAGTTACATGTAACCTCGGTTACATGGGCAACTTCTCAGAGCGACTTTGTGAGTCTAACGCAAGGAAGTTTGAGGCAATAACAGGTCTGTGATGCCCTTAGATGTCCTGAGCTGCACGCGCGCTACACTGATGCGCTCAACGAGTTTACGATCTTGCCTGAAATGGCTGGGTAATCTTTTTAAAATGCATCGTGATGGGGATAGATCATTGCAATTATTGATCTTCAAC
>Ga0126342_10004323_pt1 | contig 24154 bp, 13 predicted proteins | sample Cyp1metagenome_FD_92528 | JGI IMG/M metagenome (GOLD analysis project Ga0126342, IMG submission 92528) | Coral microbial communities from Lord Howe Island, Old Settlement Bay, Australia - Cyphastrea 1 metagenome | ecosystem: Host-associated > Invertebrates > Cnidaria > Coral ...
AAATGCCACATCATGCTTCCAAAATGATTATGTCACTTCATGCAGCGCGCTAAAAAGGGCAGCTCCAAAACAGATGGCTTTTTGAAGCCGGCACTTTTGGAAAACAAACCTCCATTTTTTCACTTTTTCTCGTGGGTTTTCTGGTGCTTTTTTTGTGGTCACTGTTACAGGGACTAGGCTTCCCACAATATATATATATATATTGGTTATATTGGTTATATTGGTTATGGGATGTTATGGGTACCAATGGGTACCAGGCTTTTTGATTCACAACTGGACCGAACTTCGAGGCGCCGGGCTCTTCCACAGCCAGCTCTACGTGACCTCTGCGCGCAGCTGGGCGCGACTCGAAGCTGTGCCGCAGCTCTTGCAGCATCCATTCGGCGGTGGCCCGTCGGAAAGTGGCGGGGAGCATATTGACAAAGCCAGATACTATATAATACTATATATATATTATACACACTATGTGTATGTATATACACTATCTATATATATATATATCTACACGCTCTATATATACTATATATATATATACATATATACACACATGTATGTCTGAAATGTTTGTAATATCTTGTAATGTATGCATATAATCCCTCCCCCCTAATACTAAACGTCCCCCCCCTCCCCTAATAATAAACACCTCAGGTAGTTTTTATTATAAGGGGGGTATTTATTATTAGGGAACCTTATTAATAAATTCAAAACTTGAATAATAAAAACTATTTTTTTGATTTCAAAATCAATTAATTTTCCTTATATAACGCAATTAAAATATTGCCAAAAATTGGATTTCGAAGCGGACCCTATTAATAAATTCCAAACCTAAATAATAAAAACTATTTTTCCGATTTCAAATTCAATTAAATTTCCTTTTATAACGCCATTAAAATATTGCCAAAAATTGGATTTCGAAGCGGACCCTATTAATAAATTCAAAACCTTAATAATAAAAACTATTTTTTCCGATTTCAAAATCAATTAAATTCCTTTTATAACGCCACTAAAATATTGCCAAAAATTGGATTTCAAAGCGGACCCTATTAATAAATGCAAAACCTCAATAATAAAAACTAGTTTTTTCGATTTCAAAACCAATTAAATTTCCTTATACAACGCAATAAAAATATTGCTAAACATTGGATTTCGAAGCGGGCCCTGATAATAAATTAAAAACCCTAATATAAAAAAACTAAAAAAAATCGGACGGACCCTAATAATAAACACCCCGGGGTTGACTAGTTTTTATTATTAGGGGGCGAAACCCACAAATGGTAGCTTTATTTTTAATTGTTTTCTAAAGGGGATCAATTAAAAGTCAAATTGGCCAATCTGAAATTTTCCAAAGTGGGAGATGGACCCTAGTTTTTAGTATTTGGGGGACAATTAGTAATAGGGGGAAAGGATTATATATATACATAGATATGGTATGTTTATGATTAAAATTCGAAAGTTGGTTATTTACAAACTAGTTCAGTTTGTTGGCCATCAATACTGGCTGATAAATACTGTCTTATGTGGTCATAGTCACAGCATGACACACCGCTCTGGTCCAACTCAGGGGATGCGTTCTATCTCGGGGTTCGCCAAAAAACAGCCGAGAGCGAACTGTGGGCTGAGGAAGCTCCGTACCCTTGGGGAAAGCATGCAGGGGTTGTTTGAAATTAGTATTTGAAGATTTTTTTTGTGGAAGGGAAAAAGACAGGGCAGGAGTACGGCGCAGCCAACAGGAAGGGCTCATTGGCCATCAACAACCATGAAGGGTTCATCAACCATTGTGTGTTTAAGGGTTCATCAACCATCAACCATCATTTGGCTTCATCAACTATGAATAAGGGTTCATCAACTATCTATCAACAACCATCAAAAAGAAATAAATACTAACCAATCATTTGGTGGGTATAGATGGTTGATGAACTATGGTTGTATGTATATATAACACATATATAACCATTCAGATAACCTTACCTTTGACCATTGGCTTAACCGAACCGAACCGAACCTCGCCGAGGCTATCGCCGGCGTATGGACGCCGACGAGGCCTTGACGGCGGTGAACGTGTGCCGCGCGGTGGGGCTCTTCCACGTGCACGGGCCGGAGGACGCCTGGGAACGCGACGCGGGGCCCATTGCTGGGGAACGGCCGAAGCTCAAAATCGGGATGGGTTGGGGTTTCAAAAGCAGCAAAAATTGGGATGAAACCATCAACGATGGTGCTTTCATGGGAGTTTAATGATGGTTATACAGTTATACCATATCTGGGATGCACATTCCAAGGAAGATTGATGAACACATGTGAATTTCATGAACCGAAACGGTGGTTTGGGTGCTGGGAGTAAGTCGTGTCCCACGAACATGGGCGTTCAAGCAACAAACATGGGTTGTGTAATCAACAAAAAATGGTGATGCCATCAATGAAACATGCTGGTACCATGGACAATGGTGTAAGTTCTGGTGAAGAACTGTGGGTTTATGGGGTTTTGTTCCAACAAATGGATACAAATATGGGTTGCAGTGGTCGAAACTGTTCATCCAGCAGCCTTTGATTTTTTGGAGGACGGGGCAACGATTGAGCCAGGGGAGGTTACTCACATAGCCACTGGTGTGGTATAAGAGATTGCCGACTTGTAGGTTATTTGTAGATGATTTAGATTGTAGATGGCCTATTTAGATTATTTAGTTCGCTGATTTGCCAATAAGGGTGATTTCCCATAGCAAACTGTTAAATTCCCAGGGGTAAAGGTCCCTTCTGGTGCTATGTGCCAAGAGGATAGCAAGAGCTGCACTATGGCCTGATTACCGGGATTTCTTTTGCAAAAACCATCATGGTTCACTGTTTTCTGGCATCCCAATCTCAGGTTACCTAAATTTGCCAGATGATCAGTGAGAAAAGATTGACCATCAGTCTGTTTTGAGACTCAGAGTTTCCTGAGAAACTACGGGAGAAACCATCCCTATGGGTATTCAGCCATATTCACCCAACCTTTTTCAGCCATATTCAGCCACCAAACATTAAGAAACCATCCCTACGGTTGTTGGTGCTTCAGATTTGCCGTCGCCATAGGATCTGGCCTCTTTGGTACCGCAGCAGCACCTCCTGAGCCTGCGCATGGCAGCGGAGCTGGGGGAGACTGGCCTGAAGGCTGATGCTTTAGGAGGATGCGGAAGGAAGCATCTTAGGGGATTTATGGTGATTTTCCATGGGATTTTCATGAATTTAATGGATTTTAATGGATTTCAATGGGATATAGCTAACCAGCAATCTGAGATTTGAAGATGGGGGTGTCCATAGCCATGGGGGTACCACAATAGCTGGCGAATGGACGATCCGAAAAGATGGATGAGAACGGGGGGTATCCCATGGATTGGAAAGCTCCATATCCTCTGGATCCCTCTGATAATTTAAGAGTTTGCGAACAAATCATCGTTTTTAGCGGGTTAATACCGTAAATCATCAAAGTCAACGGGGCATGGAAACTCCATGGCTAGGCGCAATTGCCAAAGGGTATGGGAGGCTGGGGTTGGGGGATTTCACCAGTGATTTGTTTCAGGAATTTAAGATGATTTAGCCAGCTACTAAGGTTTCACCAACAAGCTTTTGAAGAGAATGTAGATGCCAACTCGCCAACTAACATGCTGGATCCATCTCTGAGGTTTTTGGGAAATGCACCCAGTCCGCCAGCGGATACCCTTCAGGAACCAAACATGGCAATGGAAAACAGGGAAATCCCTTGTAAATGGAGGTTTATAGCTGGGATAATCATAGAACTCAATGGCGGGATTTTCCAGCCATGCTTGGCCGGTAACCTTAGTGTGGGGCAATTCGTCTTTCGCGCCAGGCGCGTTTCGGTGAGTGCCTGAAGTATCTCAAGGGCGCGGCCAGAAAACAGGTCTTGGAAGCTCTCCACCCGAAGAAAAACATGGCGCGAGCGCAGGAAGATGGGAGTTGGAGCCTCTTCCAGCGGTGTTGACATGGAGGTTCCTGGTGTTTTTTTGGTGGCAAAGCTAGGGACTGGATACGGCTTTGAGGTGATTCAATATGATGCTCCACTTCAGCTCTGAGACACTCAGGGAGATGAATCTCCTGAACTCCTGAACGGACGATTTCGGTGTTCGGTGTTGGGTAGTTTTATAACCCCAACCATATTGCACTGTTTTGTTGTAACATGTTGTAACATTATTTAGGAGTTGGAAGCGGCACTTTATGTTGCAACCCCGCACGGGCTCACTGGCTTTGCATTGCTGTTGCTCGGAAAGCCAATTCTGGAGGCTGCACCATGCTCGGCAGTACATTTAAAGCAAATTTTGGACGTGCTTTGTAAATGCTGGGAGAACTATGATATGGTAATCCCAAATAGACGCAAAAGGGAACTTTCGACCTCAGATTTCCATGCATTTGTCAAATCAAAAGAACATCACCGGCATCACCCCTAAACTTTGATTTTTTTTTTACACGCATTTTCTGACAAACCATCCGACATTTTCTCAGCACCAAGATTTGAGCCACAGCAAAATACCAGCCACTTGTTGGGAGAACAACATCCATCAGTCGCATAGATTTCGATGGACCATGGCTGAGCTCCTTGCCATCAGTTGATCAGTTGGGGGTTCAAGCTGGTTGATGTGGTAAACTCTAAGTCACAAGCCATAACTTTTTCATCTTTTTCCATGTGTTTCTTTCGGAAGTTTGGAAACGTGGGGGCTTGAACCATTACAAAATCTTGGCCGTTTTTTGGACCTTGTTTAGAAAGGCCCCGTGTGAAACAAAAGACTTATGGCACGAGATGATGATACTATATTATTTATATTGGTTATTCTTGCAGAACTCCTCATTTGTCGGGATCTATATGGGAGGCCAAGTTCTTTTAGGCGTTGAACTTCTACTACAATTGTTTAATTGTCAATGGATGGTTGGAGTTCTAGGAAGCACCAGACATGTATGGAAGCTCTTTAGATAGAAGTCTGCCCCCTTGTCGGCTATTGGACTCTACAACTGTGCAGCTTCTAGATAGGTGATTACTAGGCACGGATCAAGATGGGCATTGCCCCAAATTGGAAGGGTTAATGCAGTTACAGTAATACTACCGCGTCTGCCCAAAAATCGGGTACCCGCCCATTAATGGTCCCCATTGAATGCCAACCGGGACACACCCAGTTTTTTAGGCAAACTCGCTATATCTCAGCTCCTATGGCGCAGCCAGGTACCACCAACTACGCAGCCAGGAGGTGGCCCTGGCGCAAGCAGATTTTCTCACTCCGTACTGGGTTGATGAGCATGTTACGTGAGTGAATCCCCCTCATGTCTGGCTTTTTTCCGTTTCATTTACAGTAAATTAGCATAAATCAGCATAAATTAGGCATAAATCAGTGATTCATTTCGCGATGAAGATCTCCAGTTCCGTTGCTCATCCGAGTTTTGTGGCTCTATCAACCTGAACATCCACAAATTCCTGACATTTTGTTGTGAACTTTGGAGAAAAACGGCCAGGTCCAGGCCATCAACACCATGGCGACCACCGTCCCAGTCGAGGAGGCATGGGAATTGAGATGCAACCATTGAATAGGGGGTATATATATATACAGAGATATATATATATAAATAGATAGATACTGTATAGATTATACATAGCCAGCAGGGAATCCCCTCCCAATCTTACCCAAAGGAAAAGCATAGAAAACCTTGGGAATGGATCATTCTATCTTTCCATTGGACTTCAGTCCTGCTGTTTCAGCTACAAGGAGTTTCGCGAGGAGATGACGGTCACTTGGCGATGGGTCAATGGCTGGTGACGTTTCTGGAAAATCATGGCCAATCGCTGGAAAAGAAACCCAGCTTGAGCATTAAAGAACATGAATTACCCTCTGGTAAACTAACATGAGTACAGAAAATCACCATTTTTAATGGGTAAATCAACTATAAATAGCAATTTTCCATAGCTATGTTAATTTACCAGAGGGTATCTTTGACGTTAGAATTTCCTCCTGGGATGAAGCCTGGCGCTGAGATTTTTATGGGACATGGATCCAAACTGAAGCGACCGAGCCTTGGGTTTCGTTGAAGTTGGTGATAGGTTGGGGATCAAAAACGCATGCTTTAATCTTCTGAAGAAAGGGATCAACATGCATACCACAACTACAAGAGTTGTTGTTATGTGAGAACCAGCGTACCGGCGGTTTGACTAGGGACTCAAGAGCTCACCTTAGGACCAGTGTGGGTGTCACGACGCCGGGTCGAAACACAGACCCGGAGTCATCCGGAGTCAGCGCGTGCCATGGCTCATCACTCTGCGGTGAGGTCCTTTTTAGATCGACATGGGTTTTCGGATGTGGACCGCCCTCGGGACCTTGATGAGTCTGTGCCGCATCGTATCCAGATGGAGCCAGTCTATCCCATTGAAGTCGCTTCTGCCCTTGGCAAGGAGGCAATGGTGAACATGCTGCTGGATGCTGGGGCCATCAGCAATCCCCGAGCGCGGCAATCGCCATCTCTAACCTCATCTTCCTCATCAACCTCTGGCAGTTGCTGTCAATCCTTCGCCTCCTGGTGTCTGGACTATTAAAAACTGGGAAAGTCTGATGTTTTTGCGGAATATTTATAAAATGAAAGAAAAGGGATACTGTACCAATGAGCCAATCATATTAAAAACACAAACCAATTGGTGGCAGGAACCAGTTGTGTGTCTCACACGGACCCAGGCCTGGAACCGCATCTACCACGAGATTTGCGGCTTCACCGCCGACTTCGCCACCGGCTTCACGGCACCTGCGAAGTTGCCTTGCTCCCAAGGCTTCTGAGATGGCTAGTGAGGCTCGTGATAGAGGGAAATTACCCATTTCTACCATGTGGGTCTAAATGTAGATACTACAAATGCGCCGCGAAAGAGACTTTCCCTACATCTTCTGCAGGCAATGAACAATTGCAGCAGATACTTTCCTTCGGGCCCTTCGGGTCTCAAAGGCATCGATTTTGACTCACAATGTTTGGTGGTTTACGAAGAATTAGTAACCCATCCGCAGACTTGGCTCCCTTCTGCAACATGTCAGAGCGCGTTGCTCGGGTTGGCGGATGAGAAAACACTTGTGTACAGTCAGCGCGAAGACGGTGCACTTAGAAAAAAAAACCGATCCAGGCAATGAGCCACCAACGGTTTTCTAATTTTGATCAATGTCAATCCGAGGCCTTAGTGTCATTGTCTGTCATTGTCAATCCGACGGGAGCGCTTGTTTCATCCGGGCCTTAGATTGGCTGCATGGTTTCTGTCTTCAATTACAGGGGAGTAAACAAAGCACCACCAGAAGTTGGTGCTTCGAACGTCAAGGACCCAATTTCATCTGTTGTTAATAGGTATAGTATTTTTATAATATATATATATATATAATTAAATATATATATATAATTAAATATATATATATATACACATAATATACATTATGAAGGTTTCCTGAAATGGGGGTACCCCTGAATCCTCCATTTTAGTATGCTTTTCCATTATAACCCAACTATTTTTTTTGGATCCCCCATTTACGGAAAGCTCCATATAGACACTTTTGAGTCATGCGGCAGTTCCCAGCCTTTCGAGAAACGCTGAGTGCAAAGAACGCGTTCGAAACCTCATGGAGAATCCCAGCAGCGGAATGGCAGCGCAGGCGCAGCTTTCGGAAACGCGAACCGGGAACCGAGGTCGTGTCTTTCAGGTCAGGTAAACCCGATATATGTCGGGATACTTGGTGGATCATCCCACTTACTAAGTAGGTTATAAATGTTATAACCCCGATCATAAGCGGATTACCCAGACTTATCCGAATCTGACCAGAGATACAACCTACTTAGTAAGTGGGATGATCTGCTAAGTATCATGTTACGTAGGATATTGATGTGATATTAATAGTAAAATTGGTGGGACTATGATTGATAATTATGGGATATTATGGGATAGCCCTAGTAAACCATCTCCAATAGAGGTTCCTCATTGGGTATACTACCCCTATTTGGGATGACGTAATATGATGTAAAAAAACAGTGGTTGCTTAATGGGATGCTTTCTGGCGGGTTTACCAGAAGAGTTGGTTAATGGATTGAAAACATACAGAATGTGGTAAACCCAATGCCATACACAAATCCCCCCATTTCTTCGATTTTACACCTTGGACCTTTTTTGGGTTGGGAGAGCTTTGAAACCCTCTGGGATCACATGGGTATGGGGCAAGATTAGATATCCCCAATTTTTGGGAGCCGGTTCAGCTCCTAAAAACGAACAGAATCTGCAAGAAATCCCGCCTTCAAATTCGATCCATTCCCCAACGCCATGCGGAGAATTCGAGTTTTCCAGCCTGAGAGGTTTTTCATTACTTCATCATGGTGGTGATCTTGGCTCCATGGTGGCACCAATGGTGGTGAAGGTGGCTAAGGTGGCGGAAATGATGGACAGGCCCTCTTCAGAAGCAGAACCCATCTAAGACATGGGGAGATGGGTGAAGAAAACACTGGCTGTGCTGAAATGGGAAGTTGAGTCCGCTTGAGTGGTTTCTAAGATCGAACAGGGCATCCCAGGCTGGTCGCTTAACTATCTCAGTCTTACGAATGATGGAAGATTTGTTTCTATCTTTCTCCCTCTTTTTGTGGGACATCTCATCCTCCTCCTCCTCCTCATCATCATCATCATCATCATCATCATCCCCATCCCCAACCATCAAGAATGATGCAACTGCATCATTAGACTAGTATAACTGGATATAACTGGTATAACTCTTGTTGTTAGTACTGTTATGATTGTTGATATCAACCCCCAATGGGTGGAGATCCATGAGATCCATGAGGGCCCCCATGGATCGCTAAGGTCAGCACCCTTTGTGTCATCATTGAGACCGTGGCAGCCTCGGTTGAAAAAAATCCAAAGGGTGGTTTGTCATCCACATAGAAGCCATATATAGTATTATTTAGTGTGGTAAAAAATGTAAAGCCAATAATAAGGCAATATGCTATGAATAGTATATTGGTGGGCGATTACTAGTATAACTTTTGGATTTTCATGGATAATTTAATTACTATAATGATCTATAATGCACCATCCCCAGGTTTATCATTGGGTGCCCCCCTTTTTTGGAATGATGTAAAATGACAATGGTTGGTTGTTCGGATGGTGGCATCGGGTTTGCCACATTGTACACAACCCACTTAGTAAGTGGTTACCGGAGTAGTATATGAAGCTTATATGGGGATGGGTCAAAACCTATTATATACTGTATTACCATATTTGGGAGAATAAACATCCATTAGCCAGCTATTTTAGGGTACCCAGGGTGCCAGGGTTTTGACCCATAAACACATAAAAGAACCATGATCCATTATTAAATAAATTGGCCATAGGTACATCCAGATTATTATCCGTTGTATCCCCATAAGCATCATACCAGCATTTTTATTGGTGAAAGCAGGGAATCCAGTTGACCCCTCGTGATTGTGTATTGTACTGGGACTATATCTATACGAAAGAAGTCAGATTCAGAAGCTCCACTGGATTTCGAATACCACTCGCCAGTTTCCGAATACCACCGTGACCGTATCTATACATTGTATATCATATTATTTAATTATGTATATATATAATTATATATATAATATATATAGTTATGTAATAATTATGTAATGTGATGTATATATATCTACGTATGATCATCCAATGCATATATATATATATACAGTATATAGATGTATACAACGCTTTTATGGAATAGATTATGGAATAGATAGCCAAGCATGATCATTTCATGATGATGTATCATCCAATGATGATAAAATGGGCGTCCATATCTCAATCCAATGCTAGATCATTCAGAGTTATCCAAATAAAGATGTAGTTTTATGTTGTAACACCCAACAATATCAAGAAGAGTCATTTTCAATTATTCTAATTAATTAGTAGGATTTCCTACTCTTCTAAAAACAACTGATAGTTTGGGATTTCTATAGATATTTCATTCACCTTTTGAGACTCGGATGGTCCAGTGGTCCAGAATTGGTTTCGTTGGGAAAATCGACAGGATCAACTTGAGGGAAACCAGGATTTCCTCTAGATTTTCCTCAAAAAAATACCCTCTGGTAATTTAACATAACTATGGAAAATCGCAATTTTTCATGGGAAAACTCACTATAAATGGTGATTTTCCATAGTTATGTTAGTTTACCAGAGGGTAGATCAACTTGGCCCCTTTCAGGTTCCAGAGGTGTCTGGAAACCCCATCTTCCTACCTGCGGAGGTGGCGCTGGGTCAGATGGGTCAGCTCTCAGAATATGTCAGCACAATTGCCTATACTGTATACCCTCCGGTAAACTAACATAGCTATTGAAAATGTCCATTTATAGTGGATTTACCCATTGAAAATGGTGATTTTCCACAGCTATGTTAGTTTACCGGAGTGTATATATAATTATATATATACACTATAAAATATCACACACACACGCACATAAATAAATAAATAAATATATATATACAGACACTCTGGTAAATTAACAGTTTGACCCTGAAGATCACCCCATTTTTATTGGAAACTCATCATCCAACCCCGATGACTGGCAGGGTCTATGTTAATTTTCTGAAGGATCCCCAAGAGCTGGGTGGTGGAAAATCTCCCCCCAAGAGCTGGATGATTTAGGGGTACCCCCATGACTTCGGAAACCTCCATATGTTAGATGATTTTGTTGAGACCATATTTCACAAACCATGTCAGACTAGTATTCCAATTACATATGTTAGACGTTGTAAGACTAAGAAGATATGCCATAATAAATGCGAGAAGAACGGGAGAAAATATGTCACACTATTTCATGTCGCAAAACATTGCAATATTTTTCATTTCTTTATCAGGATGTTTGTGACACGGTGCGATCACACAATGCATTTTTTTGTTTGTTTTTTCTTGTTGTTGTGTGTGTGTATTTGTAGCAGGTGGCATATTGGATATACTAAAAAGGATCATGTTCATAAAACAAATAAAAACAGGGAGCTAGGTTTTTGGTTTAAGCCTTTAAAATTTAAGCATTTTCTTCAGCACATCAACTGCGAAGACCCAGACCCCAGTGGCCCAGTGGGGCGGGTCACGAATCCTCCACATCTCGCGGCCCAGATGTGCTTCACAGCGCTCTTCACGGCGGAGTTTGCCTTGCGGCTCTATGCCTGTGACAGCGTGGCAGAGCGCCTCGGGTGGAAAATGGAGCTAGAACAACCAATGGACCATTTGGTGAGTGGGAGATTGATGAGATGAGTCAGATGTATAAGCAACAATATGATACTTAGGCTTGGGCCAAGCATGGAGATATGCACCCAAACGACCACTTGAATAGGGAACTTGATGATTCATCAGTGGATGGAATTGGTTTTGCTAGTATTTTTAGAAAAAAAACATCAATCATGGGGTTGTATGGGCAATGGGGGTTCGACTACACCCAAAGTTGGGTCTGATCGAACACACATTGGGTGTTGAACCAAGCAAAAAGAGGTGTTGAACCAAGAAAACAGGAGTCTAGTTAACCAGAGTGGTGGATTTTGCTCTTCGAGTCTATCGTGGCTGGGGGATCCAAATTTTTTTATACGCAAATCATCAAAATCTGCAAATGAAAAACGGGTCCAGAGCCACTGTCATTTGCCCCAGAACCAATCCTCTTGGGTGGTGCTCCCTCCAATGAGCCACTCTCTGTGGATTGTCCAGTTCGTATCAGATGTATCTGTATGTTGGCTACATTGAATCACCCTAAACCACAACAGATATCATTCAACACTAGAATCTCAGGATTTAATCATATCATATCATAATATATTATATTGAAAACATAGTTACTGTAATTATATTATATAATAATATTAATTGATTTACTAATCCCTTACTATAAATGGTGACTTTTCATCAAAGGAAACCATGGCATCGGCGAACATCGAGGTTTGCCACCAATACCTTCAACATCATCGATTTTTTGGCCGTTTTTCCGGGGTGCCCAGGGCCCAGGGCACTGGGATGCCCGAACCGTTTTTGGAACCCAAAATGACTCCGGTAACATGGCGACTAGACATCGCAATTTTATAAATGGAGGTAAACATGGGAAAACCATGGGACAGTTTCCCAACTAAATGGAGGTTTTCATGTGAAAATCATCTATATATAAATCTATATTTTCCATTGCCATGTTTGATTGCGAGTGGAGGAAATGTTTTTATGTTGAGGAGAAGGGATCACCTGTTTGCTTTTTGAAGGGTGCTAATGTGGTAAACCCCAAAATGCATTCTACCAAGGGTAGAAAAAAACACATGGAGAACGAGGTATGGCCGACCGTTGAGGTCTTGCCACTTGGGATGATTGTGCTGTTCACTGATCCATTTTGGGAAGTGGACCCCTCAGGCATGTAGTTTCCAAGCATGAAACAGTTTGCAGACAAGGGATAGGCAAAATCAGACAACGAAGTCCGAGGTTTTTTGGTCCTTGCATGATGTCCTTAGCAGTTCAGCAGTCCAGGTATTTGAGCCTGCTGGGGGTCATGTTGCGGCAGGACCAAGCTTGGAGATTTGGTGAATGAAGACATTTCTTTTCGCCCTGGTGATCATCTGCTGAACAGAATGACAGCCTCGGGATGTTCACATAACAGTTTTGGGATGTTGAGGTTTGACCCACAAACACATGTATATATATATATATATCACCTCACATCATGTGGTTTGAAGTATGGAGGTGTGACATGTCTGATCAGAGATCAGATGTATTAGGGGTTTGTTGATCTCAAGCGTCAATGTAAGTGGTTTGTGGTTATTTTCAACCTATGATGTTTCTTGTTTAGAGGACCGATCTGCATCGGCATTTGGTTATGCGCGGACCTCTGTTGATCTACTGGGTGCCGGGTAAGGTAAAAAAATCGTTGCACCTCGCATCATGCAAGCACCGAGCCAACCGAGGGAGACTGTTGTCCGCTGCCTGGGTGCTATCAGTTTCTTTCCTTGTTTTGCATGTTGATGTTCCCTGGCTTCACGAGGGTTGCGTGCCCCGCCTGATTTACCTTGTCGCCTGTTTGATTTCTCTTTTTCTGACTTCCTTGTAGGGATATTTTGAAGTTTTCTGTGCTCCTATCTGAAGGATGGGGTGTTGGCCCGTTGCTGGCGCACTCACCCCATGCCTGTGGCTAGCCGGAACAGCGCGGGCTGGCGGTTGGTGCGGGATGCGATCCCCGCACTGAACTTCCCAGTGTCAAATGCCTTGACGAACAATTGCCTTACCTTGCCTTACGTTAACCTTACCGGGTTAAAATCACCTTCCAGAGATCGGCAAACGACCAAAAAGTGATCAATATCGCCTTCGAGGGAATGGCGATCGACCAAAAACATGAGTAAAATCATGTAAAATCATTTTCCAGGGAATGGCAAACGACAAAAAAATAAGAAACTTCTTGCCAAAATGTCAGCAGATGACAGAAAGACAGCCAAACATTGTTCTTGATGCTTACGCCTACGCTGGTGATTGAGCGTACGAATCATGGAATGCTGGGGCCAGCGGGGATTTTCAAGACAGTCTTAACATGTTCAGATCGCATTGGCATTGCACTCACCACATTTCACTACCTCATTACACAGTCTAGTGATATAGTGATATATTACATTGTAGACTGGCCCTGGGAAGTGCTGGCATAGTTTGCATGAGTTTCACGCACAGTGTATAGGAACGACTCTATGCAAACATCGAGCCAAAAAAGCAGTAGTAGATTATAGGGGCTGAGTAGGCTGTGATTTGTGGTTGAACTGTCAGACTGTTCTGTTAGATTGTTAGATTGTTAGACTCTTAGACTGTTAGACTTAAGGCCCAAAGGATGTTGTTCATCTCTGCACTGCAGGGCCTGCGACCCCAACATTTTTGAACTTCACACCCTGTAGATTTGTTTAAGCTAATGTAGTATGCAATATTCTGGTTGGTGGTTTGGAACATTTTTTTTTTATTTTTCCATATATTGGGAATAATCATCCCAACTGACTTTCATATAGCCACTCTTCTCAAGGACCTCCCAGTGGTGTGGCGGGCAGCAACTGATGCCTTGAGGTGTTGCTGTTTTTTCGATCCTGATTCTAGCAATGGCCCTGGTTTCTGATGGCATTCAAATGACCATTAAAACAGTGGGATACAGTGCATGCAAGGTTGACCTTGGTGGTTCAGTTGGTGTTGCACATTTCAGTGAGGCGTGGTGTAAACAGTTTGCACCAGGCTTTGTGATTGTGGTTTCCAACGCTGATGTCAAGTGGTATGAAGGGGAAATTCACTTTCATGCAGATCGTTTGGACTCCAAAGTGTTCATGTGTCCATCTCCTGCGCGAGGGGATATGACTGCTATCGAGATCTTTTCTGGACTAGGGGGATGGACTCAGGCTGCCAAGTCTATGGGTCTTGAACCAGTGTTGCTCATTGATTCAGATGAACGAGTGGCACATGCTTCTGCGAAAAGATTGGGTACTGAGTGTGTTTCAGCCAAACAGTTTGTAGAGTTGGTTTTGACAAATCAGCACAGTCCTCAGCATGTCATCCATGACGATGTACGCAATCCTGATACATGGGTTGCGATTGGCCTTGCAAATGCCCACGTTTTGTTGGGAAGTCCTCCATGCCCACCATGGAGCAATGCGGGGACTGCCCAGGGTCTCCAAAGTGAAGATGGAAAGGTGTTCCAGTCAGTTTTGCGTCAGGCTGCCAAGCTGTGCATGTCATTTGCAGTCATTGAAAATGTCCCAGGGTTGGTGCGTCATCCTGATTTCCGTGATTTGGTCAACGATGCTGAACAACATGGCATGAAGTTAAAGGTACATGGTGTCCATGCATGTTCCAAAGTGCTCCCAGTGCAACGCGACCGATGGCTTGGCACTTTTGTTCATGAAAGCATTGAAGTTGAACAGTCAAGGGTTGTCATGGCAGGTGCGATTGCATTTACTGACAGAGCATTTGAGTCTGTGGCAACTTGCCCATCCATCAAAGATGCTGATGCCATTCATGTCAACATGAGAGATGATGAAAGACTTGACCTCATGATCAAGCGTGATGTATTGAACATGCTAGGCTTGTTGGAACTTGCACCGACTTGGTTGAAGAACAGGTTGAATGGGGTGGAAAACCCGACATGTGACCAAGTCTTGGCCGCTAGGGTTGTTGTTGACTGCCAGCAGTTTTCAGGGTTCATGGCCATGTACGGAAGACAGCATCTCCTGTCCCTGGATTTGCTCCAAACAAAGGGATTGCAGACGGTCTTGATCCATGACAAAGGTGGCAAGAGAATGATTTCGCCATGGGAAATGCTGGCCGCCATGGGGTATGACGCAAAGACTGTCTTGTGTAGTGATTTGCTTGAGGCTTGGCGTATGGCTGGTAATGGGTTGACTGCTGCACATGCTTGGTTACAGATATACAAAACGCATGTCCTCTTGGGAAAGTCGTCACCATTCATGCCCGATGGAATGCCACTTCAACAGGTTGCTGAACTGCAATCGAATGCCATCAAGTTGTCCTCATTTGAATCGGCTATCGAAGAGGGGTTTTGGGTGTTGAAGGAAAAGGTGTGTGAGAGTGATGCCAAGAAGCCTAGGGTTGATTTGACTTGTCCTTCAACTGTCCCTTTTTCAGTTGACGATGATGATGATCACCTTGCTACCAGTGCACTCCAAAAAGAGCCTGTCTTTGAACAAGTCCAGGATCCACGGAAGTGTGCTGTTGCGGGGGCCGTCTATGGTGGTGGTCTTGTTGCTTTTCAACATGAACAGAAAAATTGGATGATGTTCGTGAATGCTCCTGAAGTTGACACAGTTGAAAGTATCGTCAGGAGAGCATTGCCACATGCCCGTGAAAGACATTTCCGACAGTTTATGTTTGGAGGCAGTGAGGTCACATGGTCACAGACCATTGCATGTAAACCAGTGAAAGGCATGTCTTTCTGTCCTGTCTTTACGTCAGTCACTTGCAGGGAAGTGTCTCTCAATTTGGCGTTGAAGATGCAAGTTGATGTCACATGGACCACCAAAGCAGCCGTTGCATTCAGTGCCGTGAAAATTGGTTGTAGCCCAGATGCGTTGGCCTTGACATGTCATGATGCGGTTTTGAAAGATGATGATTTCTTGCTTGAATATGAAAGAACGGAGTTTCAAATCAAGTTCAAAGCATGTATGCCGGGGTATGTCAGCTGGGCGCCATGTGTTGCAGAAACTGCAGATCCCGGAATGGCACCCGCACACAACAATCTTGTAAGGTGGTTTGCCAGGCATCCGGTGAGGAAATCATTAAAGACCGTGCCTGCCAATGGGCAACATTCGGTTGCTCAGCTTGTCCAGATGCTGTTTCCAGACCTCCATGCCACCACTTCTTGGACTGTTTTCCATGGAGACATTGAAGTTGCTGGAAAGGACACTGCGAACCAGTGGTCTCACCTGAAGATTCAATGGAATGGGTATAGACCTTTGCAAGTCACCGAGATCCGTGCGCTAGGATTTGACACAGCTGTTGACTCTCCAGCTGCCCAAGTCAGATACTCTGTCGGTGGTATTCAGAGGTATGTGCGATCCCCATTCAAAGTCCGAAGTGATCTGTTGTGGCTCAGTCCCAATATGCTGGTAGGAGAAGTTGCTGCAAGTTACCTCTCTGTTGCCCAGTTGCAAGTCGCCATTATCGCAATGCAAGGAACCAAAGTTGTTGATCCGTGCTTGCAAATTGGAGAAACAACCAGCGAGGATGTACTAACTTTCAGACTTTGTCCGCTGCTTGGGGGCGCCAAGGGTGATCCAAAAACTCGAATCACCAACATGCTGCAAGCCAAAGGTGTGCCTCAGGATAAGGTTGAGCAGAGAGTCAAGGATTTGTTATCCAAAGTCCCTATCGACAAGTTCAAGACAGGTTTGACGGATGACGCCTTTTGGACGCAAGTCAAAACATTTGCCAGTGAAGCCAAATTCAGACTCATCACTCTTGATGAACTCAAGGCCTTTCAAGTTGCCAACAGAAAGGGGAAAGAAAAAGCTTCCGGCAGTGCAATTGCAGAGACGAAGAAAGCTGAACCTTTTCTTTCAGATGCAAACAAAATTGTGGTTGATGCTGCTCATTTCTCAACCGAGGGTAAGGAGATTGCGTTGTTGGAATCCACCAGATTTGGTCCTGATCAATCAGGTGTTTGCGTGACCAACCCAGCTGACGCAAGGAAGTGGATCAATCAGGGAATCAAAAGCTGTGACCCTTTGGCCTTGTTTGTGGTAGGTAAAGGATGTCAGGATTTTGGTGAGGTGTTCAGCATCCCTGCGCACACGGTGAATGGTCTTCCAGTCATCGTTCAGGGTGCTTTGGTTCAGTTTGGAGATCTTCCCATTGAATTCAACTTGAAAATACCATCAGTTGTGGTTGATCAGGTTGCGTCCACGACAATTGAGTTTGTGATCTTCAAAGAGCATGTGGCCAACTGGAATGATGTTGCGGTACCACTACACTATGTTGGTGTACACATCCCAGAGCTGCGTGGTTCCAATTTGCTTGCTACTTGGAGTATCAAGGCTTGGATGAAACAGTCACCAGTCCACTTTTCCAAAGCTGATCATTGGCATGGTTTTTTCAGGATTGCCGATACGTTGCTGGAGCCTGTGTTGGGAAGGAGTGGAAGTGCAGGGATTTTCCTAAACCCCAAGACTTCTGATCGTCGCCATGACCCACGCTTTGTAACAATTGCTCTTCCAAATGGCAAGTTGACCGATGTCATAGGCAAAGCTGAGGCATGTCCCAAGGCGTTAGGTGTTGCAAAAAGGGGTGATGCCTTTTGTGTCAGATGCAAACGTGAGGATGCAGATCAGTTGAGAGCAATCCTGATGCCAGAGTCTGCTTACGTTGAGACAGCCAGTTTCTCGGATGAGGAGATGCTTTTCAGCCTCACCAATGTACCGCAGGTGAACAGGGATGAACTGAGCTCAGCCCTTGCCAAAGCTGGGTGGAATGCAAATGCCATTAAGCCCCAGGGATGGAAGAGATGGATCGTTGCTGCCAAGACTCAGCCACCAGCCAGTCATTTTGGGATTAACGGTACCATAGTTGTTGTGGAAAAGATGAAGAAGGCAGGTGGAACCATGCAACCGGTCACCATGTTTGCAAGGGAGTTCAAAGTAGACACAGTGAGAGATGGACACAACAACTTGCTCCAGGTCTCAACAACATCGAGAATTGCAGAAATCAAGGCTCAGATGGATGATCAGATTGCGGCCGTTGTTGAGCACAAAATGGCTCAAGCTCATGCCCGCATTGAGGAACTCACGCATGCACTGCAGGAGGTCAAATCCACGGCAGAACAGGCTCAGAACAGTTTGGCTGGTGACATGAACCAGATGAAGCAAGAGCAGGAGTTCACACGTCAAAAACTGCATGAAGTGGAAACGTCAGTTACCTCTTCTGGCCAAGCCATTATCCAGCAGATGCAGACCATGTTCACGACCATGCAGTCCAGCCTTGAAAAATCCATGCAGCAGAACATGGCCAATGATGCCGATAAAAGACAAAGAATTGATGACAACGCAAACAAGGCTGATCCGTTTGCTACCAAGAGTTGACTATCTGGGCCAAAAAGGTGCTTTCAGCGCCCAATGGCCCTATTCTTTATGATGTTGATGCTCATGCAGTCGTTGTTTCTTCCGGCAGATGCGTTGCAGGTGAAGTTTGACAACGAGAAAAGTGGACAATTCATGCCGCACGTAATTGATAATTTTGGTGATCGTGATGTTTTTGCCAATGTTGCTATTCACACGCTTCCGCACCAATTGACTAATTGCTCTAAACCGGAGTTTGCATTGCTTGCCAATCAAACATGCAAAATTAAAAAGTTGTTTCAATACACGTTCCATGGAGTGGTGAAAAGAATTGGAGAAGCCAAAACTCCAGGGCCTATGGTCATTTCTACTTTCAACCCTACGCAATTGCTGGGAAGAGAGAATGACGTGTCCAATTTTCTGGATGGTGTTTGGACAGGATGTGAAACATCACACACAGTCGAAGCCATGGCGGTCACCCAGAACCGCTTCAAGCAACTGCATGTAAATGCTGTGTTCAGCCAGCCGGCTGACAAACATTCAGATAATAAGGGGGTTTTTCGTGGAAAAGCAGTTGGAACGGCTGTCATGAGCCGGTTCCCTTTGCAGCCATACCCTGAAGAACTTGATGCAGATGTCCAAGCAACATGTCGGTTTTCTGATGCCATAGTACGGTTGCGGCCTGACCTGCCACTGTATATTTGTGCTCTCTATGGCCCTCCTGAAAACAATACTGTCTTGATGGACAGTGAAAAAGTGTTTGTTACTGCCGCCAGACCAGGGGTTGAACGTGCCATGTTTTTTCAAGGACCAGCCGCCATCACCGGTGATTTCAACAGGTCATTACATGAGGTGCCATTTTGGCCATTGCTACAGAGAAAAGGATGGGTTGACTGTGCTTTGTTTTGTCATGAAATGTTTGGAGCTCCTTTGCTGCCTACATGCCGTGATAGAACCCGAAAGTCATTCATCCTGGTCAACAAGGCCATGGCCCAGTTTTTGAGGCAATGTGAAACTGTCCATGAACAAATGTTTGACTCACATCCCGTTTTGCAGGCCACGTTTGATATTGATGCCGTGGTCTCACATCGCATAGCTTGGTCTTTACCCAAAAGCATGGACGATTTGCAATTTGACGCGGCAAAGCTTGAAACCAACTGCCAACAAGCTTGCACAAAACGTCAGGTGCGATTTGAAAAAGCGCTTGAGGAGAGTGACTCCAATGAAGCTCTCAAGCAATTTGCGCTGTGCTTCGAAGAGACCATGCATGGTGCAGCAGTGGATGCTGAAGGGAAACCACTCAAAATCCCAGAAGCATGTTGGAAAAGATGCAGGAATAAGTTGCAGAAGAAACTGCCAATTGTTGCTCCTGTTTTGAAAAGTGGTGGCTACAGTGATTTCAACGTCGCTATTTGCCAGCCATCAATCAGCGTGCGTAGAAGGGTAAAACAGATGAGACGCATCCAAAGCCTTTTGCGCCAACTTCAAGCCCTTGAGAGCCGCTTTAGCCAGGAGGCTCTTGTGAAATGTCAAACTTTGTGGATCTGCATTTGTGAGGCGAATGGTTTTGAACGTGGTTTCCAAACTTGGGTTCTCAGTGAACTTAATTTGTTTGTTCCCACTTGCTTGCCGCCAGTTCAATATGTTGAAACTTTGTACCTGGCACTCCAGAGTGTTGTGGTCGAAGAAGTTAAGGAGAAAAGTGAGCGTTTCAACATACGCAAAATGCAACTCATGGAAGATATCGGTAGGGGTGGAAGACTTGCGTTCAGGTCAGTGCGTGAAGCTGACCCTCCTCCTTTGTCCTTCATAGGTTTTACCAAGACACAAAATATTCCACCGCAAAGATGGTCCAAAACTGGTCGCTCAAAAATCATTTACTCAGGTGAATGCGTTCTTGATGTAGGTATGCCTGTTGTCTTCCAAGGACAAAGAGCCATGTTGACCGAGGTTGACAAAAAGTTCCTGCACGTTGAGCCTCCTTTGTTTTGTAGACAAATGCAAAATGCTGTCATCCAACAGGAGTGTTACACGGCAGATCCTCATGAGATGCAGCAGCATGTTGCAGATGCGTGGAAAGGGTTGTGGCAGAGTACAGACAGCCAAGAAGATGAAAAGGAAAAGGTTGTTGAATTTGTTGAAAATTTGGGTAATTGCCCCTCTTGCCCTTACCTTTCACTGCAGATGCGTGGCACCACATGCTCAAGGGTGTCAAATGCCGTTCAGCACGAGGAGCTTGTGGCTTTTCAATGCTTGATGTCAAGCGCTTGCCAGGTAGACTCTTGTTATGGCTTTTCCAGATTTATGATGCCGTTGAGAAGGGAATGAAGTGGCCTGATCGGTTGACTCTTGCGCGGGTTGCCATGTTGGCTAAACCGGGGGAACCTGTACATAAGCCATTGGGTGTCCGACCTATCACCATTTTGAGCGTGTTGTACAGGCTTTGGAGTCGGTTTCGAAGCCTTCAAGTCCTTGCGTTTTTGGGCCAGAACCTACCGCCGGAAGTCGGTGGAATTGCCTCTAGGGTCAGCGCAGACGTCCTCAGCGCAATGGTAAGTGACACTATTGACGGTGCTCATGCTTCAGGAAACCATGTTTGTGGGTTGGTCATTGATTTGCAGAAATGTTTCAACCTTGTTCCAAGATGGCCCCTCAGGAAACTTTTGACCAAACTTGGACTGCCAGCCGAATATGCAACTGCCCACCTTGCTATGCTGCACTATCTTGACAGGTACCTTGACATTGCAGGTCAGACAGGCCAGGTTGTTTCCAGTACATGCGGGATTCCTGAAGGTTGTGCCATGAGTGTTACATGCATGGTGGCCTTGACAGTGCTTGCATCAGATGTCCTGAAGAACGTCAGCCCGCAGGTGCAAGTCTCCATGTTTGCCGACAATTGGGCAGTAATTTGCCAATGTACTCTGGTGCTGAACAATGTTATCAAAAAGCTTGAGGAGTTGGTTTCCTTATTGCGCATGCGTCTTGCACCGGCAAAATCATGGACATGGGCTACTTCAGCTAGGATGCGTCACGAACTTAAAGGTACCATGATGGAAGGCGAAGAGATTGCAGTTGTTCACCATGCTAAGGACCTGGGGTGTGACATGGCATACACCAGGAAACTTAGAAAAAAGACCTGCAATGAGAGGTTGAAAAAATCCGTCAAAGCCCTGCAAAGGGTGAGACAGAAGAAAATCCCAAAGTCTTTCCTTGGTAGGATGTGTACGGCCATTGGGGTTGGAACTGTGGCATTTGGATCCGAACTTACCAGGTACACCAATAAACAGTTCCACAGCTTGAGATGTGCCATTGCTGCCACTTTGGGGTTGTATAAGTCTGGTGCCAATACGTTGCTTGCCACGAGTGTCACAGGGCTTACAGTTGACCCACAAGTTAGGTTACTCCGGAGGAGGATCAAATTCTTCAGGCGTTTTTTCAGAACTTTCCCTGATCGTATGGTACATTTCCTTGAGCGTGTTGCCAAGCCAGTTGGCAAACGAGTTGCAGGGTTGGCTGCCCAATTTAGGAGTGCCTTGCTTGATATGGGGTGGTCCTGTGAGCCTAATGGGGGCCTCAAACATGAAGTGGGAATCTGTTGCAATTGGGTCGCCGACTCCCTGACATACGTGTTCCAGTGTTTTGATAAGGCCTGGGAAGCCACGGTTGCGGGTAGAATCCAAAGGAAAGGATTTGATGTGAAACAATTCTCAGCCTGTGCCTTCAAAGCTCTTATGCGCAAACATGGCCCGCGCCACCAAGGGTTATTAACTGCCATTGCAAGTGGAAAGAATGTCACTCTTGATGCACTTTCGCACTACAAGGACTCTGATGCCACTTGTCCTTTTTGTGATTGCGTTGATAGTAAAGACCACAGGGTTTTCCACTGTAATGGGTTACATGACCTTAGGTGTAAGCATGCCAGAACTGTCAGATGGTTGAAAACACAGCCCGATGCCGTCATGCATTTTGGTATTGTCCCTGATAACTGCGATGCTGTCATGTTGCGCCAAGAAACTTTCAGCAGGGAGATTCAGAACGTGCTGCCATTGAGAGAGACGACAGGTGTTGTTTTTACTGATGGTTCATGTTTTTGCAACTCTTGTTGGGAATGTGCTCTTGCAGGTGCCGCTGTTATTCAAGTCACAGGAGAATTTGAATGGAAACTGGTTACCAGAGCCATGCTTCCTACTGCTGACCACTCGGCTTACAGAGGGGAAGTGTATGCCATTTTACTGGCATTACAGGCTTTTTGGCAGGTGCAAATTCATTCGGATTGTTCTGCGGTAGTTGATGAGATCAATCGAATTGTTGCTCTTTGTGTTCAGGGGGCCAAACCAGTGGCCTTAAATCACTCCGACTTGTGGGGTTTAATAATCTGGCAGGTTTTGCAACGTGGTGGAAGAGGCATTTCCATTGCTAAAGTCAAAGCACATGTTGACTGGAAGACGGTAACTGACAGTGTTGAGAGACAGCAGGCTTTCTTCAATAACGCCGTTGATGGAGAAGCTCGTAAATCAGTTGCGGCTGATCACTTTGAACTTTGGCAAAAGATGGAAGGTTTTCTTGACGCAAAGAAAGAAACTAGAATTGGGGTCGGGCGCTATCACGACTTCCTGTGTGAAATGTATGACATGTTTTTTGCGTTGAAACCAAGGGAGAAGAAGGTCGTCAACCAACCTTCTTTTGACAGTATGTGGAAGATGCAAGGCCCCCTACGTAAGTTTGCTGGACCTTCGCAGGAAAAAATCGACATGTGCCCATTTGGTCATGTGTTTGCAGGACGGGTTGGAAATTGGTGGAATCTTTTGGAGTGGAAGACAGGGACTTGCACAAGTCTAGTCGAGCTCTATTTTGATTTTTGCATGTACACTGGCACTCAAGCTCCGGTGCGTTTTCCTGGCAATCAGTGGAGGTTGCGAGATACCTGTGTACAGGCCGATAACTCTGACCTGCGCTTGGGTTTGCAGTTGCATATGTGGGTGAGATTTTTGCGTTGGCTGCTTGAACAGTCTGAAGGGGTGACTCTGAAGATACAAAAGAGCAGTGCGTTGAGGGAGTATGGGTATGCAAAACCCATTTTTTCTGTCAATGGTAGAGCGCAGCTGGTGGATGGGTCACGAACGTCCAAGGCTGTTTGGAAATACCTCCATCCTGGAGGATACACAGTTGCAAATTTCACTAGACCGTGGTCACCTAAACAGGGGTGAATGTGTACAAATTGTGAGGTGAGCAAGCAATCGCGGGCTCATGTCACGGCGTGCATGCACTCATGGACAAAGCTGACAAAACTGACTTTCATATTTTTCAGAGGGGTAGGTCAACCACCAACCAGTATGTTACTTCTTATTTGCAAGTATTGCCAAACACATGGTTTGCGTAAATTGGAACAATTTAGGTAGACCAGGCACCAGCAACTTACTGTAACCACAGCATTGAGGCAATTGAGAACCAGCCAGCGTCCCAACACCCGCACCACTGCCGTGAGCAATTGTTGCACATGCCCAAGAATAGAATTAAAGAGATAAAGAAGTAGGTGGAAAGACTTGAACAAACCCGAGACAATAGACTTCAATAGACAAAAGGGCATAATGG
>Ga0126342_10004324_pt1 | contig 24152 bp, 21 predicted proteins | sample Cyp1metagenome_FD_92528 | JGI IMG/M metagenome (GOLD analysis project Ga0126342, IMG submission 92528) | Coral microbial communities from Lord Howe Island, Old Settlement Bay, Australia - Cyphastrea 1 metagenome | ecosystem: Host-associated > Invertebrates > Cnidaria > Coral ...
CAGTGTGAGGTGTGAGGTGTGGAGTGTCGAGGGAAGGACACGGTCGGGACAGGTTGTCTTTGAACTATAGGTCATTTATGTTTGGGAAACTTCCGCCGCCGGCTTGCCCGGGTCTATGTTACAGAATCCCCTTATTCATATGACATCGATTTGACCCACAGATCTAGTCGAATCGCTGAGATCGAGCCTTGTTGGAATCATCCCAGGTCTCGACCAGGATAAGGCCTTGGCTCCCAGTGAACTCATCGCCTGGATCCTAAGATTCCCACGACACGTGGCGCAAGCACTGATATTCGTGCAGAGCTGCCATCTACGCTGCGAGCAATGAAGGTCACGTGCGCCATAACCTACCTGTCATTCAAAAACATTCATAGGGAACTTTGTCACACACCAAGTGGGTATGGATCAATACCTATTAATACCATTCTTAATGGGATGAACATCCATTTACCAGCTATTTTGATGTTCACCAGGGGTACAAGGTTTTGACACACTGCCAAGTGAGTTTTGCTAGAGCTGCGCAAACCTGACACATTGCGTGCCATCGCTTGTGTATATCTTCCAACTTTTGTCCATGGACCATCCTTCACATCACGAGCTTCGCCTGTTCTAAAGCTGCAATTGGACGCTCTTCAAGCCGAAATGCAGCAAAACATATTTGTTCTTTGCGAGTGTTTGACATGTTTGTGGCCGTTTTGTTTGATCTGACTGGATTGTAAATTGAGCACGACCATCACTATCGATGGGCAATAACCAAGCCTTGACTCGACTAACAGGACTGAGTCAACATCCATAAGCTTGTCACTCTGACCGACAGTCCTTGCACAATTCGATGTATTGTTGTTGCCACATGCGATCATCCCCTTCGAATCCTTCAAGCACAACGGCACCCAACCGAGACCAAAATGAAAAATGTGACAGAAATCCCAAACGACCGCAAGAATCCACCAAATAGACTTCGCCAAGAAACACAGTCTCGGAGTATTTGGGGTGTGAGGTTCACTTCAAAGTTGAAGAGGAGTTCATGTTCTGTGGTTTACAGGGATCTGCTTGGGACGTCAGTGTTCGCTTGGAAGTTGGATATGTGATTGACCCTACACCACGCAACCCAGTGAGGGTAGGCAGATTGGGAGAATCCTACCCTTGATGTGAATTTGATGACAGTTTCACGTGTCCTGTAGCGAGGGCCCACACCATTGATTCCTCGCAGTTTAGGAAGCCATTCCCATCCTGGGCAGTGCACAAACAGTCGCCGGACCCGGTTGCGAGACGGGTTGAGTTTATGCGAACCTTGTCCAAGCAAGTGAAGGCATCTCGCTTCAGTTGTTCACCTACACAGGAATGTGGAATTGCAAAACGCAATGCTTAGCGAATTTACATGAACTGTACATGAATTTACTCTGATTTACTGTAAAACTTCGAAAGCCCTACCCATAAAACATCACAAAAGTTTCAATTGCGGGTCAATGATGGAGTCCTAATCGTCCTATGTCCCCGACGCTTTGTTGTTGGAGCTCCAGCTCGAAGTTGCAGCAGCTTTGCGGCGGACCGCTCTGAAAGGCTTCGGTAGATCGAAACCTCAGAAGCCGATTGGCTGATTTTGGCTGCTTAGCCCGCTTCAGCTTGTGGATTTGAGGCCTAAAAGACACCACCCATCTGTGTCAAGGAATCATCTTGAAAGTTGGTCCTTGGTTACAGTTACTGTACAGCAAAACAAACAAATTTGATGTTGTATCCCAAGCCTCAAGACCAGTTGTAGAAATCAACTTTTGGTGTAGTGCACCAAACATTCTTAGAACTTTGAACCTACAGCATCTTTCCCCCTTCCACATTCTGCAGTTCATGCCGTGCCCAGGGCATGTTGTAGCTACAGTCCAAGAGTGCTGGCCAAATGCATCTATGGAAGCATAAGCCGCAATTGCATTATGTGTTCGTGTTCTTTTGGTTGCGTGCATCACTTTTTCCGTCGTAGGTGCAGGTGCACCATTTCACAAGAAGATCTGCGCATCACGTAGATGTGTGTGTGTGTTGAATTTCCAGGGAGTTTATCTAGGAGTGCTGATCGATCATTGGGATGCTCCAACAAATCTCCAGTTCCATGCTTTGACAGTCGTTTCTTACTCGGTTTATTGTCAACTGAGTTCAGGTTCTGGCCTCCTTGATGCTATAGATTAAAGCTCTCCAAGTTTGTTCTTGATGCTTGCAGAAGGGCTTGGTGGGCATTAATCCTTGGCCTATGCAGCACCATCGTCCATCCCATAAAATGGCCATTGCTTTCCTCAAAGGGCTTCTCCAGCTTCACCAATCTCTGGTGGCAGCACACTAAGCCTATATTATAACAATTCCTTGCCTTCCACTTTTTGCTCTCAGATGTTCCAAAATGTTCCAAAATGTTCCAAGACGGCCAAAATGATCCCGAATAACTCAGAATGACCTTTTGCTGAGTCTGCCACTAACTCTTCCGTTGTGCACGGGCATCCTCCAGTATCAGCCTTCAATTAAAATGAAATTGAAAGACTCAAGCAGCAGGCACATCACAACACATTTGAGTCTTAAGGGTACCAAACCCCTTCTGGTCCAGAGAAGGTCTTCTTTACATACTTGTTTCCAGCACAATCAGTTCTACGTCTTGCGCTCATGATGCATGATATTCTGCTCAAAATGCCTGTACACCATGAAGCGGGGACTAATTTCCTGATGAACTGGACAACATGGTTCCTTTGCAAATCAAAATGCCAAGTCTTCCTGCACTGCCAAGAAACCACCAGAGACTCAAAGTTGTTCTGGTTCAGGCCAATCTTCTGGTCACAATTGACCTCCTCAGCAAAGAGTCGCATCGTGTGTCAATATGTGTATATTTGCGTCTAGGTCTGCATCTTTTTCCATGTGTACAAGTATGTATTATTAATTATAATGTATTTGTGTCCTGTCTGTGTTGTGTCTTTGCTTTTGTGGCCTGGATGTTGCTATGTGTCTCAGATGTGCAGGTCTGTGTCTGAATTCGGAGATGCAAAGAGCTGGCCAGCCCCCAACCAAAAGCATTGGACTTGTGCTGATATGGAGAGGAGACATCTGCACAGATCTGCAATGATCTGGCATAGCTCTAAAAAATCTTGCATGTAGCATTCAGTGCATGAAAAACCCTCAAATGCTCAAAGGTTCTTAAAAGCATGCGACGAATTCTTCTGTAAGAACCCAGACGCAGCTTGTAAAGACAATCAATTCGTGTGACAGTGACAATATCGCACTCATCACACTTCTTTGCGACTGGCAAAATGACAGTTCTCAAACTTTCACGCATCATGTGCGCCTCAGCATGGTCATGTCTACACTGTATACAAAGTGCATATAGAGTGTATACTGTATACAGTACATCTTTGCTTTCAAGGTAGGACACCTTTCATGTGCTGTGCTAAGTTGCACATGGTTTGGTTGCTTGGCATCTCCATTCAGGCAATTTTCTGTGTGTCGCATCTGTCTGAAAGTCTCTTGTCAAGTTGCCATTCTTGTGACATCTTGATCTGAGCGAAGCTCCGTGCACATCAAGTTGTACTCTTCCCCCCAAGCCACGCTGTCACCTTCGAATCCTGTGTCTTCAAAAGCGACTGCAGCATACTGCAGCTACATCGAGTTCAAGAGGAGTTGTGCTTTAAAAAAAATGTGAGAATTGGCGCTTCTAAAATTCTGTCAGCTCAATTCGTCTCCTGTCAGCTCCGCAAACTGAAAGAGTTTGGGCTTGTTCAGGTAGCCTTCCTACGCAGGCAGACATTCGGTGGAACTTTGCTGTGGCAGGTGACATGGAGCAGCACTGAGCATTGCTACCGTGGTCACCTTGTCCACGTCCAGAAATCTGAAAACGCCCGCGGTCAGTTCCTCCCGGCTCATCTCCTGCCGAGGTAAAAAGTGAACCCGGCAGGGCCCTATCTCAAGGAATCGTTGTACAACACAATAAGTGATGGTAATGGTAACAACTGATGGGTAACAAGTGATGGGTAATAGTTTGGAGATTCATGGAGATTTTATAAGACTCACGACATGAAGTGAGATGGTTGGGCAGAGGGTGCTACATCAAAAATTGGCGATTGACAACGAGATGCCAACCTGTTCTCCCTCTGGTGGCCAGTGGCAGACCGAGCACAAATCTGGCATAGAGCAACACATATTGTCAAACCCAGTGCTAGTTGGATTCCCCCCAACAAAGCCTCAGGTGGGACTGCTGGGAGCTCTGCAACAAGCTGCCTGTGACGGATGCTGGTCATCCCTTCATTCATCTCACAGCAATGTCTGAGTGCACCACCTATCTCTTAGGGTATTTGAAGTCTTGCAACACTGCCGTATCGTGACAAGACAATGTGGGAAGACTGCAGCAAGAATGCCTGTAAGCATCCAGCTCGCCACTTGAATACCAATCCCAAGTCTCCTGTGTCAGATCAGCATGGACATCATGCACTTGCGAACAGTTCAAATATTCTCTCTGTGAACGCTAACTCCTGCATCCAGTAGGTGACCCGATTTTGATTTAAAGCAGTGACACACACTAGAATAGTTATTTGTTCTTTGTGTGATTGATGTTTGCCTATGGATTTTACTGATTCAAATCATTGGCAGCACCTGAAGCACTTATCTGTCAGTCGTGTAAATAGTTTGTTACTCCACTCCTGTCCGTGCCAAGCTGTGTGCCAGGACTCATTCCTCGTCGAAACGAGTCGAAGCCAAGGGCCGGAGGGCAGTAAGCAGGTGCGAGGAAATACCAAAAGTATCCAAAGGGGCCCTTCAACACACAATATCACATAATAACCTACCAATTTTGAATCAAACTTGAAGCATAATGGAAATTGGACACTTCCGACATTCCCAGCAAAAAGAAAATGATATGCAAGCTTAATCTGTTGCATGTATGAAATGGTTTTCTACTTGGTCTAGGACTACTTGCAACTTAGCATGTACCAGCGCAACAGAAGGCCAATCTCTTGCCCTCAGAATTGTTTTTTGCTCGAGGGAGCATGGTGCAGTCCTATCAAGAGGACATGTAGAGTAAGGATTCTTCTGGCGATATCTCAAATCAGAACTGTGCTGAGCTATGGACTCAGGCTGACCCCACCAATTGCCAGGGGCTGCATATGGAGCATCCTCAGGGAGGAACCCAGGGTTTCAAATATAGGTCCCACACTCAATGGGTCCATTTTGTGTATGTGCACTTTCCAAGCCTCATTCCAGAGTGCCTCTGGATTCCAAGTCGTCCAGTCCATTTCCTCGCCAAAAGCTCAGAACGGATTGATGTTTGAAAGCACAATGGCTGCTGCGGTATCCTCGTAAGGACCTTCGAGCGAGAACCGCTGTCTCCTGGGTCGACACAAACGGGGCAAGGGTTTTGGAGGAATGAACCAGACATGACAGAGCAAAGAGGATCAAACCGAAGCAAAGGAGCCTGCAAAATCCAGTCAGAAGGAACAAAGCATTCTTGGGTAATGCTCCAATTGAAAGCCCATGGCATATTTCATAGGAAATATTGTGCAGCCAAAGTGCGCAAGATCAACCGTCTCGACGCGAAGGGTTTCCAGCATCTGGCAGGGTGTGCGCCAACAAAGAACTCGCGAATGCAATTCTCAATCAACTACCTCTGACGCATTTTCAAGTTTGGTTTCGAATGCAATGAGTGTGTGAAGATTTGCAGCAATTTGGTTGGGTGGTAGATTGATTTGCCGAGCGAGAGGTGTTGGTTTCAGTTGCAGCTTGCTGGGGTTTGTACTTGACATGAGTAAGACGAGGAAGTGTTTGTGAGGCTTCGTCTCCCCCTGTCCAAACCCTAAGCAGACTTGGCTCCAAATTATGATCACAGCCTTCTCTCTGCTGTTCAAGCATTGCCAGCATTGTAACCCTGCTGGCCCCAGGCCTGTCCCACTTCCACATCGTTCTGTTGAAGTGTACACCTGCGTCTGGCGTAGCATTGCACTCTGAAAAGTGCGACCTTTCCAATTCGAGTAACACGCCATGGCATGCCATGGCCATGTTTGGGAACCTCGTGACATGTTTGATTTCTCCTGAGACATACTGGCGGTGCGCAAGGTATGTAGTCAGCTGGAGCCCCATGAAAAACGCCGCCTGGGCCAAGGGAGCAAACCTTGGTGCTACAGAAGTCACAGCAAAAGTGTCGTGTTCCGACGAAGACTTGGTCAACTCAAGGGCACCTGACAAACTCTTGAGAATTAGAGGCAAATCATGGAATCAATCTGGAAACATAAACAAAAGAAGTTTCTATTTTAAACATGTTTGAAGGGGCGGTGTCAATGCAGTGTCAATACATATCTTGCGCCAGAGCCACGATCCAAGTCGGGCAAGCACAGTGAATAGTTCCTCTTTCAACACAACACAGTTAATAGTTTTCAGTTGGGGCCAATATCCTACACAACACAGAGACCGTCAGCTTCTGGCTTAGAGGCAGATCTGTGCTGAGGTCCCAGCCATCCTTTTCCGCACCAATGTCCACAAAGACTCCAAATGGTACGATTGAGGAGACCTGACCTCTGACCTGCACTGAACAATATCTTTTGGATCACACTCTCTTGCTATACCTACCTGACCTACCTCTCTTTCAGCACAATTCTGGCCTGAAAGAGATTTTGACATGAAATTTCTCAACAAATTTGCCACGTTTTGACGCAAAAACTGGTGCACTACTGGCAAGTTTTTTTGCCAACCACCTCCCAGAGAAGACTTTTCTTAAGAAATCCTCTCGTATTAGTTGAATCAAGAAGGTCTTACATCATGGTTCATCACAGTGCCACAGTTTTGCAGGCATGATTTCCCTTCCCGTTCCATTTTTCACAGGAACTTTCTTCTCTCAAAAGTTTGAACAACAAAGTCAAAGTAGGTCCAGGCAGCAAATCCATATGCCAAAGCCCTGTGCATAAGAAATCAAATAGATAGTGGAACAAAAGAAAGGGTTTCATTGAAGCCTGACTCACATCTCAGGCACCTCTGCTCCAGGCGTCAGATTGTACAATGGATAGCCTGGTGTGGCTTTCTGATCTTTCCAGCTACTCAAGCCCACGTTGCCTCTCTTTCAGTGCTGATCATCAATTGGGACTGAAGACTGGGTCGCATGATAGTTCAAGCCGGCGTTTTCTTGAATGTTTCCAGCAAAAGGCATGTCCAAGCCTTTGTTCCGACCTTTCTGTCTATTTTGGCCTCAAGGAGAACCGACCACTCTCCAATGTGACAAACAAAATAAAAACCTGAGGGAAGTTGGTCCATTGAGCATTGAGTTTCCAACCCTTTCCTCGATGGGAGCCTTTCCCTTTACCTCCTGCTCTGCTTGATCCTACAGGCTCCTGCTGGCAGCTTGAACATGAAAGGGTCAGGACAACTGTCTTAATAGTAAGTGGCATCAAAGTCAAAGTGTCATGTTGCAATTGAATATGATAGAGGAAAACTGGAAAGAAAGGGAATATTTGCTTTGTGACTTGATGTCAACAGAAAAGTCAAACGGTTGGATTGTCAATATTTCCTTGCTTATCAACGACTTAATTGTCTTGCAATACCGTACACAACTTCCACCAAAGCGCTGGGAGTATTTCGTTCCGTTGTAGTCCTCGTAAACATTGGCAGAGCTGGTCCTGAGGCAATGTGGTGTCGCAGAAAGACTCACACATGGCACATTCAAGGCATCAAAAAATATGCGTAAGTTGCGCAAGTCTCACTGTGTGTGTGTTGCATCACTGTACCCTCTTGAGGCTTCTGCCAAATGCGTCTGCCAGCCTGCAGGTTGCAAGTCCATTCAAGTCTACCTGGTCCTGCAGATTCCATTCCTCATTTGAGGCCCCCTACTTCCCAGGAAGGCTCCGCGTACATTTTGGCAACTGCCAACTTGCCAACTGGACTCAACCGCTTGACTCTTTCCGATGGCGCTGTCAATACTTTGAATGCTTTGAATGCTGGTTCAGCATTTGTGTAATTTGTGTGCCTGCAGGTGACTTTGCATCTCTCTTTGTTTTTGTGTCTGTAGGGCAGGGTGTCCGTCCTGGAATGCTATCCTTTCATGGCACGGCAGAATGAAGCTCTTCTGTTTCAAGGATGAATTACAGCTTTGAGCATCCAAGGAGTATGGTCAAGACTCACGATGATGTTGCTCTTCCCATCATGGACCGTGCCCGTGATAGGGCCGAGTCTAATATCTGCAGAAATCACAGATTACGTCCTAACAGCAGGCCCACTCAGAGTAGCTGACTTATCTGACTTCCTGCTGTCAACATGCTTTTTCCTGAGAATTCTTGTGCGAAAATACGTATGTTGCCACTGCGTCAACTGCTGTCATTGCGGCTCTGGCAATCAGCATAAGGCGACGTTCAGGGCAGAGCTATGTACGTGCAGGGTCGAAGGTAGACCAACTTGACTGCTTTGTGCAGATCAGAACTGGTCAAGGTTTGTTGCTTCTTGTGGATGTGAGAACTGGCACGGTAAAATGGGTTGACATAGTTGCTGAATTTTGGGTCCTCCCGCCGAGGAAGCCTCCGAACCATCCCACACCTTGTATCACATGGTATCTTCCACCAAAAATGGCAAACTCATCAAAGCGTCTTCGACGCATGTAGACTGAGATCTGCCAGTCAATATAGGTTCAACACCGAAACATCGCTGAAACTGGGTTTGTTCCCATTATCAGCCAAAGGCCTTCGCCTTTGCTTCGCAAAGACCCGGTGGCAAGACCTTGATTCGGTGGTTTGATTTTGATGCACGTGGATGAGGTGGAAGGATGAGGAAGGTGGAATTGAAAATTGACAGTACGTTTAGTACGTTTATGATTTTTCTGCGTTCGGATATTCAAGAGTGCGCAACAATAAAGTCTGTTAATCACTTGAGCATTCTTTCTTCTGTCATCCAAGGTGCTTTGTCGAGCTATCTAGAACGTTTACATCTTGGTTGCGGTGGGGGTCAGGACAAGTTCGGTATGAGCGTCCTGCAGCGATCTTTCGAGATGTCGAGGGGGATCACAGTACTACTCTGCAAAGGAGCTGCTTTCCCTTCATGAAGTTGGAACATAGCCCACTCATGCCCGATTCACACAGTTGGGACCGACAAATCAATAAAGGCGAAAACAACATGTTTGTCACCTTGAAAAGTAACACAAAGCAGCACGGGCAGTGCAGTCCAAGTCAAGTCCAGTCCTGGCCGCAGCAGCTACCTGTAGCGCAGCTTGCGAAAAGACAGAAGTTGCCGCCACCAGTTGCAGACGGGACCTTTACCTTAGACCATGTTCATTTCACAAGCACATGAACATCGTGAACCTCGTGGAATCAGAAGTCCAGTGCCCTGATTGCTCTGTCACACTTTTGGCATCCTGGCCGTCGTCAGCTCCATCAAGGCGTCAGAGGCCGTCTTCATATCCTGCAACTGACGCCATTGCATTCGACAGCACGACTCACGACTTGAAAGTCTTGGCAGCCGACATCCACTGGTTCTTCCAGGGCTTCCTCGACCTGACCACATCCGGCTTCCCGGAATACACCTTTCAAATCCCAAGATGACAAGGTCTGGCCATCTTGCCTCCTCATCATCTTCATCGTCAGAAACTGGGACCTTCGTCCAAGGTGTTGCCTTGCGCTTGACTTTGCGCCTGCCAAAATGGTTTGAAATCTGTTGAAAATCGAAAGTCAAGGCACTGTGTGTGTGTCCATTCCAGGCCCTGAGCTTCTGACTGCAAGGGCTCTGAGCCAGTTTCAGGCTCTGCCTTGGTCTCCACCTCTTCATCATCATCTTCATCATCGAGGTTGACAGCCTTGAAACTGTGGGGCTGGTGCAACTGGTGCAACGCAAAGCTGCACGCTGAAGCCATGTGTGACCTGTCAAAATGTCATAGTTACGATCTGCAACTTCCGGGCTCCCAGCTCCTGCCACATGCCATGGGGTCACCTCTCAGGTGTTACAATCCATCGTCCACTGAAAGCACAATCTGCACGAGAGCAAGAAAACTGTTCTGACTCCGCTGGAAGGAACCCTATGAGCCCCTCCCACAAGGAACCTTCCGCTGATTCTTTCTCGCAGCTTTTGGCCTGAGCAGCAAGTTGCTGGGCTCACATCTCTCAGTCTCAGAACATGCGCAATTTCTGACATGCGGACTTTTCCTCCTCTTCCTCCTCCTCTTCCTGATCTGATACTTGTTGCACCAATGGCAGAATCAGTTGAAACACACAAAGGGTTTCTTGGACATGTCAAGTCCAATGAGTCCAATGTGGCTTTCTGTCCTCTGTGGGGGTGTACTGCATCACCTGAGCTTCGGAAACCACTTTTGCCACGGGCTTGTCCTGCCAGAAAGTTATAACATGTCTTGAATGGGCAGAGCGGGCAACCAACGCAGAACCACATTGCTCGCTGCGCTGTTTGGGTGATGTTTGGTGCTAATTCTCTGAAACTCTGAAGCTCGAAGGCACCCTTCCCTGTTCTCCTCGTGTCGGGACCTTCACAAAATTCTGTGAAACACGGCAAGAACTGTCAAAAGTGCCAGGTGCACACTCAGCAAAGCCAGTCTGAGTGCCGCTCCCGTCATGCCTGGCCTGGAAAGGGAGCTCAGTTAGCACAGGGTCAAATCACAAAAGCCCCATTGAACACCCATATCCACAAAGAGTACATGAGGTGCGGATAGTTACCTTTGCACGACCAAAATTGTGTTCTTCCGAACATCCAGCAGCCTGCTCGAGACTAGCTGTTTACTTAGAGCATCATCATTGGAGTTTCAGTGCCTTGGCGGGGTTGGTGCTGTTTAGCAAGGTCCTGCCAGCCTCAGAGAAAAATGCTTGGCAGCTTAACAGGTTGATGACATCGCGTCAAAAATGTGTGCACAGTCACCTGAGGGAGCTACGTGGGACTTTGAAGTGCTGGAATTGCAACCCATGGCTGGCAACAAAAGTGTTCGCAGAGCTTCGAAACAAGAAGCTTGAGGCAATACCACAGCCAAAGCCATCGGTCGGAGTCTGGGAAAAACCATTGCATCGGAGACCTCCAAAGCTCACACGAAGCAACAGGGTAGATTGGTGAAATTCAAATCAGCAAACGTGTGTCCGCCATCGCTTGTTTTTTGTTCTGCAAAATGTGAGGAGCAGCTAGCTGGCTGCAAGCGTGTGCTTTGACTTTGTATGTTCACAACAGCTTTGAAAGGAACCGCCACTGGCCGCACAGTGGCCATCCTTCGCCATCCAGCTGCTCCTGCACGGGGTGAAACTCCCCCGGGTCCACAACTCTGAAGGCCTGACTGACAGACCGTCATCTGAAGCAGAAGCGGCTTCCAAGGGATTCGCGTGGCACGACTCGTACTCGATGAAAATGATCAAACAACAAAGTATTGGCCTTCTTTTTGGTTCAAATTTTCGTTGAAGCCAATTTGAAGCAAAGTGCATTCTATTCATTTTGGTTCAAAAGCCTTCGCCAAATTTCGATCTGCACAACCCCGTGATTCGTCCCTGACATTGTCCAAGGGCTGTGAGCCATGTCTGCACCAAGGCCGGCCACTTGAACAGCCAAAAAGGAAGCACAGAACACATGGGCCTGTCGAAATGAACATAACATATATCTCAGTTATCTCAGTTGTCTCGATTGGCTGGAAGAGACCAGAAGAGAACATAGGACTATGTCGTGACTATGTTGGTTCTGGATCCAAGGAGAACATATCCGGAACTTCTTTGTTCACTGGCCCAGCCTCCTGGCTATGAGCAGGACAACAACAAAGGCCCACCTCCAACGTCCTGCCTTACTGACTGCCTGTTGAGGGTCAATTCGCAGGATTGCTGGCAGTGGCCCGGTCCCATCAGCAATTTCTATGGAATGTCATGATCTCATGGTCGAGAAGCCACTGCCAGTCATCTGAATTGGAGCTTTCAGCTCGTGCAGAACCCGTGAGCTTCGCTGTGCTCAGCTGGTCCGATCGTTCAGATTGTGATGCTGAAAAGGGTCCATCTCACAGTCTCACAATACCAACATTGTTGGGCAAATGGCTCAAACAGCTGGATATTGCTCCAGCTCTTTATCTTGGATTGAGACTTTCAAGCATCAACTGACCTGCCCGCCCCTGAAAGCAGACTCAGCAGGCACAATCAGGCCTGGCACCAGAACGTTCAGGACTGCCACTACTGGATACCCTTCATCCAAAGTCAAAAATGCAACCATGGAGGCTTTGAGAACACTGGCACTGGCGCACCCCATGGGTCGATTGTTGGAGAAGTTCTGCTGATTATTCAGGGTCAGCGTCTCTGGAAGGTATCTGGCGGAAAGATCAGATGAGCTCACTGCATTCTGAATTGAATAGAGGACTTCCAGGAAAAAGAAAAGCACACATGCAGAGGAATCACGTCAAGTGCCTACAGTAGAGGGCACAAGTTCTTACGCATTGTCTGCAAATCCCTTGCTGTCAAAACTGTCTGATGCAAAAAAGTGTCCCCACAGTTTCTGGAAACTGGTCACTCTAATCATAGTGGGAGCATACGCTAGCAAACACCTGCATTCCTCGCTTTTCAAAGAAGCAGCTGCCATGAGCTGCGTTCTCTTACCTATCCTATCCAAAGATGCTGTCATTTGCAAGGACAAACCAGGAGAAACGATGGGAAAACGGAAAAAGATGAGAAAAATACAGGGAAAGAAGGAGGAGGTAGACATAGGTAGACTCGACAGAGAGACTGTGGCAGTCAAACAAGTTCCCTTTGCTTCAACCAAGGCCAGGGATGCATCGGGTCCTCTGTATGTTCCTGCTTTAATGCCCGGCGAGCGATCTCCTGAAAGGCTACCTGGGTCGGGCAATGTCCGGAGGCCTTGGGGTGCCTCGATGTCCTCTTTGTCCGCTAGTGGCCCTAGTGACGTTGGAAACGGATGCTTGCAGACTCGCAGGATGCAAACACACACACACACACCAATGACAATCATCTTCAAGCTCTTCAAAGACTTCCCAACCTCCACGTTCTGTGCAGTGGCAGCACTGGTCTCGTGGTACCTTGTCATGACAGCTCCAATGTGCTGCAGAAGAGTGGAATGTTAAGCATGGAATGTTAGCTCAAGCACGACCTGAGGGGTACAAAATGCCGAGTTTGCGCACGGTATGCTGTTTTTCGACTTGCACCACTGTGTGGCTTTAGCTGCGGTAACCTCCAAGCGTTGCTGTGCAAACTTTAGGAGCATTGCAGCAATTTCAAGCGCTGGAGCCTTGCGCTTGCTCTCGAGATCTGCCTGCAGTGCTGGAACAGCTGGAAAGCAGTTCCCGACGAAGTGCACGAGGAACGAAACTCTAAAGCACGTGGGGTGCCCCATCGGCATAAGAGTAAAATGCAGACAAGCCCACTATAGAAAATTGACCCCATGGTTTGCAAGTTTTGCGCACTATGATCCACAGTACCTTTGCATTACGTGTGTTATCGTGTGTTGTTTTCAGGGCTGTTCAGGCTGTCAATGCTCCCAATGATTTGAGCGCTTGCAACTGCCAGCTGCCAACCATGTTTGTATTGCTCTAAAGTAACCGCCAAAAACCAGTCTCCACGCCTTGTTGCCAAGCACAACAAAGGGAAAATTGTCAGGATCGCCTCAGAATTTCCGTAAAACAAAAAAAGACACAGGGAGATTGTGACAATTTTCAAAATGTCGGCACATGTCGCACTGCCAAGCCACGAGGACTTGCCTGGCGCAGGGTCCAACACAGCGGAGGCGGACTAGCAAGGAGGGTTCGCTGGGTTCGCTGGGTTCACTGGCCTTGTTGTCTTCTATGTCTTCTGTTATCTTTTCATAGCTTTTCACTCTGCCGGTAATTGGGAACCAGCCTGGATAAGGAACTCATCACGCCAAACCTCCAAGGATTCGAAGGTCTTTGGCACCTTGGGGCAATCTGACAATCAATGCACCAAAACTCTCAACTAGAGCATTTCCCTTCATCTTTTTTCGCACGTGGATCATTCAACTGATTTAGGCAAGGAGCAAATTTCATGTTAAGTAGTTCCTGTGCTGGTAAACTAGAGTTCAGTTGGTCCGGCAAACGAGGACACTACCATTTGTGACCGTGTGTAATGGCAAGACAGCACCTTCTTTCAGAGTCTACGTGTTTGTTTGCAATTCGGGAACCCTGTTCCCTATGGCATTGTGCAGCACTTACAAGGCGAACTACGCGCTTTGCTGACAGCGTAAATAAGAAAGGAAGGCAAAAAAAAAACAAAACATGACCCCAGAACCGAGAGACAGATGGCATTTTGCTAGTTTGTTTGCTAAAAGCTCAAAACTCAAAATTGCTGTTATTAACACCAGCTTCCTATCTCCCACGATATAATTGTTGAAGCAGATGTACTTCTGGGTGACCGACAGTCAGATCGTGTACCAGGACACAGCAGTCAGCACCGCGATAGAACGCAACACCTCAGAAACAGCCAGAGATTTCTGCTCCTCTGGCAGACACGGTGCTGTGGAAGATGAATAATTCCTATTGAACCTGAATATTGGATTGCTTAAATTACCATAATTACCAAAGGGTATACCGGGGCTGTTATACCTAGTTGTTTCCTTTTTCGCATTGGCATCCCCTGGGGGAGGTGGCAAGACATGTGGCCGACGTGGCTAGGGTCCTGACCCAAGGACTGAAACCGCTCTTGTCCAGCAGTATCCCAAATCTGAGAGCATCGCCAGAAGTGATGCAAAACGATGCGGCTATTTCTGGAGCAAATTTGATCTGATTCACCACAGATTTATCAATAGTTCAGCCTCCAGCTGCTTTCAATCACTGGTCAGAGTCTTTCTTCACTTCACACCATGTACTGGGTTGTTCAGCTGGAAAAAAAAAACAGTTCTTCGGGTGTTATACTCTCCACCGAATATTAACCGGAACCCTCTTGTCACGAGCTCCAGCCTGCATTGTCACGAGCTTGTCATCGATCATGACTTCTTTGGTCAAAAAGTCAGCACCAATGGTGGCCTTCATTCACACACGTTTCGGTTAGATGTGAAAGCCGAGACGTGCAAGCCGTACACCATGCAAATGTCCTGCTGTTGTACCCCACTACCCCCTCTTCCTTGTACTGGTTGGTGAACTTCTTGTTGACGTACTGGTTCATCAACGATGTCTTGCCCACCCTGCCAAATGTGTGTGTGTGTCTGTCTGTGTGGTTGCGAGTGATGAGGCAAAAACATACATCTATCAAGGCAAGCAAATAGAATGCCCATTCACAGATGAAGCCCCGTGTACTTCAAACCAGCTATGTTGAGAGCAGGTGGCAGGTGGATATTAAAATTGTTTCTGCTTACTACAGATTGAATATCATCGATGCAGCTTGAGTTTTTGGCGGCTTGTTCTTCACAGTGTGCTGTTATATAGTTCAGTCCCTTGTATATCTGGCCACTTGCCCACCAACACAGTTGTCCAGTTGTCCATATGGTACAGGACAGCAAATGCAGAGGAAACAGCTGCCAGATGCTGAAAACAGTTCAGAAAGCATTAATCTGAGCCAAGGTCACCCGCTATCTCCCAAGATGATCACTTTGAGAAGGACTTTCTTCTTGGCCGACATTGACCTTGCACTTTCTGCAAAGATGCTTGAACAAGTGGAGCTAATAATAATACTTCATGGAAGATATGAGCAGGAACAAGAGTCGCAGCCCACACACTGTCCCCCTAATTCAAGCTTGGCTTCAAGCTGCAAGAAGGACAGCCCGAGATGGGCAAAGAAGCTCTGTTTTGTCAAGTAAGCTTAAGCCATAAACAGCACAGTGATTTCAACAAAATCTCTTCAGTCAATGAGTGTCTATGGAAAAGACCGGCACAATATTTTGCAAGGGAGAGGCACCTTTTTTTGACGTACCAGCACACGGCTTTTGTGAGCGAGCTTTCGCCATGGTATCACGCATGTTGCAGAATGGCATTGCCTACACAGGGCATGGGCAAGTTGGGCAAGTTGGCAAAGGGATCGAGGATGCTCCAGGTGATATTGGTCATTCTAAGTCATTCTAAATCATACCGTGCAGACTTGTCTCGAGATTTTTTTGAAATTGTCAGGTCATTTCTGTTGTCCCACATCTGGCAGAACTGAACTACAAAACATGGAGAAACAGAGAAACATGGGACCCACATATTAGAGAAACATCCGAGGTCCCGCACCGGATCTTCGCTGTTCTGCTGCAAAAGACGCAACGTGGCAACGTCCATGGGGTGCACCACCTGAAACATTTGGCAACCGGATTGTAACCTGACATAACCTGACATAACCTGACGTAGGTGCCAAACTGCAAAATTTGATTCATCTTTCGGGATCTTTCAGAATTCTTTCATTCCACGGTTTCAGTGTTGGAACCAGGACTTAATTGCTGACCAACGCTGTGGCACGTCATACAAGTTTGTTGGCCAACTTGGACTGGTCTCGCAAATTTCAGAGAAGGTGCGCCCCATGTTATGGAGAAAGCTTGCCTTGATTGGTGGACCAAGCCAGTCAACATCTATCTGCGGCTCGCCTTGCACCTCATGTGTGACCAAGATGGGGACTGGATTTTTTTGAACTCGTGGAACAAGGGTAGCTGTTGGCAGGTACCCTCAAATGAATTGTACTGCTTTGCTGGCTGGGGACCATCAACTTGGTTTTGGGCAATGCATCTCCAGTGGTTGCGGCCTTGTGATTCCCTTTCCTGGAGGAAAATCACCAGAAGTTCACACTCTACACATCATCTTCGAAAGCATGCTGGCATGCAAAGGAAATTCACCGTTGCTTCACCTTGGGTCCTTAAAACTAGTGCCAGTATAGGATCCTCTATATACAGTTTGCGAGTTTGCGAGTGAAATGATTCCCTGACAGTCACCACTTGTGTCGAGAGAAACATAAAAATCAGCGTCCTTTTTGAGAACGATGTTGATTTCTAGCCTCAGATGGGTTGTCCATCAAATTGTCTGATAGTCCAGTCTATCCAACGTAAAAAGGTGGAGGGTGCTCTGCTTTGCTTTGATCAGCAATGGGTCTGGAACTTTGGGGGAAAGCTGTCAGTGTGTCTTTCCAAAGTCCAACAAGACTCCTGCAAAGAGCAAATCTGCACATATCCTGCAATCTGCCTTACTTCTTCAAATCGTGCGATACTCGAACTATCAACAAGTGACTCAAGCCAGCCAAAGTATGATGCACGGAAGGTTTCCGTCTTGATTATTTCCCTCTTTGTGTACACGATTGTGCAGTTGTGCACCTTATTTTTTTAAAAAAGGCCACTTGCATCTTGTCTCCCAAGTCCTCCAAATCCACATCATCCACTAGAGGGCCATTAAAGATAACCTGACCATTCAGATCCGTTTGGTGAGTTCCACTTTTGTTTCCTTCTGTGCATCAAGCCTCCTCAAAGACCTGCAACAAGAGGTGCCTTCGCCTCAGGAATTCGTTTGGTTCCAAAGTGCCACATCTACGTCAGCTACGTCAGCTACGTCAGCTACGTGCGTTCGGATCCTGAGACATTCGCTTTATGCAGCACTGGATGTCATACTTTGTCGTCTCCTTGGCTTGATACCAAGGAAGCAGAATTCAGGCCTTTTCTCCATGTATAAATTCTAAATCCCAAGAGTCTGCGCCCTTTCAACTTCAAAGTTTCCAGTTCCAATCTCATTGTAAAAACAATGCTGAATGGTGCACAAAACGCTGAAACTGTGATCCCAACACCTTCATTGAGTCGGTGATTGTTGCAATGATGAGATGCGTTATAAGCCCAAGATTCTGGATCGACTGGCACTTGACATCGAATTTCCCAATTGGTTTGTGACCACCTGACTGGGCAGCCCTATCCAATGTGTTCTGACATGATTTTGTCGCGCCAAATTTCCATGAAGGTATTGATATTGAAATTCAGCTCCATTGACCGATCTGTGAAGTCCTAAATTTTCCCTGCCTGTACTTGCTCGTCCTGCCACCAATCTCTTCCGGCCTGCAACGGAATGTGAAGTACGATAAAGGGTTGTGTTTTTTTGGGGCGTTCTTGGATGAACACATTTCCCTGCCCTGCTTGGCGTGCGAATATTGATGAAACGGTTCCATGTCGAGCAAGACCAACCGCAAATTCACCAATCACTGCACACTGGGATTACACACTCACTCGGCAATCATTTTAAAAAACCACATGCCTGAGTTCCCTGAGCTCTCGATGGTTGCGTTCATCGTACACAACTGCCTGGCGCGGTGTTTTTGTGCGTGGTCAATTCATGGTCCGTGCAATTGAAATACTTTGAAATTGGGCAGGGCGATGTCATTTTTGGAAAGCACAGAATGACATTTTGGCAGCCAAACAAAAACAAAGCACCCTTGAAATTGGACAAAATCCAAAAACAAACTGGCACTGCTGAAAGAAAATGAATGTGCAGGAATGAATGTTTGCTATGGGTTTTGTTTGAGAAATCTGTGTTTTGCTTGGTTCCCAGTCAGAAAAAAAAACCTTTGAAAAAATTAACAGCCTTTTGCCCGTAAAACATGCCAGAGACTCCATAGAATTTGACAGAGAGCAAATTCGATAGGAATGATCAAATGTCTTGTAGTTTATAACAACTGGAAACTAACATACACTGTAGTATGTTTGATGCAGTGAATTCCACATGCTGCTAGATGATGTTTTTGTTCCGATGAAATTCCACAAATAGTTTTGATGTTCGGACCTGCGGGCCCCAAAAAACGGCTCACGAGTGAAAGGGATGAGGCAGTTTTCACGTGAAAAAGTTGAGCATCCGGCCTTGCATTTTGCATTCGTAGGACGGTATGTTAGCATCTCACGACGATTTGTGCATGTTTGAGGGCTCTCAGTTCTTTCCTAGGGGAATCCTCCCTTGTTCAGCCCGAGCGTTCGCCCACTGGACCACCTACGGTCATGAAGTGCTGCTTGTGTAGAAGCTGTCAATGTTGAAACCGTTGCTAAACTCTGTAGAGACTTCAAACAAATGCCGACACTCCTTCAGCAAGCATTCAGCATGCAAACAGCCTTCAGCTAGAGCTGCAACAGCATGACGACTTCACGGGGGAATAAACGGGTCATGCTATACCTTGCACGCAACCGACAACTTCAGTCGGCATCAATGCAACAACCTTGGCTTGTCCGTTTTCGAAACCGAAGCTCAACATGAGTTTTCCATGACCCCCGACCACTCAATTAAGGAATTCGCAAAAAGGAAATCATATATCAAAGAAAATTATCAAGTCGGAAAACAATAAAGAATTATAAGAAATTCTACAGTACTCACGGAGTTTAAATTTATACATATAATTTTTTTATATAATTATATAATTCAATGCGAAATCATAAGTACGCTTCGCTTTGTTTTATAATTTTTTCCAAACACTCGGAAGTGACGCTTCTGAAAATTTCTAAAGACGGTGCATCTCCCTGAAAGGGGTAAAACTGTCTTTTATCATTTTCACAGTGCCATCTTAGGCACGGAAACGAAAAACAGAACCCCACACTGACCTTCTTCCCTGGTGTCAACAAACAAACTGTTGAGGTCTGTACTGGGAAACAAACAACCTGTCTCTTTCAATTGACCTACTCTCGATTCTACAAGAGAAATCTGTCAATCGTCAATCGGTTTACCCAGAATATCTTCTTTAAATCACTGTTGGTGTTTTTCTTTATTCTGGAATCTATACTCCAACATCCACATGATGCTATTAATCAAACAATTGTTACTCATGTGTCTTCCAAGAAATCTGTGCAGACAAATTCATGTTTGATATTTTTATTTTTGGACATTTGTTCATTTTATCCCGTGCAGCTCTGGCTGGGCGGGGGGGTAGGAGGGTTTAGAATTTTTTTCTAGCCCCATGCTGCGTGACCCACCCTATTTTCCCACCCACGCACCAGGGGGGAATAAACGGGTCATGCTATACCTTGCACGCAACCGACAACTTCAGTCGGCATCAATGCAACAACCTTGGCTTGTCCGTTTTCGAAACCGAAGCTCAACATGAGCTTTCCATGACCCCCGACCACTCAATTAAGGAATTCGCAAAAAGGAAATCATATATCAAAGAAAATTATCAAGTCGGAAAACAATAAAGAATTATAAGAAGCTCTACAGTACTCACGGAGTTTAAATTTATACATATAATTTTTTTATATAATTATATAATTCAATGCGAAATCATAAGTACGCTTCGCTTTGTTTTATAAATTTTTCCAAACACTCGGAAGTGACGCTTCTGAAAACTTCTAAGGACTGCAAAAGGATCCTGCGTGATCGTCGTTTTGCAGCCATAGGCTTGTGACCACTGTTTTGCGTTCTACTGTAAATATTTGCCCTCGGGCACAGGCGATGCTCCCCCGTCCACCTGTAACCTAATTTTGGTAGCGTGTCTGCACAGTGCATATGGTATGTGACATGTTCACCTCAGTTCATATATACCACAGCGCCACTCCGTGGCTCAAAACTTGCTAGCAAGCTACGACAAGAGCTTCTAGCACCTGCCGCCTGCCCCGATATCCGGACTTGCAAGGGCAACTTGTGGTACAACTCGGATCCGAGTAGCTGCCATGGTCCTCAACCAGAACATGGACTCAGACAAAGAACAACTCCAAATCCAAACGTATGAAGAGCCGGAAGCCTACACCGTTAGCACAGTTGATTCACGACAAAGTATCAAAATGACTCCTAAGGTACCTCCACAGTTTGATGGCCAATCCAGTTGGATTGAATATGAAGACTTGATAGATGACTGGTTAGGCATCACCACATTGGGTGCACACAAGCACGGCCCATCGCTCAAAAATGCTCTTGTAGGAGCAGCTTCGTTTTACAAGTCAATGTTCGACAATGCCCTACTCCGAGATCCGGATCGTGGCCTCGTCCATTTTAAGGACACATTGAGACCATACTTCGTGAAGGAAGTAAATCATGTGTTTCTTTGGCGATTCCTGCAGATGCTTCGCACGTACCGAGGCCAGAATGGACGTGCACTGGATAGGGCGTTTTGAGATTGCACAGAAGAGATCCCTGGCATCGTGGGCGATTTGCTTGATATATCCGATTTACCGGAAGAGGCACGGCAGAATTTCTGGCAGCATACACCGATGAGCAACACCAGCACTATCAGCTTCTGCAAAACAGAAGAAGATAGGATTTTTTTCCCTCGGGATATGGCCGCTGTGCTCTGTGGCACGGTCCTTATTCAACAAGCAAACACTAATGGTCAAGGTGGACATTCGTTACCTGTCCTAAAATCACATACAAGTGTATATTAAAGACGCCAATGTGAAAAGCACCGATTAAACACTACTAAAACAACAACCAACATAAACCATTTTCTCAAACTTAATTTCCCCCACACCTTTCGCGCTCTTGATACTTATTCCTTTTTGCATTGCTGGATTATTTTCACCCGGTTTGACCAAATTGTTATCCAACTTGATCAATGGCACCAACATCCCGCTTTCCCTTAAGGAAAGGGGACTGGAAAATCACAAACCAGCCAAAAGTTCATGCTGAGAATCTTATGGATAGGCAAATCATGAAAGTTCAGGTTACCGCGTGCGACTTGGGCATGCCTTTTGTCATGTGTTCCAGCGCAGCGGTATATTCCAGGAGTTTCTGAATTCTCTCAACACTGCTGGGCTTGTTTCGTATTTCGAAAGGACCCCCATGCAAGGAGGCTATGTTCAGGCGTATGCCAAGGACGTCAAACTCATTCCCAAAAGGATGGGTTTTGTTCGGGTCGTCTGAGAACTTCCAACCCAATGCTTTTAGCAGGCATTCAAAAGACTTGGTGGCCAGGGTGCGCAAGGGCTGTAGCTCTAAGAGGAAAAATCTTCAAAGAAGACTGCTCCAACGATCTTACAAAAACACGTTCCCTATGTGCCACAGACTCCTGGAAAACACGGTTGAAAACTATTTTTTTTTCCCCTCTGTTGCGGCCAATCTCGCTCTAAGGCTCGGTCCTGACGGTGAGAGAAGCGGTAAGAGCTGTACAAAAAGAATGAAACACTGTGGCTTCAAGTGAGGCGAATCATGGCCAAGCCAACCAAGAACAAAAACCCAGCAACAAAGACGACCCGCAAATCTCCCGGCCAGATTTGCGTTTCGCCAGAAGAAAGACAGCGAAGCAACAAAAAACGGGGCCGGAGCCACACAAAGCAAAACAAACAAAACACGGTTGAAAACTAAAAACGCCTGAGCACCGAAAGGAAGGCTGTTGCTAACGAAGTACACTGGAAAGCCTGTGGTGAACTATCAGCACTGCGAAGGGTCTGGACTCAGAGCTAACCGGACGTCGAACTGTGGTAGTCACAAAGTGCGCAAGAAAGACCATATCATCACAGCGTGTACTTCCAGTGCATCAATAGCTGTATGAGCTTTGTTCACGCCAGACTCACGCAAGTCATCATGATCCTTGGCTTCCCACACCAGATCACCACAAAACGGCCGCTGACTACGACCTGATCTCGTCGCTTGTCCCAGGTCAGGACACCCAGATCCTGCCAGCAACTTTTGAAAAAGTAGCAGCTTCTTATCTTTTAGCACTTTTTGGCATGCTGTGATTCCTCTGTTACAAGTTCTTTCGACCAGCATGCTAACTTCTTTGCAAGCCTAAAGCTGAGCGGCAACATGGCTTCTACCCTTTGTGAGCAACTCAAAAGGTTGGACCTGGTCTGGAAACGGATCATACTTCTTTTCCTTTTTTTCCTGTTGCGGCCAATCTCGCTCTAAGGCTTCGGTCCTGACAGTGAGAAGCGGTAGAAAAGTGTGCAAAAAGTATGAAACCTTTTGGCTTCACACGAGGCAAACCATGGAAAAACCAACACAAAAGAAAGAAACACGGCAACAGCGACGACACGCAAATCTCCCGGCCAGATTTGCGTTTTGCCAGCAGAGAAAACAGCGAACACAAAACGGGGCCGAGCCGAACAAAAAACCACACAAATCCATGCCGATACGATAGAGTTAAGCCTGTGCAGTAATCGAAGGACGCGCCTTGCTCATCAGTTCCTGGTAGCGCATTCAGTTGCTTGAGCAGTGCCGTCCCGAGACAGAACGGTTTTTTTTTTTTGGGCCGGCGCCCGTTGCCTTTCGGGTCCCGAGACAGAACGGTCGTCCAGGAGAAATGTCGTCAGTTTCGTTGGTGAGGGGTCACTCAGTAAAACATGCACAATTGCACTGACTGTTCAGGCACTTCGTTAGGATCATTGCTATCATCCAGTGCATGCAGTACATGCAGTATGGGGCTCATCTGACATACGACATCCGGGACATCGCCACTCAATTTGAGAGTAAGCAGCAGAGCAGGGAGCGGTTCCAGACAAGCCAATGCCTCTCGCTGCACTGCTGCATAGTCCATGGCATGCCATACTTCTTTTTATTTGGGCATGCAAGGTGTCTGGCTTCCCCTGTTACAAGTTCTTTCGAACAGCATGCTAACTTCTTTTGCAAATCTAAACGCTGCGCGGCAATGGCTTCTTCGAAGGTCCAGGGCTCCTGGGCATGGCTTGGCCAGGTGATTGTAAACATCATGGGTGCATCTTTATGTGGTCTGTTTTGGTCGTTCTCCCCCATGCGCACAGTTACTAAATTGGACTGCAAACACGTTCAACCAGGCCTGCAGAAAACGCTCATCATTGAATTGTTAGACAAAAACAACAAGAACGTTCCATATCCATGAGTTGCTAGCTGAACACACATGACAAAGTGACGGCAATGACAAGCAAGTCAAGCGCGATTTTTTCCAGCTTGTTGGCACCTTCAATCCTTCGTTTTTCATTGTGTGTCAGCCCAGGCATCCCAAAAGGATGGGATACGTTGCACAATGGCCGAGGCTGTGGTGCCCCTGCTACGAGGTGAGCGGGTGCAGGAGGCTCTCTGGCTCTGCTTCCTGTGCCACATGACAAAGTGCTCTTCTGTACGCACTGTCTAAGGTCAAAACTGGGCATTCAACCTTGAGTTCGTTGCGGGGTCCGTCAACTGGAAAAAATGCAAAAACGAGACTGTTTGGCGTGCCAGGCACGGCTTACAGTCGAGCTGATACATCACTTTCCTCTTTGCGTTTTTGGTGCGTGTTTTTTTGTTTGGTTTTAGTTTTGTGTGTTCTGTTGCTTTGGGTGTTGTCTTGTTGTTTGCTGTGTTTTTGCAATGGAATCGTGACGGCTGCTGGACTATGTACAGGTCCCATACCAGTTCACTTTTGTGGCCACCACCCCAATGGCGGCTA
>Ga0126342_10004325_pt1 | contig 24144 bp, 27 predicted proteins | sample Cyp1metagenome_FD_92528 | JGI IMG/M metagenome (GOLD analysis project Ga0126342, IMG submission 92528) | Coral microbial communities from Lord Howe Island, Old Settlement Bay, Australia - Cyphastrea 1 metagenome | ecosystem: Host-associated > Invertebrates > Cnidaria > Coral ...
ACCTGGCTTCCCTTTCTGTCCCCCCCTCGCTTGCCCCTCACTTGCACTGCACAACACTTGTTGCTTGTAATCTCTTCTCTGACGCGCTCCCCCTGCTGTCGGCAGGGGTCGGCGGATATATATTACTGTATATCATTTGTGGAATCGAAGGCCAGACGTGGATGTGTAGATTGCTGCGCCCAACAGGCTGAAGAGAGTGCGCCTTACGAATTTGCACTAGCCCTTTGAGGCAAATTATTCTCTGGGCCAGTTTCAAAAGGCATAGCCAATGTCTTGCAGTACCTGCAAAAACTAATCTTAAAGATTCTTAGAAGTCCAACAGTGACATGTGCTGATTCTGAAGGGCGGGTGCTAAGGGAAAGCCGAGCAAATGTTGCTTGCGCTTGTGAACTCCCTGTGAAGCATGTCTGACACGGGGACCGTGTTCCGAGATGCTCCTGTCATGCGCACTACGAACGCCACGGGACCTTTCACCACGCCTGTTTGTTGTTTCATGTTGTTTCACATTGAGCCGTTGACGGCGCGAAGCGTTCGAAAAGGCAGTTCAGATTGCCAAGACTTCGGATATCTTCAATCTGCTGTCATTGACATACGAATATCAAGATAAGATAAGATAACTAGTAGCTCATGGAAATTTGTCTTCTGGAAGCTTGGACTCCCGGTGAATGTCATCCCTAGGTTCCGCCTTGGGCTGCAGCTGGTTGCAATCCAAAACCACAGGTCCGTCCAGCTTGTTCACAGCAATTTTGTGATCACCAGTTCCTGACAGGTCAAGCTGAAACCACTTTCACCTGCATGGCCCTCAGAATTAAAAAAAAATGCATTGCCAGGTTTGTTTTTAATTTTTTTAATCTTCTCAGAGTCCTGTCCTACCTATATGTCTTTCCGCTCGACTCTTGACCACCTTTTTCGCAAATCGTGACTTGAGACTTCTGTTGCTCTTTGTTGAGGTCAAAAGGCAAAGGTGCAGCGGACCCTTGCTATCGTTGGGGACTAGGTCATGGTCGCTGCAATGGACAACTTATTGAACTTGAGGGATGGGCTTGAATACTTGCATAGTGATTCAATAGTGATGCATGATATCCTTCTTGGATACCGCTCCAAGAAAGGGGGAAAGGACACTTAACCTAGTTGCATATCATTGCACATATCATTTAAAGCTGGAACTGAGGCGTTTAAGAAGTAAGGACGGGGATGACATGCTGGCGACCGTGCGCCAGGGCATCGACATTCTTTGCATACCGGTCATCACTCAGCAGCTTCACCTTCTCAGTCCATCTGTGCCAGGTACTGAACAGTCTCCTTCCAGTTCCGTCACAAAGCTCTGGCAAGCACCTCCCCTGAAGATAGACCCAAGAGAGGGCAGTGAAGGGCAGTGAAGGGCAGTGAAGGGCAGTGAAGGGCAGTGAAGGGCAGTGAAGGGCAGTGAAGCGTTCATATACATTATGCATCGTTGTGCACACTCTGCAAAACTGAGGCGCCGGACTCTGTCTCCTCTCCCAAAGGACCAGTTCTTGTGGCCATCGTTTGACAAAAATTCAAGTGCAACGTCGCCCACGTTTGACGATGCTTTGTGCAGATATTTCCAAGCCCTTTGGCCCTTTGCAGATCTGTGCCCATACCTGTGAAGGAGGCAGTTCCATCGAGCCCTCTTTGTTTGTCACATGAGAGGCACTGCACACTCACCACTTGCCATATCTTCTCAACTAATCAACTATCAACTGTCAACCAATCTCCCCATTTTTTTGGTTAACCCCATCATTTTTACTGGGGCACCGATATCGAAAGCCATGGTTTCCTCCAGCCGTGGCCCATCTCCACCAGGTGGTCTCCGTCAGTTGGAAGTCCAAAGTTCTCGGTGGGATCCGAGCAGAGCCTTGAGGCGGAATGTGCCACAGATTCGATGGGATTTTCTGATGGATATTTGATGGATTAACCGTGAGAAACGGGGACTAACCATTATAAAGGGATTAAATGAATTTAAATGAATTAACTATGATAATGTAGCACCTGACAATGGATGAACCATGATAAACACCATGAATTTTAAATGGCTTGAACATGTTGAACGATGGGGGATTCACGGAACCATGAAGAATCAGGGAACATCGGAATATCCCCATATCCCATTCCGTATTGTTGATGGTTGAATCCCCAAATCTGGTCCCAACGGGAACATAATTATTCCTAATGGGAATCTATATTCCATGGGATTTAACCATCAACAATAGGGATGTAATGGAAAACCAAGGGGTATTTGATGTACTAGTAGAATTTGTACAGCAATGATCAAGAAGCTTCTGGGATAAGACGTTCCCTTTCGCAGGTTCTGGAGTTCTTGGGCGTTCTCACCCGGAGATTTGGAAACCTCACTCGTGCGTATGCTCCTTAGGCCTGAGTCGAACATCTGTAATTTGGCAAACTCGCACTGGCTGATAGGATTTCCCATAAATTGTGAGAAACCCCTATAACTGTTGAACTGTCCCCATATAATAGTCAACCAACAGGTATTTTGAGCACTGCTCACTTCTTGTTTCAATGAACATTGATTTTTTGACACAGTGTCTGGATATGAGGTTCCGTGCCATGAAACGCGCTGCTGGCAAAGGTCGAAAGGCTCGCTTGCAGTTTCTTCTTGTGAAATAGTAGTGGAAATACTAGGATAATCAATGTCAATGGTAGAAATGCACTTCAATGAAACTACAGGATCTGCAAGCATGGTTGAGTTTTGAATTCTTCTGCAAAATTAATGACAGTATAATGAACTGTTTGACCAAATCTCTGTGAGAGGGAACGTGTTGTATCAGCTTGTCATTCCTTGGTGCTTGCAGCCACCTTGCCGAAATAAGTTTGGCTTGTGCTCTCAAGTGTGAAGGACTATTCCCTCCTGCCACTAAGCAAGGCAGAATTTACTTGGCAGCGGCCAAAGATCTGATTGTTCAAGAATATTGAATGGATATTGAGTGGTTCAAGCTCCCGATTCACTTGAGTGATCTTGAGCCTGCTGTTGCTGCTCTAAGGTGTGTGACGTCGTTTTTGCATCATGGCAACAATACGTTGGCCTGCAAGCTCTTCGCCCCTTGGTAGCACCTGGAGAGGAAGCGCTCCAAATGCAGATGCTTGCGTAGTTTCATTTCACTTTTCTCTAATTTACAGTCACAGTGAGCTTTGACGCACGGACTCACACCACTTGCTAGACTTGTTAGATCTTGTTGGCAAGTTCTTTCTGTGGAGACTGCACTTCAAAGCCTTGATCACTGGAGGCAGCAATGAATCGTGCAGAGGGCATAGCACTTTGTGACTTAATCGAACACACACCAGAGGCAAGTGGTGGGAGCCAACTAGAAATGACCAATGGCCGTCTCTTGCTTTGATTGTGAGTTCTTCGTCCATTTGACTCTGCTTGGCCAGGGCTTGCTCTCGCTGCAACAAGTGCGCCAGCAGCTTCTGGAAGAGTGGAGCCGCGAGGAGTTGGAGGCTGGTTCGTCAGTGTGCAGGTAACTTTGATTTGCTGTGGCTGGGCCAGACGGTGGAGCAACATGGAGAAAAATGAAATGAGTTTGAGGCATGTGAAGGCGTGTTGAGGCTGCACACGAATCTGCTCTAGGAGGTACTGCAGAGCCACCAGCAGGATGAGGTGTGCATGCGGGTTTGATACGCTGCACCTACAAAACTCCAAACAGCAACGCTTTTGAATGCTTTTGTTGCCCTGAACTTCAGTGGATTTCGAAGTCCAACTGCTGAGTCGGACGGAGTCGTTCCAGGTTTCCAAGCAGGATTTCATGAACCTTGCGGAGGATTTGGGCATGGAATCTTGCCAGGCCGCAGGGTGCAGCATGGTGGGCATGGCCGCATGGTGCAGCCACAGATTTTCCAAGTTTTGGTGCCCCTGCCCAGGCCTGGCACTTGTTCGAGCTTCTGGAAGATGCAGGCCATGCAGGCCGAGGCCGAGGCCATGGAGGCCGAGGCCATGGAGGCTGCATAGGGATGGCAGATTTGCGTGAGGCAGTGCTTTCGGACGAGACAAGGCTCCTTTGGCATGACCTCTGGAAACAGCTGGTGGCAAGATTTGGCAGTATCAGGGATGCATTGAGAATCTTGGAGAGTTGTGTGCACTCTCCAGAATGTCATGTGGATGAAGACACTTTTGCCAATTGGATGGAGAGCTGGAGCATCTGCAGAGAGGAGGCTGCAGAGTATTTCGACTTCTTGAAGGGTGCAGAATGCTGTAACTCAGATGGCTCCAATGAATCCAATCTCCTGGAGAAGCTGAAGAATTCGCTTCATTCAGCTGCACCGAAAACGAGTTTGGAGGATTTTTGGCAACGGGTTGCTGCAGAATGGCCGGAGCTACTCGAGGCCGCACATGCCAAGTCAGCGCCCGGACAGTTGGCTGATCTTCTCTTAGAGCTTTTGCCTATGGAGATGCGCTTGATCATGAAACAAATGAGACAAGGATCGAGACAAGGAACTCCAAGAAAAGTGTCCGGGTCTCACAAGAGGCCGCAAGTGACAGAACACAGTACCTCGGGGAATGTGCAGTCACAGTCACCTCTTTCTTTGCTGAGTTTGGATTTGGAAGCTTTCACAGCTCTTGCCATGCACATCGATGTCTCACCAGAAAACTCCAAGGAGCTTTTTGAAAGCATAACTCGCTCAGCTTCAGTAGCACAGTCTGAAGATGTCGTTCCTGAAGCTCAAATCTACTTGGATGACTTTGCTGAACAGATGATCCTTTGGACTGAGGGGGTTGATCGCCGCGGACCCATGAAGGAGAAGATCCGCTTTGCACCCGTGCGTGCTGTGATCTCTGCATTGAAGGCAGAACTGCTTCCTGCAGCTCCACCGAGCGAAACGCCGGAGTCTACAAAGGCGACGAAACTTCCCAAGGATCGAAAGGAAAAGAAACAGCGACCGCAACTCCCTTGGTGCACATATTACCACTTGCGCCCCAATCCAGTGCCAACTGCCCTAACTTAGGCCGTCAGTAATTGGCCGTCCACTTTGGCCATTGGCCAGACCAAGATGTCAAACATTGACCTTGGTAAATCCTGATTGGTGACAATCACCATTCGATGTCAGATGCTTTGTAGACTGCAAATCTGCACAAATCTGCACAAAAGAGCAAAAGAGCGGCTGAGTATGGCTGAGTCCTGAACACTAAATTAGCAAAACCATGACTAGAGTGTTCACATGCAGTTATCAGGCCTTTGAATTTTGTGTCCAGTGGATAATGGTGTGGCAGGCTCTTTCAGCTTCTGCAACTGTTTCCATTGTCTGTGAATCTAGCAGTTTATTTGATGCTGAGCCAGTTGTCAGGCTGCGCAGAAACCTGTCAAACTCAATGTTGGGCATTTGGCATGTGCCCTCGTGCTCAGTTTTCTGCAAATCGAACATGTGGCGTGTACATTGCTGTTTTTGAAACTATGAAACACCTGATCTATGCAATGTTTCTGTTGTGAGGTTGTCAAGAATGTGGGTGTCACCATTACGTTGTACTCCTGACATGTGAGATCAATTCCACCCAGCGGCTCCAAAGTGTAATGCGGTGAAAGAGTTGACTCCGTGGCTTGTGACTTGGGACTTGAAATAGAGCTCTAGATGGATGTTCATTGTACAGTAAGTGGATTTTTGTGCATGGACGCATAGCATCAGCTATGCCTCTTTCCGAGCGACTTCCCTCATGAAAGCCTGCAGCATTTTGAATCCGTCATCACAGCCACAAATGACATCCTGCAAATCTGACTTGAAAGGAAGTTGGTTCTGTGGTTTGACGGTCAAGAATGCTGTAGTCTGAGGTTTGTCTCGGAACACATACCCACATGCACCACATGCATATATAGAGAAAACGAAGCGCGCTTCCAGACACTTTTGATTCTACGACAGCAGCCATAGCTATGCCATAGCACTCATCATTTGAGTGTTCTGCTTCATTGTTGCAGTGTGCCGCATCTCCGTGCTGAGCTCAAGTGGAGTGTAGTGGAAGAATATTTGAATTTGGCATCTGAAGACAAGTCTTAAGATATTTTAAGTTTTAAATAGTTTTATTTTTTTAAGTTTTTAAGCAATTTATTTTGAATCCAGTTCGAACATACTGAAGAAACTTAATCTCTGAATGACACACTCAGCTTTCCCGTCTGTGTTGGTTGTGTCTTATATAGCTGGCTATGTCGATGGCAGATGGGACCGCAATCGATGGCATCCGATCGAAACTACAACACTTTCTCGGCTGGAACACAAAAGATCAAGACAAAGTGGCCATCAAACAACGTGTGAGGGACTTTGCTCCGATCGTTTTCTTTGACTTTGATTTCACACTGACAGTGGTTCACGTGTTCAAATCGCTGGCTGGTTGGGTGGATGCTCAAGTTTGCATGTTGGCCATGCGTGGAATGGTGGTTTCAGAGCCCCATGCCCTGACTGAACGCGGTCAGTTGCGGCGCCTCTCCGAACTTGGACCAGCATGGATCGAGCAAGCCTTTGGTGGGTTCAGCCGGGTCACGGCCATTCGAAAGCTCTTGGATGGTTTGATCAACAGCGGCTGTCAAATTGTGTTGGTGACCCGTGGATATGTCGGAGTAGCACGAAAGTGTTTGCAGGAAGTGGATTTGCTTGGAAAGTTTGATGCTCTCTATGGAAACATCGGGGTAGCCTATGGCACACGCACAGCCTATGACATTGAGACTGAGCAGAATGTCACTGGCCTGTCAGAAGAAGTAGACCGTCTCTGGAGTTTGCTTGGCAAATGGAAAGAGGGAGAATGGGACTCAAAAACGGAGATTGTTCATCGATATCAGCATCAGTACATGCTCACTCGCGAGCAGGTGCCTCTTTTCTGATTATTTTCTAGACCCCTGGTCAGTTTTTCTGGACCGGATTCCCAAAACAAGCAGAACTGTATGGAATGATACTCCAGGCAGGTTTCGTTTAATTTGCCCAAAGTATGCTTACGTTGAGGCAATGAGTAACGGTTGAAACGAAGCCTCCATGGGGGAGCCATGTTTTGTGAAATTCTTCAATGTGCTCTGGCAGGTGCTTTTTGTGGATGATGATTCCCAAGAGTTGGCTCCGCTGCGTCACTCTGCCCTGACAGTTCACGCTAAAGGGAACGGCATGGGCGAGAGGGACATGATGGACATTTTGGATTTGCTGGGTCTCCAGCAGGAAGCTTGGGCTTCTGATTGCTATGACTACTGGCATGCACTTCGTGATCCATTGGCTAGCAAGCCCTTTGCCATCACGATCTTTAACCGCAAACACATTCCAATCAGAGCCTCTAGACATATTGCAATGCTGGAAGCAGAATTTGCAGGGAGGAAGAGTTCCCTTCGACGTTTCACCCTCTTGATGAGAGAGCCGTTATTATTTTTGTCAATTGCACAACAGGCTTATGTCAAGCACGTAAGCCTCACAGGTGACACTCAGTTCAGTTTGAAGAGCCTTGCTCCAGTGATTCAGGGCGTGGAGGAACACTTCGGTGTTGGCGGTTTGTTGTCGGAAAGATCTGATGCCTCCTTTGGCATGTTTGGATCCTTTGGAGACCTGCAGCTGCTGCGAGGGAAGTCTCCTGAGGTGGAGAGCGTCACCAGCAACGGCTGCAATGGAAAAGTGGCCATGCCAGTGGTAAGTGAGCTGGATGAACAGGCTGAAGTTCCTGGAGTCCCAGCAAGTGCTACAGGAAATCACTTGTATGAAGAGCCCTTGAGCAAACACAGACCTGAGGAACCGGTGAAAACCTTGACGTCCCTCGTCCGGATGTTCCAGCAAACTTTGCTGGGACTGTGCCCTATCACCCTGGCAACTGCTGGAAGACATAGAAATACGATTTGTTGCCATGAGGTTCAGTCCAGCCCAGAAGAAGCTGTTTGGTGCCGCTATCAGAAGAAGAAACATATTGGCGCAGGCCACTTTGGTGAGGTTTTTCAAGCGAACGAGTTGTGCACTGGTCGACCAGTAGCCGTGAAGCATTTGGAACGTTTGGACCCAGAGGAAGAAGGTCAAGGTGATGAGGTCAGTGTGCTACGAGCCTTGGCACATCCCAATCTACTTCGCATCTTTGAAGTGGTGAAATTTCCAGGTGAAGTGCTGATTGTAACCGAGCTGGCAGAACAGGGTAGCCTGTCCACATTTGCTGCTGCTGCCGCCGCTGGGTCTCAACCAGAAGGGGCTCCATGGATAGCAGGAGCGAATGAAAGCCGATTTCGGAACAAAGCACTAATCACTAATCCCTTCCGCCTAAAAAACCTGGTTCTGTGTTGGATCTGTTCATTTCGGGGGCAAACATGGGGTACTTATATCGGGAAGAAGGCACTAGTCCTAGTGAGATGGCTAGCCTATTGATGACGGCAAAGTATTGGCATGCAAGGTACTAGAGACTGTCTCCACAGTGAATGGATAGTCCCAAAGAACAGGACCCATCCCGTTGTCTAAACCTTGGCAGGAGCCATGCAGCAGATTCTGAGCGCAGTGGCTTACTGCCATCGGCAATTTGTTTTGCATGGCGACCTCAAACCTGAAAATGTTTTGATTGGTGGGACCAGACCTGATGGATCACCCTTGTGCATCGTTTGCGACTTTGGGCACGCGACAGTTTGTTTGGGATCAGAGCTAGTTGCCGCACCAGGTGATCCCAGATACATAGCACCAGAAGTCATTGCGAAGGAACATCTTTGTACTCGAAGCGATGTCTACATGTTGGGGGTGACTGCCTTTGAGCTTCTAACCGGCGGTTGGCTGCCTTTCTTCAATTTGAAGGCTGCATCCTTACCAATGTGCTATCAGCAACTGAGTCGCGGAGGTGTCCATGAGCGAATTTTGTCTGAGAAAGGACTGGACTGGCGAGATCAAGAGCGTTTGCGCATCGCCTGCAAACCTGAGGTGCAGAGCGTGGTGCTTGGAATGATGGCTCGCAATGCCCAGGACAGACCGGAAGCCGTGGAAGTTCTCCGAACATCTTGGCTTCAAGATGCACACGGACCATGCAAAAGCGCGTATGATGCGATGCTGAAGGCGGACGCGAACAATGGATGGGGCCTGTGGGTTCCTCAGCATCCTTTGTTCGCAAAGCGCTTGGAGAAACGTGCAGGCCTGAGCTGGACATATCGGATGTTGTTGAGCTTAATTGGTTCAGGCTTGCAGTCAAAAGAACTTTTGGGTGCCAGATTGCTATTTCGCCGAATGGACGAAGGAGGAAATGGACAGTTGAACAAAAAACAATTCTGTAAAGCTGCCATGGCTGCCGGCCTTGACCAAGAGGTTTCTGAAGCACTTTTCGTTGCTGGGGACTTGCACTCGCAAAGCTATTTGGATTTCAAGAACACTGTGATGCTATTCTTAGACCTCGATGCTCTTAGAGAACTGCCTGCATTTTGGTACACCTTTTCAAAGCAGTTTGTCATTTCCACAAATTTCCACAACTTTCCACAACTTTCCACAAATTTCCATCATTTCCAAACAAATCTCCTGAGACCTTCCCATTTCCCTCTTGTTTGTGCTTGTCCAGGGGGGTTCAACATGGTTCAACATGGTTCAACCTCTTTTGATCAGGTGATGATGAGCTCCTCAGCGAGCTGCGATTTCTGGTGACCCGGATCTTGGGGCCTTCCAGTTGCCATCCAGCAACCGGCCAGGTCGATGGGACCCATGGGATCCATGGGACCCCTGGGGCCGATGCCTTTAGGCTCAGTGACTTACAGAGCATGTTGCATGCCCGGCCAGACGCACGGATGGAACGATGGGTGAAAAATCTGAAGAATGGCTTGGGTCCTGGTGACCATGTTTTCACAGCAGAACTTCTTCTGAGTGTTCTACAGAATGACTGCTTTGACAAGTTCCCACCCACTTCTGGGCCTTGAGTGGCTGACGTGCATCTAAGAGTTGTCTATGTTGTCTATGACTACCTGACTCGTGACCTTTGAGCATGTCGAATGTCATGCTTGCTGGGACAGCAAAGCCTTCGAGAAACTACCAGGACTCGTGACTCGTCGGTCTCGTATCTGCTCAACCTCTGAGTTCCGTGCCGTTGGTCCAGCGGCAGCCTATTTCAATGAAAGGTGGCGCCAATGTGAAAAGCTGAATTGAACAGTACATTAACATTTGAAGGCACAGGTTTTTCAAGAGGAGGTTGACGAGGTTGACATTTCGACCTTTCCAAGGTTTCTCCATGTTTCTGTTGGCAAAATGATGGCAACCCGGCCCCGAATGGGGAGAACGACTTGGCTAATTTGGCCACGGATCTGTAGAGGTGTAAAAACAATCTGCTGCAAGTCTCGTAGCTGACAGGTACACATGGCTTCTGACAGGTACACATGAGCTATGGTCAATACTCATGGTAAATAACCATTAATAGGGACTAGTCATCCAATGGTTCATAGGGATTTATAATAACCATTATAAGGATCCTTATTATGGATGGGATGACCATCATATAGCGAGTATTGACCATGGCTCACATGGCTTTACATGGGATGCGTTTCAGGGCGTGGAATTTCTCGTTTGGCTGAGTGGAGCAGATCAGACAGGACAGAAGATGGAGGTGGAGACACGGTGGAGAAACATAAGTTCTACTTTGGGACTCATCGCACCCAGCTGCACACCCAGCTGCAAACACATCAAACATCATCAAACACTGTTAAAGGCGAGCAACAAAGCTTTTGCAAGCAGCCTTTTGCAGTCTTTGCCGTTCTTTGCTTGCTTCGTGCACATCATGACGCAGGCCTGCTAGTTTCATGGAAGCCACAATAACGATTCGAATGCTGAGGTACTGTACAAAAACGAATCAGAGTTGATGTACAAAGCAGAAACTTTGTTTTTAAAGACTTGGGGCTTTGAAGGATTCTTGCAGGCGCTCAAAGCCACCAGAGCCGTATAGTAGCTGAGATTTATCATGTTGGTTGCAAGTGTGATGTCCTGCAGGGGCATTCAACGTGAAACTTATGGTTTCCAACTTCCTGAATGCCAGATGGCGAACAGGATTTTGCATCGTGAGGCAGATGATCCGGTGATTGTGGCAGCAATTGATGGTCTGAAGGCACTACTGTAATGGTTGCCTCGGCGGTTTGTGGAAAGTTTTGTAGATCGTTTGGAACGGTTTTTGCCTTTGAAGATCCTTCTCGGCAGCGTGCCTTCTGATACAAACAAGACAGATCGTTGAACAACTTTCTGATGATTGAGGAATTAATCTTCTTTGAGTCGTTGTTGTTTGCGGTGGTACTCCACTGTTGACTATGTTGAATCGGTTTGTCTCTGACATGTCAACATGGCATCTTGTTGCTATTCAACACCAGGCACTCTGCGACGAACATTGCATTGAAGCGTCGCATGGTCTAGGACATGCCCTACGTGTTCTGGAGCATGTCAACAAGGCAAAGCATTTAGCCAGAGTCCAGAACTTCAAAGGTTTCCATGCGAGGCCAATCAGATTGAAACAATAATTCCGTACAGATTTTGTTGTCATTTCCGTACACATTTCCATCAAAACCATTTGTTTGCTGAAGGAACCATTGCCACATTTTGGAAACGATGCTGGCTCAAGCTCTTCTTTAAACTGCAAGCAGCCAGAACAAATGCAAGGAACTATGAGATAAAATCTGTATTTTCATTGAATGTCCTCCCTCTTCCATTATTCACCTCCAGCCTTCTGATTCTATTCGGAGGAGGACTGAATAGAAGGGTTCTTCTCGCCATGACTTCCGAGTTTGAAGATCATCGGCCGGCATTTTTCGCCATCTCTGCCAGTTACTTCTTCCTCTTCTTGTACTACAGCTTCTTTGCACGGTTTTCGGTGCTGATCTACACAGGGTATGGACTGAATGCCCGAGAAATTGGTACCATGGGACTTTTGGGCATTTTGGCCAGCATCCCAGCATCCTCGTTTTGGGGTGTCGTTGCGGATCGCACTGGACACCGAAAGCTGGTCTTGGCCTGTTGTGTTGGAATGGCTGCAACCTTTCAAACTCTTTTGTGTCTTACGTCACGGATCCAAAATCACACTGGACGATTCATGTATTGTTGCCTTATGATGGTCTTGTACACCATGGCCCGTGGCAACGACTATGGTCAATTGAAAGGTATTGCAATGAGAACCTTGGAGCGATTTGACCGGCAAACTGCATTTGGTGGGCTCAGGCTGTGGGGTGCTGTCTCATGGGGAATTGCTCATCCTGCCCTGGGATATCTTTTGGATGTCGAACACGGCCATTTGCAGCTGCTGTTTGTGGGGAATGCCATTGGTGCCATGCTGGCCGTATTGTCTTTCAGCGTGCTTCTCCGTTCAAAGTGGACTGATGAAGGGCCGCGTGCCACGGCTACGGCAGAACCAGAGACAGCTTCGACACAATCGACTGTGTCGGAAGTGCCAAAGGCCTCAGTCATGGAAGTTGTCAAGATTGTTTGCTCCCGACCTGACATGATCACTTGGTTGTTATGTGCCGCGACACAGGCTATGGGCATGCAACATGTCTCGCAGTTTCTTTTTCTTTACATGCAAGAGCGCTTCCATTCCTCTGATATTTTGATGGGCTTCAGCGTGACGATTACCGTCCTGTTTGAAATCCCCATCTTTGCACTTGGTGAAAAACTCTTGCCCAAGCTTGGGCCAACCCTTTTGATTGCCATTGCAATGGGAAGTTTTGTGGTCCGAGTACTCGGCTACACGCTTGTCCCAAGTGCCAGGTGGATGCTGTTCCTGGAGCCATTACATGGTGTCACCTACAGCTGCTTTACGCTGGCAACCGTGCACTATTTGAACGAACATGTGCCCATGCATATGATATCAACAGCTCAAGGCTTTATGTCATCTGTTACAGCAGCTGGCTCTGCACTTGGAGCTGTGCTTGGGGGGTGGGTCATGGATATGCCAAATGGCGGTCTGATCCTTTTCCGAGCAGACAGCGTGATCATGACCACCGTCCTCGTGCTTTTCCTTTTCAGCCAGCTGAAATGCTGCAAGAAGAGAGACACCCAGCCACTATTGACCCCTGGACAAGGAACGAGCCTCTGCGAGTCGTGACCATCCCTGAACAAACCGGGGCCAACGATTCGCTGGCAAAAGGTGTGCTTCACGTAGCGCTGCCATGTCAGATTCATATATAGTATACATTCATCATTTAGTGTGTCTCCTTGCCATTGTTACTAGTAGTATGACGGCCCGGACATTCATCTCAAGTTAAGACTGCATTGTTGTAGCTGCACAAAATACATAATGGCTGTCAGACCTTGCGCCCCAACTATACAAATATGCTTGAAAGAAGTACATGCGTACAGGAATGGATGCAGAAATAGATATGACATTATATTTAGGACTTTCTGCAAGGATATGAATGACTCTTCTGGAGAGCAATGTGAGTTGATCTCTTGACAAGTGTATTTATACTTCCCATTCCGGATTCTTTCTTGGCTTCGTCAACGACAGGCTCTATCTCTGGCAGATGACATCCGCGAGGAACGGAAGCAAGCGGTACGCCTGGCCGCCCTTTTGCATGACGCTGATGACAGCACTTCAGCAGCAAATGTCGAGTCTCCACGCATTGTCCATTGAGGTACCTAGAATTGAGGTTACTGTCTGGCGCTGTCACGCCGTTTATTCAATCTCACAGAGTCACTTCGCATTGAGGAAAGCTATTCCAGAAAAAAGCTGACGACAAGGCCCAACTCTGTTGAACACAAGATCAGAACAGGACTTCAATTCGCGACCAAATTGCAGACTGAACGCGTTTGGAGAGATGTGCGTTTGACTTACATACGTGGTAGATTGTGGTGCAGGGCATAATGAATGCCGAGAAGATCATGGAGCAGGCCAACGCAAAAATTATTGTTATTAAGGATGCAATCCACATGACTCTGGGTTGCAAAAATACGCTGGATGGCAATGCTCACTGCTGATTTTTCCACGTTCCAACTTCCCCAGCATGAAGGCATCAAGGCATATCTAGTCCAGCACTGCCAGATTGATGGAGTCAACCAAGGATTGAGCTTGTATCGTGTTGCTTGGCGACACGCTTTGATGGCAAAGGGAGTTCTACTAGTCCTAAATTTAACATTCTTTCTTCCATCATTTCTTACGCATTTAATCACATGTTGCATAATTTTGCTATATTCTACTTTTGGACTGCATTCAATTTGCATGGTAGGTCAAGGCGAGAAACAGAGAATGCAACCACTGTATTTTAATTTTCCTAGTTTCACTGTGTGACCTCAATTTCGCTTCATTCAACTGATACTCACATTGACAACTGTCGAGGCTCAAAGAATGGCAACTCTGTTCCAGATGATGCGCTGCGTGAGCCAGAACTACTTTGGCCACGCTGGGCAGATCGGCTTGAGGCCAGGGCATTTCGGTGGAATCAACAGCTTTTTCTGATCTTTCCTGCAAGTTGCTGCAGGCAACTGGCGATATTGGCATAATACGACCTTTGGCCACATAGAATCTATGCCGTTTGAAGTATTCAGAATTGAAGTTGCAATGTGACAGTGCAGCTTGGCGACATGTGACGAATCCTGTGCCACTAAGGCTGCTGGCAGTACAATTGTGAAATTGGGGCTCCAAAAGTGCTGTCAGATACGCCTCGACCAAAGTCAGAGGACACATCGCACATTCAAGGCAGTTTGTAGCTGCACATGGATTCTGGATACATTCACTGAATCCAAGGCAGATAGTGGACCAGGCTGTGATGTTTGTGCTCTTTCCTTCTGTGCAGGAGGAAGTGTGGGCCCATGCTACGAACGAACGCTTCGAAAGGCTTGGATTTGTGTTAATTTACATCATTGTGAATGCTTTTTAGTGCAAGCTGCCGTTATGGACCTGCAAAAGGTACCAGAAGTCTGGTGGCAAGTCCAATTCGATGTTGGATCACTACTACGCCACTCGTCCTTTGAGATATGTGCTCGTTTGATCTCGTTTGTATTTCCAGGGCGGCTGATTTTTGAAGCGAGCAACTGCCAAGGACAAGCTCCTTCGAGTGGCATGTCCTCCTGCACATTTTGTCCGGAATGGTTATTTGGAACAGGACCCATGGGTACCCATTGGGATACACATCGGGATACCCATTGGGACATGGCACACCATGGGACATCGGCCAGGAGATGACTGACCGGGCAGCACCATTGGTCCAGGTATGCTTGGACTATGGTCTTACTGGGGTTCTGCCGCTGAATGACGTTTTTTGGCCAAACCTTGGACCGTTGGTCGACTTTTTGTGTTTTTTTGGACAAACTGGAGATGGGATCGATGCCAAGTTTTGACGGTGTTGGATGTTTTTGCCAATACCAGAACCGAGGAGATCATCAGTGAGAAAGCGCGACTGATTCAGTGAAACATAGTGAAACGTCAATGTTGCGGATCATTGAAAAACAGTGCGTCGAGATGGGAACAGCGACATAGTATTGGCAGGTGAATTCCGTCCGAAATGCTTGCAGAGTGTGACAATGCCGAAATGGTTTCTGAGCCCAATATTTGCTGGTAAAAGGATGTTCCATCACACCAACATATAGGAATCATATAGGATAAGGTTTTTGATCCATCCCCCATATTCCATATTTTTTTTTCATTTTTCAGCGGCATAGACTTTCACAGTGGCCTGTGCAACTCATGCTGGAGCTGCCGCAAGAATTTGCTTCAGCAAAGCACCATCGCCTCCATGCGCTCTGCTAGGAGGCTCAAAAATTCAAAGGCAGGGATGGAATCGATGGCATTCTGCAAGAGCATTCCAACATTTGCCAGCGCTGTGCTAATTTGAAACGTTTTGAAGTTTTGAATCTATAAATTCAACAGACAGAATGACAGAGTGGATTCCAGGCGTGGAGCCGGAGCACTAGCGATTCAGTCAATTCAGTGAGGCCGGGCTGTTGGGGGAGGCCAATTTTTAAAACAAGTGTAACTCAGTGCACAAACACTTATGTAGAGTGTGAAGTCATCCACAGTCGCACTATGAAGATGTTAATCCCTGGCAGGGAACATCCGTTGCGAAGCACAAAGGATTTCACGGTACTTGCATCTACCTTGGTCCGCAAAAGCTCCTGGCGCAGGCTTGGTCTTGTGATCTGTGGACTTCTGTGGCAGTTTGGTAGCCATTTTGAAGTGCTATTGACTGCTACTGACTGCTGCAATGAGACCACCATGTTTCGACAGCAGGGACGTTTCGACACACGCCTTTTACTTCCGACCGACTGCAGGGCCATGGCCTTGCTGCAAGAGATTCCAGCTGCAAAGCTGCTTACAGACTCAATATCTATCAACGCTTTGGCAGCAGCGTGTGCCTTGGATATGATGGGATATGTTTTGATGACATCAGACCCTCGTACCACCAAACAGTAGGACAATGTAGGACATTTCAACAGACACAATTTTGCATCTGGATTGCAGGCAGATTGTATTGCGAACAGCTCAGAAGGGCTACAGCATGTTGGAATCTTTTTATCCGTCCCGGATTGCCATATATTTCTTCAGCCAGCCACTCCCGATTGAATATATAATATATCTTCATCTAAGATCCACTTCCCAAATCAAACTTGTTCGACCTACGCGCGGATCTACTTGCTTCAACCAGTTGCTGTTTAGATGCTGCAAATGATCATTACATCAGCCACACGAAAGCCCGTGACATCAAAGGTGCGGCTGGTTCTCACTGGATTGGCGCATTGGAAACGCTGGAATTGCACAGGCCGAGGGCCAAGAATCTTTTAGGAGTTTTAGGTGTATGGGCTTGGTCCATTACTAGAAACCCATTGCGACCTTCAACTGATCTATGCAGGTGTTTGATGTTTTTTTCAGAGTCAATTCGCTTTCACCCTTTTGTTGCGAGCTGTTCTGTTTGTCTCACCTTTATGAAATATCTGGCAGGCAGATGGGTTCTCAGCAAAGCAAAGCAGCTCCGGGTCATAGTGCTGTACTGGATGCTTGTGTCAAGGTGCCACTTCAGGGTGGGAGTTTCAAGGAATTTCCATGAATTTCCAACAAACGGTTAAATAAACAGCTCCATATGACTTAGATTGACTTAGTATCCCTGATATGATGATTGGTCTTGGACACATTTGGACACAAGCCTTGTGATGGCGCTTCACATTTCGTTCCAGGCCAGTCAGTGGCAGAGGGTCAGCAGCTGAGCGTGCGCTGCATCTTGGGACCTGGGACCAATCGTCCTCCCAGGCCCTTGCGCTGCTGCCTTCAGCAGTGCCTTCAGCAGATCCTCGATCCCTGGCTGCCATTGCACGTGCCTGTGGCCGAGGACGGCAGTGGCAGTAGCTTGGCAGAGCTTGGACAGAAAGACTATCATAACTGGTTTGAAATGGGTTGAACATATGCATGCAGCAATATGGGTATGGGTCAATACCTATAGATACATTTTTAGTGGGATGAACATCCATTTACCAGCTATTTTGGGGTTCACTAGGGGTACAAGGTTTTGACCCATCCCCATATCTAGGTGGATGAGTCAATTCAGATTTTGGTCCAGTAGTTGTATCCTTAGCGAGCACCATGCGGTGGAATGAGCATGGCAAAGCAGTAGAAAACCCATGTTAAAACGGTTCATGTTTCCTGATAAGCTCACACAAGCACCATTTTTACGGCATTGCATGGCATGTCCAAAAGCCTCTTAGTGTGGGCGCCGCTTGGATGAGAAGAAAGACAGGTCGAGACAGACGGGTTTTGCTCGTTTGGATTTTGTGTTTTGTGGGATGCACCTTGCTCAGATTGGCGCTATGTCTGCTGCCTGCAGCTTCAAAACAAGTTGATCTCTCTCAGCAAGATGGATCTGTCTTGCTCCTCACTCGAAAGACTTCATATGTGAATCAGTCAGCATTGAGGTCTGTTTTGTGTCGCGTTAGATACATTCAATAGCTTTGTTCAATTGAACGCAAGTCAGGCTTCTTGAAAGGTGTTTTGGCTATAGGCTACAGGATTGCAACATTTGAAGTACAAACCATGATTGGTGCTGTGACCAGGCTGGTCAGCGTACTTGGAGCATTGGCTCGATCTGTTCAATGGGAGTATCTTGGTACGTTTGACCGGTTGAGTCGAGTATTCTGGAATCATACCCCAGAGTTGGAATCTTTGATGAGCTGACATAGCAGCTATAGGACTTTCCCATCTATCTCCTTGGGCTGTGATTGAGTGATCAAGGCATGCTTGTAGCCTGCTATTTGCAGCTGACTTAGCCATCAAGCGCAGTGCAAGTGCGGTGAGCGCGGCAACATCCGCATGCGCAGAGGCTTCTAGGCCTGGACCCGGTGAATACCAAAAAGACTAAAAGACTCTGCAGAAAAATTAAGCAGACATATCAACAGAAACGAACAAGTTTGTGTATTACATAATTACATGCATCAGATTCTAGAAGCAGTGCTGGCGTGTTTGCAGATGGGAGCAAGCGCTTGCAGTGCTTTTCCGCAGTCATCAAATCCGAGTTGTGCCAGCTACTTGGCTGAAGACATGGCAGAGCTTCACTGGGTACAGACCCCACAAAGTCATTTTTCTTGTCTGAGGATCAAATGGATAGGATCAACTACAACTCCGCGCTGGCTGCTTGTGCTCGCGGATCACGTTGGCATCATGCACTGCAGCTGCTAGTTTCCATGAGCAAAAGTGGTGCAGGTGTGGCCTAAGGGTTTTTATAAGTTTTGCACTCTTTTGCAAGTTGAGAGGCCCTGAGGCTTCAGGGCAATGATTACGAGAAACCCATGCAGGTGAAGATATTCGGCCAGACGTTGTGAGCTTCAGCATTGCCAGGGCCAAAGTGTTTCGAAATCACAGGAGCCTATGCTCCACATTGACGTGGTGACTCACTCACTGTACATTGTGTACAATGATTTTGTCAATGACTGCACTGACATAACAATAGGAATATGATTATAGGAAATACATATGATTATAGGAATATGATTATATAATATATATATATGATTATATATGTATATATATATATAGGAAAAACACACTGTTCGTCTTGAAGTCTGGTGCTTCGAGGCCATCACTGCGTGTGAAAAAGGAGGTCGGGCGCAGGAGGCCATGCACCTCGTCCAACAGATGCGGAATTCGTCGATGACTTTGGATGCAGTTGCCTTCAGCGCTATGATCAGTGCCTGCCCCAAGCTTAGCGAAGCTTAGCGAAGCTTATAGAATTGAGTGACGCTGTGACAGATGCTTACAGATGCTTACAGATGCTTAGAGATGCTTAGAGATGCTTAGAGATGCTTACAGATGCTTACAGATGCTTGCCAGAGTTTGAGAGTCAAGAACCTGCCTGCAATCATTTGGTAGTGTTCTGTAGAGGCAAAGTGCCGAAGGCATTGCCTGTGCACCTGCAATTGTCGATGTTCACTGCTTGATCCATCTGTTTCTTTCTGAACGGTGATGTTTTTCAAGGTGAAAAGTCATCAAGATGGAGCGATGCCTTGCACATTTTGGCTGAAGCTGTTCAAAGTCAAGAAGCTGATTCTGTCAGTTTCAGTGCGGCGATGAGTGCCTGCGAAAAGGGAAGCTGCTGGTACTTCGCCCTTGAGTTGCTATCACAGATGCACAAGCACAAACATCGGCCAACCTTTGTTCAATATGGCTCCCTGCTGGCCAGTTGCAGATTGGGAGCTGCTTGGCAGCAGGCTATGATGGTCCTCAAATTAGCATCCACAAGTCTTGATGCTGTGTGTTTGACCCATGTGCTCTACACTTTGGAAGCTGCTGGACACTGGGCCGGAACGCTGCCTGTTCTATGGAGCATCCGGCACCAGCTTAGACCACAGATGGAATTTGCAAGCAGAGCTACAGATCCTGCTGCAGGACGAGCCTATGCAGCCTCGACAGGTTCACTGGAAGTTTGCGAAAGCTATGGCTATGGCTATCGCAGCCTCCAGCTGGGGATTCTGCGTGCCAGAGTTCGACTTGCTGCACTTCAAGAACTGCGGCTGTGCCAGGGCTGGCAATGTGGCAAGGTAAATAGTTCGGTGCTTGAGTCTCTCTGTGACCTCGGCCGACCGTGTACTCAAGACACGTTGGAACAGCTCTGTTTCAGCCGGGATGTGACGGATGTGACATGGCACTGCACCGCCAGTACCAGCCTTGCAAGGCAACTTAGTGAAGTCCGCTTTGCTTCACCTTTTCAGGCAGCTGCCAATAGACTTGGCGTTTGGACCTGTGTACAGCTCGATCGTGACTTGCCAGACTTAAACGGGGTGGAAGTGACGCTTGGAACTCATAGATGAGCCAAAATAGGACTCCTTTTGCACGCCAGACTTGCAGAAGGCCTGCCCAACTTGCCCAAGCTATCTCTGGAATTCTTCCTTTTTGATCCTTTTTGTATTTCCAATCCATTGCCATTCCATTACCAGCCACGTTGTGCCTGAACTGTGGATCAAGCATTCTGTAGAGCATTGAAGAATCCAACCAGTCCAGCCGACGCCATCCATGCAAGCAAAAACCGAACACTCCCCCACCTAGTAAAGTTACCTAAAGCCTGGTCAGTGTCGGTTCAATGCAGAGAGTCTTCAATTTGGGCAGCGAGGCCAAGACCAAACTGCATCAAAACTTTTCAGAGGCCAAGGCATAAGGCAATCAGTTCAAATCATTTCAAATCCTGCTTCCAAAGATGCGGGAACAACACATTTAGTTTCACAAAGCTATGGCTTGAGATGCACTCCTCCAAGGCCTCTACGGACGTCCGTATACATCATAATATATATATATACACACTTGGAAATTGATATTTCAGCCATCTCCAAAGACTCGGATTTGTTGGATGACCATAGATGATCAAAGATGAAATTATAGATGATCTAGATGAGCTAGATGATCTAGATATAGTTTCCATATGCTTGGATATGACCATACAGTTTTCTCGACGGAAGCTGTAAGGTTTTTCTCCTCTTCTGTGTGTGCTGAGGGAGCAAAGAGCGGCATCCTTCGTTCTGCCACGGGTTTGCTCAGGACAGGCGACATGCGAAGTCGGTTCAAGGTAGTCTGTTGTACCTTGATGATCCTTGATACGATCCCTGATGATCCTGGATGTGCCTGGTGACTTGATTACTGTAGTATCAGATTTTCATCTTTGGCTGTCTTTAGCTGCTGTTATTCTGGTTGAAAGTCCGATACAAGGACAGCCGGTCGTGCAGTGCGGGTCTTCCACTGCTGACTTGATACTCAGTTGAGTGAGGATTGACTGAGTGCCGCTGCTTTGCCGCCCACTTCTCACTAAAGATTCTAAGCCTCGCGCTGTTGCCAGTTCATACTTGTGCCAAACACAGCTGGCTATTTCCTGTGGCAAGCGTCTCAGCAAACTGCAGCTGGAAAGCAGACTGGAATGTTTTTTTTTCTTTTCGATTTTCCCGTATTCCAGGGCAGGTCTTTCCTATCTTGCCGCTAGTCGCCGTCTCAGCCATTTTTCCAACTCTGCCTTTCTGGAAAGAGCCCGGTCTTGGGTGGAAAATTCGGGCACTTAAGCAAGAACGTTCTGATAGCAGTGTTCTTACAAGGATGAGTAGAAGACTAAGGCATTTTGCTTCACATTTCCATTCCTGTGATCCACGACGAATTCTGCACCGTGCCTTCGCAAGAGAAGCAACAGCATTTTTGTCAGATTTCTCTATCTTTAAGTTTAAGTGGTCTTGGTCTGATGAATGGTTTCCATGCGAGCTGCCAGGTAGTATATTCCGGGCGTGAATCTAAGCAGTTTCTAATGAAGAGTTGCTGGGGTCAGCTCTGGGACTACTGAAATTGTTCACATGGGAGAGTGGGGGCACAGGCGTTGCAAGTACTTGCAAGTGAAAGACAACTCAGGTCTAAGTGCCAGGAGTGCAGAGATCATAATTTCCTGTGTGGAGACAGCGAGTGCTATCGCAGCACCTTGGCCAAGTTGGATGGCCCTGCTTTTACAGCAAACTGCCAACCCGCGTGCCTCAGGTGCAATGAATATCACATGGAGAAAGGAAGCAAATGCACCTTCAAAGCAATATTTTGAGGCCGATCTGCTTCAGTGTGCTTGCCAAAAAGACGAGGGTGATCCCTTTGTACAACACTGTTTGCAGGCCTTGAACGGAGCAGTCCTTGACAAGGTGTGGACCTAGCGCGTTCTCATCGATAACGTGGAATGATTTTGGATGGCTGACTGCAGGACTGCACTGACATCATCAAGCAGGCCATAAGTCCAGTCCATGGCTGAGTTTGCGCCAATGTGACCTGCATGTGGTGCTTTTTAACCAGCGGCAATATGATCAACATGCTGAACCGGACCGTCTGATCATGTCCCTTCCATGGCACAGCAATCAGCACGGAGTTGGTTTCAAATACCTGCAGGTCGATGCCATCGTCCAAATGGATCGTGCCAGTAGTTCTACACCTGTGAACAAGGTATGCACCATGAGAATTTCACCTCTACTGTCACAGTTTCGTCACAGTTTCTGCGTTTTTAGCGATCTTTGCGCAGGAGTGCCAGACATTTCACTGTCGTGTCCTGCAAAATGCGGTAAAATGCTCAGCTTTCAGCTTTCGAGCACTTCTTGGGTGCTGTTTTATCTCTTTGGTTTCAAGCTTTCCAGAAGTGGCCTGTTGGTGATGTGAATCTCGCTCCTTCCGCTGCTATGGGTGCTGAGTTGTATTTGAATTCGGACATGCAGAACAAGGGCGACAACTGCACCAATACGTGGGGAACAAAGAGGTGCCATGCTTTGACTTCCCTTATTTACAATAAATATTCGTAAAAACTGTTGCCAAGTACTGTGGAAGCCCGAGAAGAACGATACCTTCTGTCTTGTCGCTGAAGATTGTACTGACTACAGCATTTCATGAAACAAAATCCATGGATTGTTTATGATTGTTTGATTTCCCTGCAACACGCTGGGATAGTGTTGGCCTCGCCAGTTCGGACACCGCGCTGTCGTGTCCTTGCTCTTCCCTCTTGACGGAGGTCAACTCCCAGGCAAGTCACGGGGTCAATGGGCGGGCGTTGGGGCCCAGTTGGGGCCCAGGTGGGGGTTAGTTGGATCCAGATCGGTGCCTGACACAGGCAGAGACAGCGATCAAAAATATTTGTGGTGAACGAGTACTGTTCCGGTCTCAGAGCAAACGAAGTGGTCAGACGTCGATCCGAAATGGGAAGACCTTGCAGTACCTTGCTCTAAGGACAACTGGTTGCTCCTACTTCGCAACAACGCCCAGCTGCATCCCAAGTGGAATGAGTGCACACTGGCATGATATGATCCTGTAAGTGCGGCAGAAGAGGGCACCAAGTTTTTCTTGCTTGGGTACTGTGCTTCTGAGGCTTTTGCAACAGCAGTTCAGGCGAGTTTCCAACTTTCCAAATTGCAAGCATTGGTCATAGCGGGGTGGGGCTGTGTGGCTGTGCACAAGACTGGTCGCAGGCGGACGGCGGCTTGATTTTGTGCAAGAGTGGCCAACTCAAACTCAGTCATTCCACTGAAATTATGAAATTCTTGCAGCATTGCAGTTCACTTTGAGCCAAAAGTATGCCTCGCGCCTAGGGATGAAGCACCTTGCCAGACTCCCTCCTCTGTGCTTCCTGACGTTCGTAGCGTCAGGTTCTTAGAAAGTCTTGGGTTCTTGCATCAACGCACGAGCCACTGCAGGTTGTGTTTCTTCAAAGTCATCCTGAGTCATGCCTTTTCAACTCTTTCATTCTCTTTCATGTTTCTCCAGGTTTTTGCACAGCAGGTTGGACTCAGCGATGCTCCAGCAAGATCACTCCAGGCACGACTTTCAGAACTATTCAGAACTTCAGAACCACATTTTAAGGATTTTCTTTGGGTGTTTGATTTGATTTCTTTCAACCTTGGCTGCCGCTCTCACCCCTTGGCCTTCAGTCAACTTCTTCTACGGCTCCAGCGTGGACAGTTGGTCAGTGGTCCACCTGCCAGTGCTACGACCAGGTGGAGAGTCTCAGAGTACTGAAGACATCTGCGCATCAACGCTCGGTATGTCTGGAAATGAGGGATACCGGAATCCGTAATACCCTTGATATGGAATGATATGAATATTTAAAACTATATATATATATAATTGTCTTATGCAGTATATATTTGAAATGGAAGTGTTCACACAAGAAGACTGAAAGCTGTTGAAAATTTTGAATTGACGGTATTCACTCCACACCTGTCATCCTGTCGATGTTTGCTTCTGCATGAATAGATTCTGAAACTTGCTGAATG
>Ga0126342_10004326_pt1 | contig 24143 bp, 20 predicted proteins | sample Cyp1metagenome_FD_92528 | JGI IMG/M metagenome (GOLD analysis project Ga0126342, IMG submission 92528) | Coral microbial communities from Lord Howe Island, Old Settlement Bay, Australia - Cyphastrea 1 metagenome | ecosystem: Host-associated > Invertebrates > Cnidaria > Coral ...
CTATACTATAATAGTGATCATGTATCTATACTATAATAGTGATCATGTATCTATACTATAATAGTGATAATGTATCTATACTATAATAGTGATAATGTATCTATACTATAATAGTGATAATGTTTCTATACTATAATAGTAATAATGTATCTATACTATAATAGTGATAATGTATCTATACTATAATAGTGATAATGTATCTATACTATAATAGTAATAATGTATCTTTACTATAATAGTAATCATGTATCAATATACTATAATAGTAATAATGTATCTATACTATAATAGTAATAATGTATCTATACTATTATAGAATAATGTAACTATACTATAACAGTAACAATGTATCTATATACTATTAATAGTAATAATGTATCTATACTATAATAGTAATAATGTATCTACACTATAATAGTAATAATTTATCTATACTATAATAGTAATAATGTATCTATACTATAATAGTAATAATGTATCTATACTATAATAGTAACAATGTATCTATACTATAATAGTATTAATGTATCTATAGATAGGACACTATACTTATGAACATATGGAGGTTTCCTAAAATGGTGGTACCCCCAAATCATCCATTTATAGATGGATGTTCCATTATAAACCATTATTTTTTTCCTAGAAACTCTACTAAAATAAGATACTATAGACTATAGATAGCTATAAATAAGATACATATGGGATTTAAAGGGATTCATAGATAATAAATGATCAAATAATGAAGCTCTTAAACATTTTAGATATACAATATAATTGGGACATAGTGGGATATCTATGGGATATTTCACCACCAATCATCTTATAATGGGATACCAGTTTCATGGAGATACACGTGCATATAAGGAGAATTCATGGGTTAGAGAACCAACATGAACCACAGTTTATTAACCATTTCCATTGGGCCCAACAATTACAAGCATCCTTTGGAATTGATCCAACTGTCAATGGTGCTTCGCCCCAGTTAGTATTGATTACAAGTCCAATGATGGAAGTAGACTAACCCTACTTACCTAACTTGTTGCCAGCTATATGCCTACGAAGTAGGATGAATCACCAAGGAGAATGAACCACCAAGTAGGAATGATTGGTATTTTACAGTTCATCCAAACTAGAAATCCTTGATTTCTGGAAATTGGATGTCGACGCGTGGGTTGGTTGGGCTTCAGCGTGGGTTGCATACTTTCTGTGACTTTTGCGGCTAAATAAACATTCTGTGGGTGGGTAAAACCTGGTTTGGTGAAGGGTGAATGGTTGGCAGGTCTCTCCTAGTCCTAGACTACAATAAGAGTGGAAAATCACAACTGTTTCTGTCTTTTCTTTTTGGTACGTGTCTTTAAGTATTGACAAAAACGAGTGTCCCGTGCACGGTGAAATGACCATTGGGCCATAGGGTAAACCGTCTCTATGGATCAAGGGATCCCTCGTTTCAACAGACCCAAGAATGTGGCGCTAATTGAGAGCTGATTCACCACCATCAAGCCACTTCTTATATCAATCCACTATTTCTTATATCAATCCACTTTTTTTGGGTTATCACTATCCAATATCAATCCACTTTTTCTCACTAGTAACCCCTTGCCCTCGCGGCAAGGCTGCGAAAACATGGGACCACTTCTCTATAGTCTGGTGCGGTTTGTGAAGCCTTCTCGGAGCTTGGAGATTGGTGCAGGCGTGGAAACTTGAAGAGACTGGGCGTCGTTTTTTCGTACCTTCTGGTCATTTAATGTTATGAAAATTCACCATTCTTCGTAGGTCAAACATGGAACTACATGGACCATTTTCCATATTGCCATATTGTCAAACTACCAGAGGGTTGATTGTTGCACCCCCAAGATAGAAAAGTTGAACACCTGGAAATCATGTGATAAACATCATCTTCGCAGATTCTGGAAACACATTTTCTCAGGACGGTCTGTCCCACAGAGTCCACAGAGAACCATCCAACTGCTATGGGGGGCCGCGTTACCATGAGTTGGAAGTTGCTGGAAGCACCCTCGTTCAGCCCGAAAAAACACCTCCTGGAAACCCTTGGTGAAGAGTAGGGGCAATGGGATTGTTTTATAGTGGGGATGGGAAATCTACAGACCTCACTCGCTGAGCCATTGAAGGGAACATTTGCAGGACACCGGTGTGTTTCGGGGGCTCAAAATACTTTCCTGATCTTTCCTATAAAAACTCCACATAAACCGATTGATTTTGGGTCCCATGGGGTCCTATTTTGGTGGGGACTTCACATTAGTGCTATGGGATGATCAGCCAATGGCAGGCTATACTTCTGCCTTTCTGCTTCAAGCACTGGAGGCGTCCTTTTCGTAAAATTGGGATGGGCGGTTTTCAGGGTCAAACTGTTAGTTAGGTGCATGGTATACAATAGCAACAGCAGTTGAACTACCATAGCCAATTCTTTTGTGGTGTTTGGACCACTATACTTTGATACATCTCCAAAGTTGATGGATTTGCAAGGATGTTACATTTTTTGACCGATGCATATGAAAGAGGCATTGGATACCCTGGACTGGAAAACAGTGAAGAAGCATATATATAGTCTAGTTGTATATCAGATGTGATGAGTTAGAAGATTTCAGCAACAGCAGCAAGACACTTGAAAGCTAGTATGTTTGTGTGAGATTCTAAGTCTATTTGTAACCACTTTCAGGACCTCTAAACATGTTCAAGATGCAGCAGTGGAGACAGTGGAGACTGGAGATTCTAGGTCCCTTTGGTCTCTTTGTTCCCTTTGGTCCCTTTGGTCGCTTTGGAATCTAGATTAGAGGATGATCCAAAACCTGGAATGATGGTAATAACTGTAATTATCTATAACGATCTATATTTAGAGGTATGAACAAAAACCTGGCTGTTTGATGGTTTTTCATCCAGTCCTCTGGCAACAGGACAATCAGCGCGAGCTGTGCTTCTGGCAAGAGTGGAACCAAGCATCCGGGCCCAAAAACTGGCTGGTGAGCGAACTGGCCGAAGGCGGTTGAGCCATGGAAAAGCCTGGAATTAACATGCACGGGTGGTCTTTTTCAATGGGGAAACCATTGGTTTGGGAGTTTTGGGGTTATTTTAGAAACACTCAGCTGGCGAAGTCGACAATCTATAAATGCTGGGTTTTCCATTGCCTCGTTCGAATACCGGACCGGAGGATCCCTTGATGTATCCTGTTTGATGCCAAGCTGAAACCACCCCCTGCCCCAGGGGACACTGCTCCTGGCGCTGAGCCTGAAGGCGGGAATGGATGGGAATGGATGGAAATGGATCCATTGTTGGGAAGATCTCATATCTATCTCTTTGATCATTGACAAGATGTAACAATAACGAATCATTAGAACTCAAGATTTTAATCCTAGGTTTGGCATCAAGATCAAGACTTGGATGAGTGGCTGGGGATTGTCATCCATACAGTAGGGAGTCATAATATGCAACTTATTTTGACCATGGCACCTCTATATAATTATATAGGAGTTGATCTAAAGGTCCTTATAAGATTTGTATATAACGACGGCGGCTGGTGTTGCAACATCAGCTATCGTGAAACATGTTTTCAAAGTTCACGACAGTCAATTTTGTTTTGGCGAAAGATGTGGCGAAAATATCATTTGATGGCTTATCATATTGCATGTTTCCACACTAGAATTACCACTAGATTGGTGTTGCGGGAACTTTCTAAATAAGGATGGGTTGACCCTCCATTTTATAGGTCAAGAGCTTGAAAATAAATAGGTAATTCAGTTTCCAGTCTGTATATAATTATACATAATTATACATAATTAATATGATTATTCAACATGAATAAACCATTACAATTCATCACAAACCATTAGTCACAATTAATTTATCATTAACCATTCATTAACCATTTATCATGGCCATCATCCCGGCCATGCGAAGCCTCGGCAGCGGCAGGCGGAGACCTCCACTGCATCGACAATTTCGCGCACGAGCACAGCACTGCTCCGTTGCTGTGGCAAGTCGCCAAGCGCTTGAAGCTACAGCATCGGTTGAGGTGGATGCGGAAAGCTGGGGCTGAACATGGCTGAACCTTAACCAACATGTGGTAGATCTATAGCCAAATAAGATTGTTGTATCACCCAATTTGTAGATGGGTCTACAACGAAGATTGTTTAGTTTTTATCATGTTTTTATGAACACAATGAATATGGACATAAGATGACACAAGATGACACAAGATGGCATAAGATGACATAAGATGACATAAGGTATAGGCGCTAGGACTAGCAAAGCTAAGGGCTTTTCAGCAATCAAAGTGGCTGGTGCTTACCGACAGTTTGTTGTGGAAAACCTATGAAAACCTCCTATTTTCATCCATTGCTACAGGGTTGCTACAGGGTTGCCCCCTTTAGAGGTGACCTTTTCACAAAATCCCATCCTAACCACCCAGCGAAAGACTGTCCCGAAGACTGTCCCGGTGCATCCTGGTGAGCCCATTTCCACGGCCCAAAGAACGACCGAACCACGCGGTCATTGGCGCAGCAATGACCGTGCCGTATGTTCACTTGCTCAGTGCGGTCCTTCGGCATCCACTTTGGCCACTTTGGTGATTGGGGGCCATAAAATGCCATAAATATATTTTAATATACATCATAAATCATCATAAAACTACCTTAGCTTCAGTATGAAGAATGCCCAGTTGAGCGAAGTGCCAACTTGAAAAGCGAGCGAAGAGGTTTCCTCACTGAGGTGAGACCGAAAAGGTATGATGTGCGCTTTGAATTTCAGAAGCTGGGTGCGGATGATGCCTTCAAGGGATCTTTGAAGGCAGATTTGGATCTGTTGAGCCTTGGCTGAGGCAACTCTTCCATGACATGAATGAACATCAAGTTTGATCAAGCATTATGTTTGGGATTGGGAGTTTGTTTGGAAATAGGCTACCCCAAGAGTCTAGTGGATCATGCTGAGTTTCCCTCGTCAATGCGAGTTTGGAGATTTACAAACCATTTTCAGACACACTCATTTACTGTGAATACAAGGGTAGCTGCGTAGCTCATGTGTCCTTTCCTTTCTAGCTTCTTCCCATTTTTTTTCATAATTTACATCCCTTTTCTCTGCGTGACTTCCACTTGTTCCATCCATCTAGCGCTTTGGCCGAAACTTGCGGATGCCCTATTTTATGCCAATTTTAATCAGGAAAGGTTTGCATGAAACCATTGCCGATCTTGCTGTACCTGATTTTATTTCCTGATAAACTCATCAACTCTGTGTTTTGATTCATCGCCATCCCATTTATATAGCCTGAAATTAGAGTATGTACTCCTAATATTGCACAATTCATATCAATTCATCATCTTTTGCCCTTTCAGGATTGCAATTTTGGTATATGCTGCCCCAATATCAATAAATATCCATGATATATACAAAACTATATCAAGACTGCGGCCGCGCCTTGAGCGCCTTCCAAGGACCCCGGCTCGTACAGTTGAGCTCCATGCCAAGTGCATCCAAGTTCACTCCGCCGTGGTCATCTTCCAATCCGGGGAGAAACTTAAGATGTCAGAGGCTGTTGTACAGGCGGGGGCTAGACTGGATCCATGTGGGAAATGGATGGAAACAGGGATTTCATAGGATTCAATGGGATTTAATGGTATATATATAATATATATATCTAACCAGCAACATAACGTCTGGATCCATAGAACTGTGAATGCCTAGAACGTAATTAGGGAGTACTTAATTTATGCTTGTTGAAAATACACTCTGCCATTGCAAACATACACGGCTTATTTTCCCATAAAAGGGGATGGTCATCAATCCAATAGTACGGATGTCCAACCTTGTTTGGATTAAATACTATAATATGTAATATATGTACCTACTAAAGTAAAAGATTCCTCTTATGTGATGGATGACCATACCCCATATACCATGTTTTGATCATGCCACATATATGGGTTTGTCTGAACATGATGTAACCTCAATTTTGATGGTTTATCAAGTTTTATTCATCATATTCACTGTTAAACAAGGCCATAGTTGGGGTACATATGGTTTTCAGACATATGCATCATATTGACACATATTGATGGAGATGTATAACTAACCAAAAATATCACAATTATGTTTGTTCAACCATGGACATGGGCGCACCAGTTATGGCCCTTGTTTTTATATATATATATATAGAACACAATATGTGTGTTGAACCATGGGGCCCGGGGCCCGGGTAGCCTAATTCGCTCAAAGCGTTTGATTTTCATGTCATGGTGGATCTTTTGGTTTTGATCTCTGGGAAGTGGGAAGTGTTTATCAGTTACAAAAGGTTGACAATAAATCCGCCCGCTGAGTGGGTTTCTGACTACATGGAAAGATTCGGAGATTCGGATGCTAAATTGTGCTAATTTTCGATCGCCAAAAACAACCATGAAGACTGATGGAGTATGTTCGTTAGGTTCTTGGATAAGGTAGCTCACAGGAGTTGGTGAAAAATAGCCAGTGTTTTGTTCATCAATGTTTTTGGGTATTCCCTTACTATGAGCATCTATGATCTACTGTATCCCCTGATTAAACTATATAAAGCCTGGCTCAAATGAAATTAGCACTGGTAAGGGATTTGTTTTTCGTTTGGTACACCGCACAGGATGCATCCGAGAGCGTGCTTCTGACCTTTCCATCAGTTGTGGGGCCGGGCAGTGTGGTGTTGGAGTGCGACTTTACTGGTAGCATCAGAGGTGGGGGAAGGCGGAAATTGGCAGTGCCCTACTTGCGGAAAAATCCTAAAAATGTGTTGCCAGAGCAGACTGGAATTAGTATGAATTTGTATGAATTTGTATGTGAATGTATGCAATATGTTTATTTAAAATTTATGATATCATGTTATATGAATTTATGCGATCATCCCAAAAACTTTGCCAGAAGAACCATAATTTTGGATTCAAATTACAATCCATATATATATACATATTTAATGTACAGTATATATATATATTTATACAATAATCTGATGATGTTTTTTTTTTCGCCCAAATGATGGTGTTTACTGTTTACCAAGTCGCCATGGCAGATGGCCAGGTCCTTTGAGCGGATTGTACCACTGCGACTTCAATGGAATTGCGGGCGCTTCGACTCACTTTGAACCGGTCTATGCGCGCTACGCCGCCCGCTTCAGTGATGAGAATTCATGGGGCGGACTGATTTTTGGGATCTTTTTTAGCACATCCCAAACAGGAACGAGATTAAAATAGATTAAAGCTTGGATGTACACTGTTAGATCGAGGTTGATGTTATAATCTGGTTGGTGGTTTCAAACGGCTTTGGGATAAACTTTCTGATCCAGATGGGATAAACAAGTCAGCCCATTGTTTCGGGCGGGCAATGTTTGATCATTCTTTAACATTATGATAATTCTTTAACTTGAGTAATTTCCTTGATTTTGCGCCATGCCAAGTTACAGTATTCATTGTTTTCCTATAGTTTGTTGGAATATTCGTATTTCTTCCATGTTTGAGGATTAAAGCCATCAAAAATCGAGTCGTTGGTTTTTTAAGGTTTTGTTGATCAAGTTACAGCAGCAGTTCATCCACCATGAAAAGTTGGAAACTCCTTTTTTTACCTCAACAGTTTAGCATGACGAGTCTCATTGCAGCGCCTGAGACCCCGATCTTGCCCCAAAAAGCCAGGTATTTCCGTGCATCGATGAACCAGCGGCCAAAGCGCACTTCAAAATCTCGATCGTCGCTCCGAGCGCATTGACCGTTGCAAGGCTGCAGGAATGGCAGAGAACGTGGCAGCGGAAGTTGGCTCTGGGTGACAGTGTGGTGAGATGAATCCACTTATTTTGGTATATAGAGGGAAACAAGGTGGGAACATGTCTTTCTTTCTTTCTTTCGTTATTTCTTTCTCCAGTGCTCATTATCTTAAATCACGCAGTCGACTGTTCCCAGGTAGTGTCCAACATGCCGGAAGAGAGCTCGAGATCCATGGATGGTGTCACTGAGCATGTTTTTGTCCCTTGGCTTCTGGCCATCTCCCAGGGAGCCACCAGGGCCATCCAGGGCCATCCAGGGCCATCCAGCGCCTCCGTCAGGCCGAGACGCCCCGCATGTCTTCCTATCTGCTGGGCTTTGCCATTGGAGATTTCTCAGTGATCCACCTGGAAGGAAAATCACCAGTTCCAATGGCTCTCTATGCCCAGCGGGGAAAGGCCGGGCTTGGAAACGACATGCTGGTTGAATGGTGGTTGTAGTGGATGTGAAAATCAGATGTGGTATCCTAGTCTCATGTACATAGCTACTTGGGTTTTGAATGGTTTTGACCCATGCCCAAATCAGCTGGCTCTTTGACTGTTTAACGGGGATGTCCAGCTAGCTGAAACCCTGTTAGGGCCAGGGTCTGCGCAGGGAAACCGCCAATGGTGAGCATCCTGAAATCATGTAGGCCGCTTTTCAGAGATTTGCGGGTTCCCTGTCCACAATCTACTGAGTTCTGGGCTCACAACTATATACCTCAAAGAAATAGCATGTGATGCCACTAGCATTGGACACTCCCCCAGAAAAAATTATGGATGATTTTCCCATTAAGACATCCATTTTGTAGGGGATTTCCCATTGCATTTGATTACCCAAGGGTATTCACTGAAGCCTCACAAGGAGAAGATGGGCCAATTTGCATTGGAAATTGCTGCGTATAGCCTGGACTTTTTCGAGAAGTTCTTTGATCAGAAGTTCCCTTTGCCGATTCCTGTCTTGTCATGGCCGGACACCAATACTGCCCGGCGCACGGTGGGATATGTACATTGCACCTGTAAATACTTGGATTTCGTTCCTGTCAAATGGGCTCTGCAGTTTACCTAATGCATAGTTCCCAGCAACATGCGGAAACGATCCTCATGGTAGCATTGAAGCATGAGGGACAACGCGTTTAACAACCTGCTGGCGGCTTGATGTGCTGTGTGGTTGTTTCAGCTGGGTGGGGTCCATTCCATGTCTCACATTAGGCCACAGTGCAGCCCAGTGCAGCCAGTGCACGCATGACTTATGGAAGCAGTATGGGAATTGGCTGTTCCATCATTGGGGGTTATCAATTCCACCAACTATGGGATTTGAATGTCCTGTTTCCGGGAAATCGAAATCTTTGGAGAGAAAGTCAAGACCAACTGACCAACTCTGTTTCTGTTTCAAACCCAGTGGCTCAAGCGGTCGAGGAAGCTCGATTTGGTGGTTCCGCCTGCCTTCCCTATTGGTGGCATGGACGCGGGGGGGCTTCCAGATTTGTCGATGCCAAAACTTGCTTCCAAGCAACAGAAAGCAAAAGAGAATTGATTAGCTTGAATTTTGGGAGCTTCAACAACTTTCGGGCAGCTTCCCAGATGCCTTATGATTCCTTCAAATCAGGTGCTTTTCCAATGAATATGGTAATATACTCATACATACTCATACAACATACTCCGAACAATCTGGAGACAATCCAAAGATGGACGCAAGGAGAACTGGGGCATCATCACTCTGACAGATCGCGTGCTGATGGATGAGACGGCCTCCTTGCGCAAGCGCCAGGGTGTTGCACCTCAGCTATCCATCTCTTGAAAAATGGGGGAGTTTAACCGTCAAAAGATATATCAAACATGGGGGTTTGAGATATGGTTTAAGCATGAAATGAGGGAGTGGGGGCGATCTACTACTCACAATAGGGGGTGTGGCTATCAGTCCAGAATGGATCTAGAATTGCTTGGACGATGTGCAGGAAAACCTCAGTGGTTCCGTGAATGCCCGAGGGTATATGGATATGGTGAGATGGGTCTGTTCCCATATTTTATCCGTGATGAAGATTCCATGAACTTCACTGAACAATACTTATGATATCTTATGATATCTTATAATACACATATATATATAATAGTATTATTATTATTAATACATATAGATAGATAGATAGATAGATAGATAGATAAGTTTAGATTAGTTTAGATTAGTTTAGATTAGTTTAAATTAGTTTAGATTAGTTTAGATTAGTTTAGATTGGATTAGTTTAGAATAGATAGATAGATAGATAGATAGATAGATAAGTTTAGATTAGTTTAGATTAGTTTAAATTAGTTTAGATTAGTTTAGATTAGTTTAGATTGGATTAGTTTAGAATAGATAGATAGATAGATAGATAGATAGTTGATACGACCAGCAACTCCAAGTTTTGTGAAACCAGAATGTTCCTCATTCGCGGTGTGTGCGCGGTGTTCGCGGAGGCCAACCTGGTGGCGCACGAGGTCTCGCACATGTGGTTTGGCGACCTGGTGACCCCACAATGGTGGGACGACTTATGGCTGAAGGAAGGCTTTGCCTCGTGGGTGAACCTGTTACCCTTGGATGTGACGCGCTGGATGTGGATGGGATGGGATATCAAGGGAATATTGGATGGGGATCTATAAGGAATATATATATATATATATATAATACATGGTTGGGATGATATAAACTGATATTCTTAGCAGTGATAGTAGATATTCTATACATTGTATATATATATATATAATATATAATATATATATATATATATTATATCCCTTTATAGAAAGATTCCCAACTGTTAATGGATGAAACCAAGCATATGATGGTTCTTTGGGGTCATGGGATGATCTTTTTACGGAAAAGCCATGGTGGGGGTTCCACATCTAATGTTAACTGGAAGATTAATGGCTGGTAAGTTGGTAGAATCCAGCTGGTATGCATCTGTATTCCCAATGGCATCTGGTAGATTCACTAGCCTCTGGTTATGTCAAACAGTTTGCTATTGAACATGGCCATAGAAATAGTGAGTTTTCCCATTACAAAATGGTGATATTCCATAATTATGTAAACGTTTACCAGAGGGTAACTAATCAACGAACTCCATGGCTCCATGGCCTGTCTAACTGGTTGGGGCTCAAATGGATCACCGTGGTGATCCCCAGGCCAAGTACCCAGAGTGGCGCGTCTGGGACAGCTGGATCCTCTCCAAACTCTATGGCGGTTCCTCCAAGGGCGGGGCCTTAGAGGTGGATCAGTACCAGGCGACGCATCCCATCGAGGTGGCCGTGAACCATCCCAGCGAGGTGCAGGAGATCTTCGATGACCTCAGTGCCTCGGTCCCACGGACGGTCCCACACCATGGGTTTTTTGGAGATGTTTTTGAGGTGAAATGATATGCGATGATATTTTATGGGATAAAATCATGACGAAACGACAATACAACATATTAAACCAATTTAAGAGAACGTCATATGATATGTGGCTGTGTCCAAAAATGCTGTGTACTGTATATCCTCCAAATAAATGGCTACGAAAGAATGGGCAGCATGATGAGAAGCCAATGGATGGATTCAGGGGTACCCTATTGACAGACCCACCTGATGATCACCCTAGAACTGTCTTCGGTGAACTTGGGTTGGGTATGGCGGACAGCCGTATCTCAAAGTTGATTGGAAACCACCAGACAGGCACAGGTTGGTTGTCATGTATACAGAAGTTGGAAGGCTGTGGTTGGGCTCTTTTCGTGACTCTGGTATGGTCCAAGTAGATGCAACTGGGTCGAGGGAAGCCGTGGAATTCCAAGCGATGAATCTGAGGCTACAACAAGGGGTCAGCAGTGGTGAACATGTTGTACCACTCCTTGGGCCACGAGACCTTCAGAAAAGGCCTCTCTGAGTGGCTGGAAAAGTGTAAGAGCCTTGCTTCAGGTGAGCGATTCGTTAACCCCCTTGTGGCTAAGTTAAGTAGTGGAACCAGTTAACCATCAAAATATGGGATATAAAATACAGAATTGGACAATTGGAAATGTATATAATTAATATATTATTAATATAATACTTGCTTTATTGGGGATTATCAGAATCCACCAAGGAATCCCGTTCACCAACGAGTGTATTTCCATAGCATAGGAATGAGGATCCGGCTCATGATTCCGATCCGTGGCTCCACATGATGAAGCACTAAATATGCACGGATACAATCATATACACAAGAATCACGAATGAAATAATGAAATCCTATATAATCCTATATAATCCTATATAATCCTATATAATCCTATATAATCCTATGTATATATATATATATATATATAAGAATATCCCACTTCAATATATATATATATATAATATATAATGGAAATCCTAAGAAAATATCCAACTTATAAGCTATAATGACTTTCATGTTGCAGGGTCACGCGCTGTCCAGGAACTCCAATTCCACCACCAACGAACTCTGGGGCTGCCTGGCTGCCGCCTCGGGTCAACCAGTGGCAGAGCATCTCAGCCACAAAAAAAAGGCGCTTTTTTTTGGTGCAAAATCCTTAAAGAAATGGACAAACATTGAGGATGCTCATGGATTTCCACAATTTCATGGGGAGGGGACATGTTATATCATGTTATGACATGTTCATGGGCCATGGGGAAGTTTTTGTTTCTACTCTTATCATCACGTATGAGTTTTATGGTGACAGTCCATACCTAGACCCTCCAAATACCACCCAAAAATTGTAAAACGATACTAAGACTCTGTCGTAAAGCACCATGTTTATGGGTATTTGGAGGGTCAAATGGTACATCTAAAATGGATTGTTCATGGGCGGAACGATGATCGGACCTTGGAGCCAATCCTGGACCATAGACTGGCAGATAGGGCGTGGAAGATTTTTGTTTCCACTAAAAGTGACTTATTTTCAGGGTCCATGTTCATTTCTCCGAGGGTAACTTGCTGTTTCATAGATGTTTTCCCCAAAGAATTGATGTTGATTCATCCAACATCCGGCAATCAGCTCCGTGGTTGGAAAATTCTTCATTTATATTCATTTACTACGTAGATCATTTTTTCCGGTTAGAAACTTCCTATAGTTCGACGATTTCCAGCCAGACACGTTAGACGACATCTTAGGATGATGACCAGCTGGACTCAGCAGATGGGTTTTCCTGTCCTGGAAGTCACTTCCAGTGTCGCGGCATGTCGCGGCGCACTGCGCTTCACCAGGGATAGTTGTAACGTTTGATCCTCCGTTTATACCAATAAAAATGCTGCTTTTGCCCAAGGCTTTTGGTACATTTACATTTTTGTTGGGGGTATTTGGAGGATCTAAGTAGCTTTGAAACTAACGTAGGTTTGGGGATCTCCAAGAAGTTGTTTCAACACGTCGTTGGACTTGTTGGATGATTTTGTGCCTAGTTTGATGACCAGCCATCCATTTGGGGTTTCTAATGGCCCGTTTTAGTTTGCCAGACCGGGTGAAATTTGAGATAATACCCAGACTTTCATAGATATAGATCATTTCCTTTCCTCAATGGCCCCAGCGATATTGAGGATGGAGACATCATATCACACACCATTAGCAGGATGCCCATCAACAAACGCCATTTTGATGTTCACCAGGGATTTCCTGATTTTTGTGCCATCCCCATCTGGAAATAGCCGCAGAGCTGCGGAGGTGTTTGCGGCGAAGATTGGGAGATATCGCAGCAACGCTTTAGCCTGAAACATGTGAAGGAAGCGCTTCAGCAGCAGATTTCCGAATTTGCTGCTGAGTGGCTAGATGTGCTAAGTGGACCATGATTCAGGAAATCAATGGTGTTTGGTGAATTTTTGTTTGGTATGAACTCCATGTATGATACAGTTTTACCATGTTTTACCTTCATTTTGCGCACTATATTTCTGGGGTAAATCTTGGCAAATATACCATACATATCCATGGAGTATAGGAAGTGAACAATGATGAATTACAAATTGCATCAAGTGTTGCAGCTATTGTTTCAGCCTCTTTGTTTAGGGTTGCTCCAAGATATCATAGATAAATTATGGGTGAATTGGAAAATTTGTCCTTGATCTACCCCAGTTCCGCCCCCCCAAAAGTTTGTTTATAGACATAAACGCCATTCACTCTAGATATCTCGTCCATAAACCCTAGTTACAGTTCATATTAGTTCTAAACCTCCAACTATCAAGCCCATGTTTCCAAGGAGAAACGCATGAAGGTCAACACTTGGACCATTCCCGTGTCCTTTCAGCATGATGGCTCCGCGGGATGCGAAGAACGCACACTCTTCTCAGGCTGTCGCACCAAGATACCTCGCAAAGGCCAGCATCATCAGCTCCATCAGGACTCCATCCATTGCCATGATAGGATTTTCATGGATTTTCCATCTATTACCATATGGATCCAGCCATGGCAATTCGAGGATTTTCCAGCCATGGAGCTGATTCCCAGGTCACGAGCCACGCCATCTGGGAAAATGATCGAACTCATGTAGGGGATTTCCAGCAAGCTGGAGCTGATTACAAAAGGTTGGCAAGTGGATGGATGTGGATGGATGTGGATGGTAAAACCATGTGTACAGTAATTCACGACTTCAATGACTTCAAGAATGAATTTGTGAAAGCAGTTCACCAACTCTCCGTCCAAGTGAGTCTAAGTGGACAGGCACAACCACTATTTCTGTTGGGGGGTCTGATTGCTGCATGATGAGACCTGGGGAGGCGAATGGATCAAAGTGAATAGCGGCATTCGCACACCACTACGAGTTTGCTATTCTAAAGAGCTGCTGCAAAAGATCGTGAAGTCTGGTTCCTTGGTATTCCTTGGTCCTATGTCATTTGATCTGGTGGTTTCATCGGTTTTATGTTCAACCCTACTCGAAAAATAATACTCAATTGACGACTGCAATATTTTCTAAATGTCGCAAGATGGTTTGAAAGCACCAACACCAAGCAGTTTTACTCGTAGCAACATTTTGACATGTAAGTGCCTAAGAGATGGAACTCATGTCTTAGCAAGAAGGATGCTTACATAACATACAGAACAACAATCCTATAGTCCTTTTCCCCAAATATACAATAATCGAATATATATAATATATGTATGATCTAATACAATTGTATGTTTACAACATATCTATACGTATACATATAGATATATTTATTGATATATTAGGATATATTAGGTAACCTTTAAAGCCCAGTGTATTGGATCTATACATTTTTTCGGGACCCAGATTCTTGGCATTTCATTTTTGAGGAGAGAGGGGATAATCCCCCAAAAGGTTGGTGCGGGGCCATTCAGAAGAGGACACGAATTACCATGACGATCCAGACAATATTGATAGTTAGACTATGTTAGATATGTTATTTTGGGGTTTGAGAATATCCAACTACAGTGGTTGCGAAATCCTGCACCAGTTGATTAGGTGGTAAAACCTCCCATTATTCATAGGGTTTCCGTGCAGGATTTCTTCCATCTACAGTATCACCATGACCAAACAATATTGATAGTTAGATATTACCTTAGAACTACCCTGTATACCACTCCTAATCACCCAATCATTTCATATCATTTCAACATTCCTAAGACATCCTCAAAACTGGCCTGATGTCTTGCCAGTGGCGCCTGAGGCACTGCTCTTAAACCCATGGATCGTGTTGGATTGGTGAACGATACTTTTGCCTTGGTCCGGGCTGGTCGCTTGGTATTACGATGGGGATCTTGGAAATCACAAGCGTACTGTTCAATTCAATCTTCAGACATCAATGATGTGACATAAACCTTAAAAAAGCAATATAATATTGGTATGTTCTACATTATAATCTTAGTATTAATCATAAAACATAGGTAATATTATATAAATACTAAAAGCAATAACATAAACCATTAATCTTAGAATTCTACATAAATGTTTTTTTTTATGCTGGATCCAACAGGGCGAGCTGATTGCCCTTTCGGAAAGGTCACCATCCTCACAACGACTATGATCGTAAAATTTCATAATTAGATATAATTATGCCATATATCATATGGAACAAGTTACAGTCATATTATAACCACATATATAGTACATGACAAGACTGAGGGTTCCTGGAAGCTCCGGGGAACCCCCAGCCTTGTGAGCCTATATATATATATGATACATATGATTTCTATACATTTCTTGCAGCCTCGAGGCATGTTGGAACCCAGCGTGCTGATGTCGCTCTTTGAATCTCTGCTGGCCACGGAGCGAGATCCATTGGCCTGGGTGGGTCACATCGCGGTGCTGCGCAAGGTGCTGCGAGAACTTAGACATGTCCGAAGGATTTAATGGATATAATGGGATATAATGGGACATAAAATGGGATATAATGGGATATAATGGATATATTAATTATATAGATAGGGATACATGGGATATATAGATAGGGATATAATGAGATCACAGATGGTGATGATAGGGATATAATTGGATAGATACCTTGTACATCCTTAGATTGGAAAAACATGATCTGTTTCTAAAAAAACTTTTTTTTGGGAAACGGATTGGAAAAACCAATCTAGAGGGTTACCAGGTATATTTATAGTATGTTTTTGGATGATTTCCTAGGATTTACTATGGAGGATTTACTGGGATTTTTGGAGTAAAACCCATCCTGTTGTGGGCCTTTGATAGGGACATGAGATTGGATCTGATATGAGATCTGATATGGGATATTATGATTATTTTGACGACGACGACGAGGAGGAGGATGATGATGATGATGGGCTTGTCTGAAAACTGGGGAATGGCCCGTAATGGCCCCAAGAATGTGGCAAGTTTACTAGGGATATGAGGTTTTCTGAGGCAAACTTATACTGTAGACCCTGTAGTCGTATAGTTCAAGTAACCACGGGATTCTTGGGGTAGCCCATTTTGGGACATGTTTGGACAAACACCTCCGAAATGGAACAACAAATGGGGTTTGAGCCAAGACAGCAAGATTTCACTGGGTCACTGGGTAATGGGATGTAATGGGCTAGTGGATGGTCGGTTACATGTTGAAGGGTTTCCCCCCAAATCTCCAGTCCAAGAAAGTGTGCAGGTGATCGATGCCTTCGAAGGTGCCTTCGAGGACGAAGAAAAAGCGCGGGAACTGAAGCGATTCATCACACACCTGGTAGCGCCCTTGAAGGACGGAGCCGTCTATGTCTGATATTTTGGTGATGGTGAGACATGTTGTGTGAAATACCAAACATATCCATAGGTGGGGATGTTTACCAATACAACATAATACAACCACATTTAATTGTGTTCAAAGGTGATAAACAAAATCCATCAAAATCCAAGGACTGGTGACCCCGCCAGAAGGTTTGTGAATGGGTCGGTCAGATGGTGCAAAAGATCCGTTTAACTTCCATGCATGGCATTGGATATATATGGGGGTTTCCTAAACTGGGAGTACCTCCAAATCATCCATTTTAATAGGGTTTTCCATTGCAAACCATCCGTGTTGGGGATCCTTCATTTCAGGAAACCATATGTGTATCAATGTAGGAACATTGCATGTGGCTGCAAGACCTTTGGACCAGCTCGTTTGGGCAACAGGAAGGGTTGAGCCATACTGAGTGAGACTGCGATAGGCCCCGCTCCCACTGCCACCCAGTTGTTATTTCATCCCATTTAGCCAAGCCCCAATTTCTAGTGAATTCTAGCGGTGATCTACCCACAAAAAAAGTTGCTACTTATGGCCCATCATTGCCACCTGGCACTGGTGACCCTCTACATGGAGGACTGAGGAAACTGGAAAAACATGTAACCAAGAATGATTATCAATGTGATAATCCCATTGAACACCTCGTATTATTTAAATTCCAAAGGTGTTTTTTTAAACTTAAACAGAGGAGCAAACGGGCCGAAGGGTAATTTCACGTAAATCTATATAAGGGCATGGTCTGAATAGAGATTTGCCTGAAAATAGGGTATCCCAATATGAACTCACTGGTTACTCATCATCTTCCCTCTTAAATTAGCCATAAATTGGGGCATCCGCTATTTTCAGAAAAGTCCAGCCAGAAGTTCCTATATATATATATTGTTGGTTGATGTTGGTGATGTAATTATCCTATGAAATATGCTCATCATGATATGGTTGGTTTGTACGCATCTAGAACTTCAAGTGTTTCATCGGGAATTCTCAAAGTACCATTCAACATGAGGCTGAATATAGAACCCCGTTCCATCCAATCATCACCATTTTCACATGTTCCATTGGCCATAACTTGGACACCCAAATTTGATCAAAATCTTCGATGTTTAGCACGCGACTCAGTACTTGGTGGTTCATCCCATTTAGGAAAGTGGAGCCCAAAGTTATAAGTGGACATTGACCTTACTTAGCCCATTTATAACCAGGGAGAACAAACCTATTAACCAATGGACCCTCCAAGTCTTCAACAGTATGTATAAAAATTGGTATACAGGGTATATAACCCCAAATTTCCTAGGTACTTGGAGGGTTTCCTAGGTGGGAAGTCGAGCACGCACCCTGTGAGGAGCGCCTGGGTTGGGAAGAGCAGGCTACGGAAGATGCCTGGGAATCCCTGCTGCGACCTGAGGCGCTCATCTTTGGGATATACCCTCTGGTAAATTGACATAGCAAACTGGAACATCACCACTGTGAATAGGTAAATCAACGAACTAAATGGCCATTTTCAATAGGTTAAATTACCAGAGGGTACCTTTATTTGGGATGAAACATGTGTGAAATTGCTGACAATTTTGCTTACCGGGATTGTATTATTCCCCACCTGTCAGGTGAGGGTTATGAGATTTTGTGTCAGCTATCCCGCCGCCTCCTTCTCCTCCTCCGCCTCCTCCGCCTTGTCCGCCGGACCTCAACTGCAAGCGCTATATCGCAGTGTTCCCCACCGGACCCGAACGGCAAGCTCAGGATCAGAGTTATCCCCGCCGGACCTCCACCGCAAGCTCCAGAAGCAAGAATTTCCGAAGATATACCAGATAGAATGCCAGAAAGACTGTCAGAAGAAATACGCTAGATAGAATGCCAGAAAGAGTGTCAGAATATATTATGCCAGAAGGTATGTCAGAATAGATGCCAGATAGAATGCCAGAAAGAGTATCAAAGTATATGCCAGAAAGAATGATTTCCAGATGGTATGTCAGAAAGAATGTCAAAATAATGGATCAGGGTAGGGATCGCTCGAAGAAAGTATATAATTTGGTTTACCCCACTAGTGTGTTTGGGCGATCAAGCATATCAATCTCCATTTTTCAGGAACCATATCTTCTTGTTGGATGTCATCAATTCTGCAGAAACTCTGGGTTTGATGTGTTCATGTAGGTTGGTATTCAGCCACTTTGATGGAGCAAGTGCTAATATCCCACTGCAAATGAAAATATCCAAGGGGGTATCCAAGGTCGACACTGATGTTGATTGGTGGTTAGAATCTGTCAGAAGAAAACAAATAAGGAAACTTATAAATGATGGTTGGTTGATGGCAATTTGCAGATCTAGTACCTGGTTAACTGATCCTCATGGAACCCGGACATCAAGGAAGCTGCTCAATGTTGCACGCTTTGTGCATAGTGGAACCACCAAACTTAACTTTGACTAGTGGTTAGTGGTGTAAACATGTTTGGTTTTCAATCCCACACATCTAGAATTATGATCACACATTATTTGTATTATGGATTGTGTAAACATAGTCCCAAATGCTTCATGTATAGATTATTTGCCATCCCGTTTACACTCATTGAACATGACCCAGTCCTGTAAGTAGCATGAAGCACAGGTCATACAAGGTGATGGTCCATGGAGGTAGTTCACTAGTTAGTAAATGGATTACAATGGGTTATAACCCACTTACTAACCAGATAGTTAACTAATCCCATGGCCTATCCAAGAATATCTATTGGAATTGCAAACCAACTTAGAGTTCCGACCCTGGGGCAGCACTTTGAAAGAGTATGTTTCACTGGCTGAAAAACCATGGGTTTTCTGTGGTTTATTTCGCGGCAGGTGCTGAGTTTGCTGGGCACTCTCAAGGAGAGTCTGGTCATTTTGCAACACCGACTCCCTATTTCGGGAGAGATCATTCTGAATCAATACAATTCAACCATTTCCAAATGGAGATTTCCTGAAATAGGGGTACCCCCAAATCATCCATTTCAATGGGATTTTCCCTTATAAACTATCCATTTGGGGGTACCCCCATTTATGGAACCCCCCAAACATTTCCAATGAATGTCAGGGAAAAGATGTAGGAAACCATGGGTTTTGACCCCCCCAACATAGGTTTTTTCTGTCACTTCCTTTCAAATGAACCAAGTGGTGCACCCAGGACCCCGAGGTGTGCCGGGAGTCGATCCAACGTGCCGAGTCCTACCTCTGCACGGCGCCGAGCCATTCCAACGGTGGCTTGGGCGGCTTGAACTTGAAGGCGGCCTTTCGATCCCCTTGCCCCGCCTGCGGTGGCCCCCTGTAGCAGATTCTGGGGTTGGTGGGATGATCATGCGCGCTCGAGTTTTTTCGTCGAGGATGGTTTGTTTCGGAAGCTGGTGGTTTGGAACATGGCATGAGAATTGGAGTTGGACTGGGTTTTGACAAGAGGCTAATTATGATGATGATCCCCATGTCTTCAGTTACCTTCACCTGGTATACCCTGCAGTAATCAAACATGGTACTACAAGATCCCCGATGAAAACCGATGACTTTTTCCCAGCAACCTCCAAAACGACTGAGGTTTGGAGGTTCCCAGCTCGGCTGTGCGGGGTGTCGCTCTTCGAGTAGGCCTTTCCAACAAGGCCTCCCTCTGGAAAAGCATGTGCGAACGCCTCCAAGCTGCCAGCAATACGGAAGAACGGGATCAGTTGCTGACGCTCGGCCAGCATGAGGAATATCATGACGATCCAGTCGTACCAGAGGGCCCCATAAATGGATATAGGGGCCCCATACCCCAACTTCCAAGGGGAGCAAAAAAAACCATGATGAAATACCCATAGAAGCAACCTCTGGCCTGCCCTTTTGTACCTTTTTCAGAGGTCGTATTTTCTGATTTGGGGGTATTGGAAATTCAGGGATTTGAATCCAAAGGTCCACAGGGTGGATGTTCTGTCCCACCAAAAGTATATCAGGGTTTCTCTGAAAAAGGGGGGAAAATGCTGATGAACCATGATCGCCCATCAAATTTCGGTGGTTTTCCCATCAAATTTAGATTTAGGCCTTTTTCCCATTTCAGTCAATTTTGGTGAAATGTGAAGATCATGTAAGATAATCATAATCGGTGATGCCCTGATGGCCCTGATGCTCCCCAATTTTTGCGAGCAGAAATCTTTGCTTCCGCCCGGGGCAAGCCAGGATAGCATTGATGGGCCATTCAGATGGTCGAGTCCTAGAAGATTGGGTCGCAGCCGCCATTGGCGGCAAGCTGCCTAGCCAGGAGATTCGCCTTTAAAGTCACCAAGTTGGTCCAAAGTTGGTGGTCTCGTCCCAATTTGAGTTTCTCTTTCCATGCAACTGAAGAATTCTCAAGTTTTTTGTTTCCCCATGTTGGTCCTCTGAAAATCCTCCGCAGGAGTGGGAAACACTGTTCGCGGGCTTAGCAAGCAATCGACATCACAAACGATTGGCTTGGAGGATGTTGATCAGACATTGGGATGCGGTGGAGAAAGTCTGGGGCCAATCGCAGTTCAAGATGAAAGCCATCATTTCCCATGCCATGTCCAAAGCAGATCCAGAGGAAGTGCAAAGTTTCTTTGAACGCCATCCCTGTGACCTGCTTTGAAGCACTGATGTGGTGGGACTCTTGCGGTGCACCCGGAAAGACTGATTGGAGTAGCCACCCTGAAGTTGACACAACATGAGTACAACATGATCACAACAAATTTGACTTCACATTCAGTCTTAATTGCCAAACTTAAATGCCAAAATACATCAGGTCTTGTACTAGAACAACTTTATCAAATGGATGTATCAACTATATATATATAGCTATATAATATATATATATACTTATCATCTCTCTTCTACACATTATATATATATATATGTATATATATGCACATAATAATAATCATAGATAGATTAGATTAGATTAGATAAGATAAGATTAGATGGATAGATAGATAGAAAGATAGATAGACAGACAGACAGACAGATAGATAACATATAGACAGTATCGTTTTCCTGTCGACAGGTGATGTGGCCAAGAGAAGCATCCAGCAGCAGCTGGAAGGCCTGGAGGCGGATGCACGGCTGAACGCCAAGGCGCAGGACTTGCATAACTACTTTCAATCAGCCCCGTGGTGACGCCGATGGCCTGGGATGGATATGGCGGCCTAGTGACCTAGTGATCCTAGTGGTGAAGCTGGTGAAGCTATGAATAGTTATATGGTTATATAAGTTATATATATATGGTTATATAGCAATGATTTGTTAAGAGTTTAAGCTATGATAAATCTATGGGTCATGGCGAATAATGGGAAATAGACCCATTTAGGGACATAATACCACGACATATCTCCAGAATATCGGTTGTATGCGAATAAACAGCAATACTAACTTGGAAAAAACATCCCTGGAACAGTTCTATTTGTTGATTCTGTAATACTTGGATCAGATGTTGTTTTTCAGATGGTTTTTATATGTTTTTATTTTAACACCATTGGGAGGATTATGTTCCCAAATGATTAGTATTCTTCCAGGGTGTTTCGCCGCTTCAAAAACCGCATCGGATCGGATGGTTTTCGGGAACTTTCATGGAAAACAGGTGAAAACAGTGTATATTTTTCAGCGATTCTAGATGGGTTAGATAGATCTGAAGATGGAAGATGGAAGTCGTGGCCGAAGGGCAGAATCGTCGACTCAAGCTCCAGAGGAATTTGCGGGTTGGTACTGTAGTGTTGACGAATGAACTGGACTAGACCTAGACCCAGAATAGACCTGAACTTGGGAACTTGACCTCCTATGACTATCCACCATGTTCCAGCACCATGTTCCGGCATTGAGGGCATGCCCCAACTCTGAGTGGCTTCCATGTTTGGAACAACTCTGAGCGGCTTCAATGTGTATAAATCAATATTTGAATTGCTACAAAGATGGACATCAATAATGGTGTACGCTGCAAGGCTCGGACGTGACTTGCAGCGTTTGTACATGTTTGTAAAGGATCCCGGCAGCAAATGTACAGTTTCTCGTGCTCGCTGGCCAACTGTGATGACACCTCTAAGAAAAGTGCTGCTTGGGCTTTGATCGACTTCTGCAGCAAGGTTTTTTTCTGATGGTCGTCCAGTCGATTTAGATGGAACTAGGATGATTTGGGAGTACCATAGGAGTACCCTTGATTCAAGACATATAACTTGGATTGAGTTCACTCAATGAACTCCAGCAATTTTTTGCCAACCATTGTGGGTTCCATATTCCCATCCCCTTCCAGACCCTGAGAGGTTACACCTGGATGATGCGAGAGCTTTCGTGGAAGAGTCCGATCTGAGCTTTGACTTCGTGTGGCTGGAGCCGGGGATGAGTGGAGCGCTTGTTGATCGGGCTGGATGGGAAACCAGGTGTCTCTGAACATGGGTTATACGGCTATACTACCGTATCCCCCGAAAAGGCAATTCTCAACTCTAACTGGGAAGATTTTGTGGGTTTAGGAATTTGAATTGCTCCATTTCAGACCCAGAGCCGGCTGATCCGGCCACCAGAGATGGGCGGAACTGTTTGGTGGTGAGCAAAGTAAAAATCTGACAGGTAGTTTTCGCCAAACAAAAAATATGCAAAAAATTAACCACCGAACATCTCGCATTCATCAGCTGGGATGGGACGATATTGTGACAGTTTTGACATGGCTACACCAAAATTCATCAGATGACAAGCGGAACCACAATGCAATCATATGAACACCAAATTGCTGATAGCTGATAGCTCGCTGTATTCTCTCCCCCTCAACGGATGATCCCATAGGTCTTGATCCATCCAAACATGGAAAAAACAACACATGGATTACTGACTACACACAAGTTTACACCAAAAAATCATGGGAAAACCATGGAGAAAAACCATGGTTTCCTTTCGATTTCGCACCGTCTTGGTCCACTTGCAGACAGTGCTCGGTCAGGACGGACTTCTGGACTTTGCCCCTCCCAAGAAGGGCGACGTCGCCGCCAGGGGGCTCTGCGATCGGCGTTTGGAAATTTGATGTTCTTGGAAATTCACCATGTTGACCTCAGTATAAAGTAGCGGGTGTGTATATGACGGTTTGTCAAAATGTCTGTTCCCGGTTTCGTTGATAAATCGCAATTCCATGCGTGCCGCCTCATGTTTGCCTTTAAAAAAACATGACCTACCTTGATGACGTGAAAACGTGGAAATTCTTCGTTACCTTTGGAAATCTTTCTAAAACCACAG
>Ga0126342_10004327_pt1 | contig 24140 bp, 18 predicted proteins | sample Cyp1metagenome_FD_92528 | JGI IMG/M metagenome (GOLD analysis project Ga0126342, IMG submission 92528) | Coral microbial communities from Lord Howe Island, Old Settlement Bay, Australia - Cyphastrea 1 metagenome | ecosystem: Host-associated > Invertebrates > Cnidaria > Coral ...
AGCAACAACGTAACATGAACATGACGTTAACATGCCCCGCCCCACCCCACCCCTTGCGGAAACCTGGGGCCCCGAGGGTATATATATATGAGTATACTGTATATAAATAGATGATTTTGCATGTGCACACATGCCAACATTATTATTAAGTTCTTTTATTATCATTATATTATTCATTATTCTTACTATTATGATTCATGATGATGCTTATTATATCTTAAAACTATTATTAACTTTACATATATATATATTATAAATGTGTGTATTTATTATTTATATACATGCGAATATATGTACGTCATTAAAAAGATGTGCGTTGTCTATGTGTATAGGGAGAGAACGGGATTTCCTTTTTTTGGTAAATGGCAAATACACATAGAGGTTTCGTAAATGGGTGTGCCCCAAAATCCCAAATCATCCAAGTCATTGGACCATGACGAAACGTATTCAAACTACAAAGCACCGGCAGGTGAGGCATGCGTGGAGCCATATCTTTGTGATCTCTTGACTCTCGGCTGGACTTGAGCGCGGAAAATAGGATTTTGATTCTTAAATTAACGGTCAAACACTCTGAGAATAGTGTCCTCTAATAATGAGCGATTAGTTGAGGATCTTGAGGGAACTCCAACATTTACGCGGCCATGTTAGGCAGATGTTGAAGCGATGGTTTAGCAAGCAACCATGAGTTGGTGCAGAAAGGCCACGAAGGTTGGTTTGGTTACCCAGACACCAAAGTGGACAATGGTCGCTTGCAAGATGGTTTTCCATTAGCACTTGTGGTGTAGCCAACATGATGCGATGTGGTTTAACGATTTTTACAGTTTAAAGAAGTACCAATGCAGGTAACTTGCAAAAGTCCGGCATAGAACCTAGAGAATCAGTATTGGCTTCAATCGTCAGAAGCACACTGTTGCAGCTGGGGCTATGAAAACAATCGCAGATTAGGGACTTAGCATGATTTAGCCAGCCAAAATAAGAGAAGACTAAACAGGTTTGCACATACAGAAGTAGTGGCCAGCCACCAAATGATACCGTTTGCTCGGGAGAAAGACGTGTTGGGAAACCATCTTACATTGATTATTGATAGACTTTGCCCCCAAACTAATTATATATATAGTTGGTGCCAAAAGGTGCTTGTACCATCCGTGTTTGGAATGACAGACCATCCTTGACATTTTCCCTATTCAAATATAATATATATATATGTAATATAATATGTATTTGGATCCTAAAACCATGGTTTCCCGACGTTTCCCGTTGTTTTTCCTTCAAATTACATCAGCAAACACATGCATCAGTAAACATATCCTGTACTGTTTGTCATGTTTGTTGATGAAGCAGCCATTGCCTCCCAGGGCCCTAACTGAACAATGTTCCCTGATGGTTGATGGTTCTATGGCCTTTTACTCGCTGGTTTTAGACATCCAGATGTTATCGCAATCAGATCCCAACAAACTAGCAGGAGTGGGGATGACTGAAAGTTGTCGCAACACTGCTAAATCCCATTGTTGCTAGACCCGTACTTGTTGCGAGTTAAACCGCATTGATTTGGTTCTACCCATGTTTTTCGCAATTTGTGGGACAATCCTTGTAGCCTAATACTATATCTTTGGTGGATTAAATCAACTTTTCTGGGTCAAATGAACTTTCTGGATTAAATCCACCTGTTTTGTGGATTAAGTCTACAACTTTCCTGGGTTAAATCGACATTTTTGATGGCTAAATCACATGGTGTGTGTGAAATCAAATTTTGGTTTGTTAAGCCACGGCCCTTGTGGGTTAACTACATGTTTTGTAGGCTAAATTAAATCCATATTATTGCGGGTTCCAGAATGCGTGTTTTTCAATCATGTTCAATCTGCATTTCGTGCCTAACATTCACAATTTTTGTGGGTTAGGTCCGTATTTCCTTGGAAAACTACATTGGTGTGGGTTAGATCTTGTATTTGTGTGAGTAAATCATTCTTTTAGTCGGTTACTGTGAGCCACAGTATTTGGGGGTTTTCAACCATTTGCGCGGGTTAAACAAACCACAACTTTGGCGTGTCAAATCTTTAGACTGGTTGAGCGCACCGTTTTTTTGAGGCGATAGTTCCTACTCAGCAGAGGCCGAACGCTATGCCACCTGGATATATGTGGGGATGGCCGCCTGCAGGATTTGCAGGGCCTTGGCAATATATTTGCTGAATAACCAATGCTTGGTCAAGGTATGTTTTGTATGTTCTTGTATGTGTTTCATATACGATCATATACGTATATGTTTGTTTTGTTTGAATGGCAGGGACTATCTTCATTGGACGGAAGGTACTTGTGTAACCTTGTGTACTTGCGGATGCTTGTGGATGCTTGTGGTCATGTTTGGACAGCGTATCATAGCTGACTGGTGAGAGCGGGGACTCGTGGCAGCGAGAACTAGGCCCTAGGCCACTGGGCATTCCATGCAGTCGACTTGGGAACAACGCAACAATAGTATTACAATAGTTAGAAGATGTTAGAAGTTAGCATTCAGATGTTCCGAGGTGGAAATTTTGCAGAACGTTGGCATTCGACCAACTTCTTTGAGCCCAGCTTCAGATAAACGTTTTGAAGACATTCAGAAACTCGGCGAAACCCTGAGCCACTTGACCCACCTCAGCAGCCATGTGATAGCAAAAAAAGGCCTTTATGGGTTCCAGATGTTCCGGTGGTAGATTGTGTTTTTAAGTCACCCTCTTTGTTGAAAAGTTGGCCTGAGATAAGTTCTATTCGAATATCATTCTGGCGGGGCAGTATTTCCTTTGATCAGAACCATACAAAAAAATCGTGAGGAATTTGATGAGCGGCATCAAGGAGCAAACCACAGGCGAGAGCACAGAAAATGCAGCAATTTTGGAACGTTGCAATGTTTACCTATCTTTCCTGCTGTGGTTCCAAAAGCCTTCCGAAGATACAATTTCAAACTCACCATGAATGATGGTGCTCAGTATAGTCAGATTTGAAACGCTGGGAAAAGCCGGACATGGACACCCCTAAAGTACCATGCGTTGTCATCGTGTTACCAATGTTTTGCCAGGCTTATCTGCCGCAACAAGGGGGTACATGCATGTAAATCCCAATTTCTGGAAAAACACATCTTATTTTGACGATATCCCATGATATCCCCAAGATATCCCCATGGCCTAAAATCCAAGAAAACGCGGCCAGGGGAGCAGCGTGTGGTCCTAGTAGTAGGCGACGAAACCTTCTTCCGAACCCTGATTTGCGCGTCGATCACGGCCAGGCTGGCCCATGCATAGTGATAAGTGGGCTGGGCATGGCTGATGCGATCACAACGGATGACTCCTTTATTTAATGATGTCGAAACCTTCTGACTTGAGGGACGCCCTGTATTTGACAAAACCCATATGATTAATGCGTTGAAAGGACAATTCACGAGACAGAAACCATGAGTTTTTCGGCAACTCTTGGGTTTGAACCAAGACAAATGGCGATTGTTTCACCAATAGAATGCCAGAGATCATCGTTTCATTGAGCTCACGGCATGCTTAAGTCTTGGACTGGTGTCACATCTCAATCTTTGTAGCTGTACTCTGTAATTATATACTAATAATATTTACTTATTTATTTATTTATTTATTTATATGGGAGTGTTGGGGCCTTTGCCTACTAATTATGTAAGTTTTCTATTTGTCGCATTTGGTTGCTGCATTTTGTTTACCATGTCAGCAGTAGTTGGGATGACCGTCCCAATTTGAAATTAAATTGACCGATCATTTTTCAGAGGGGTGGTTGTTGATTATTTTACTATTGCGTAAATTGGTTCAATTCCCATGGTGATCCTCGCTGTGTAAATCTCAAAGTGCGTTAGTATATCAAAGTAAATCCTTTTTTTTCCTTGAGTTTTCTCCCATTTGTTTGCTTGATTTTGGTTGGTATACCCACTCAACCAAGTAACTTGTTTTTTTTTGTGGGGTTCATTTCAGGGTAGCCTATGGGATCAACCAATTCCCTGGAAAAATCTGGTGATTCAGAAGGCTCCACAGCGGTCTGACGTGGATCTCCTTCGGGGTGCAGAGGTGGGAGCATGGGAGGGAATGCAGTTCTCAGGATTTGCTATGTGATAATATGTGTATCTACCTGTTCCCTCTGGCAAACATGACACGTGGAACCCTTTCTACAAATTGGTATCTATTTAAATGGAAACATTATCTATAGATTGGTGATTTTCCATTGCCATGTTTGATTGCCGGAGGGTGTATATATTTACTTGTTCTATGTTGATATAATTTATTTTATATTATATAGATGGTTTGTTTCAATCTCACTGGTTTGATTTACATCTCTTCATTGATTGATGCTTAATCTATTGATTCAATGTTATGTGTGAATTCATTGATCGGTTCCTTCAGTTTACTATATATAAACACACAAATAATTACATATATATATATATATATGTACAATACACACACATATATATATATATATATATATATATATGTGTATATATATATATATATATATATACATGTATATATATATATATATATATGTGTGTGTATGTGTATACAGATGTATATACATATCTATATATACTATATTAAATGTATTTATGTTCTTGTCTTGTTTGGGACCCGGCTGCCGGGATCCATAATGGGAAAAAAAAGCGGTGACCACTGCACAGCACCAGAACCCACCAGAAGATTTGACAATGGGTATGTGCATATTTCCATGCGCACACACACAACGTATATTGTATGTATGGCCCAGGCCAGCACCCCCCCACTTCCCCCTACGCCCCCACGCCATGGTCATGGTTCTTATGCAGGCTGCATGTAGGAGGCTCTAAATATAGGATATAGTTTACACACCCCATCCCCCCTGTGGGATGGGAGGAGTCTAGATTGTGTGTTACTAGCATGTCAGGCAAAAAGTGAGTAATATGTGGCTAGCATGCTCCACGCCCAGTGGGGTGTTATAGAGGTACCATGTAGATAGTGTATAGGTGTATAGCATAGGAGATCTTGACAGTTGCCAGTATGTATGAGCAGTAAAAGGTTGTAAAATGTAAACAGATTGATGTAGGGTGTAGCTTACTGTATTATAGAGGTATCATGGAGATAGTGTATACAGTAGGTAGTAGTACTACGTGGCTGGCACGTATGTATAGCATATGAGATTCTGATAGTAGCTAATACGTGGCTACTATAAACGTACTATATGGGCAGTAATAGGTTGTAAATAGATTGTATGGGCGTACAGGTAGTGAACCCTGCAGGTATCATGTAGGTAGTGCATAAGTAGTACGCGGCCAGCACGTATGTATAGCATATGAGATCTTGACAGATACTAGTATATGGCTACTGCAAAGGTACTGTATGGGCAGTAATAGGTTGCAAAATGTAAATTGATTGATGAAGGGTGTTACAGTGGGTAGTACGTGGCTAGCACGTATGTATAGCATATGAGATTTTGACGGTTGTTCGATGATGATCTTATATGGCCAGGTCACCAGCATGTGGGGGTATGAGGTGGGGATACCATGGGGGGGAGGAGGTTGCCGGCCGCCGGCCGGGACCATATATATATATATAGTTGTATGTATTTCTTTCATATTTCATTTAGTATTCAATTAATTATATAATCGAAGGAAGTTTAGAAGTCAAACTTCCGACAATATGGACTCTGGACAAGTGAAAAGGCAGAGGTGGCAAGAGTCAGAGAAGAAGCAAGAAGATCATGCAGAGAAGAGAAAGAGTCAGAAGAAAGAAGATGCAGGTGCGCGGAAAGGTAGAAAAGTTGCGAAACATGTGTTTTTTCAATGTCTTGGGGCTCTGGAGGGTCGAAAAGTAGGCTCTTGCACGCCACTGTGGCGCGAAGCACATTTTCAAATCAAAAAGTGTTAAAAACTAACGGTCTCGGAGCACTTTTGGAAGTTGAGACGTCGAAAAAGTCCACGCCGTTGTGGCGTGAAGCACATTTTCAAGTCAAAAGTGTGAAAACCTGACGCTCTCGGAGCACTTTTGGAAGTTGAGATGTCGAAAAAGTGCACGCGAAGCGCATTTCCAAGTCAAAATGTACAAAGCACACCAGCTTCGGAGCACTTTTGGAAGTTGAGATGTTCAAAAAGTGCACGCCGTTGTGGCGCGAAGCACATTTCAAAGTCAAAAGTGTTCAGATGTCGTTTTGCGTGGCAGGTGCAAGGGATTATGCACCTTGTCAAAAGTGAGCAAAACGTGAGGGTTTTGTAGCATGTCCTAAAACGATGGCAGGCGTGGGACATATGCAGAAGATCTGGCAAGATGTCTTTCGCTTGGCAGGCGCAGTGCAAGAGACATGCTCATCAGAGATGTTAGGAGGTCAGGGCGCTGATTTCCTGAGAGGGGTTGCATTTTGGAGCATCAGATCTTCGAGTTTGCTAAGATGATTTTGCGTGACAGGTGCAGCACTTCGTATGACTTGACATCACTTTTTCGTGCCAGGTGCAGTACTTTAGACAGATGGAATGGAAAATTCACAAGACGCATCGGCACGAGGCCGTCAGCTCTGCACTCGGCTTTCCATTTTTTTAAAGGAAGTCTCTTAGAATTGCTTCGTTTTTGATGTTGTCAACTTGGACAGCTGAGGAAAACGTCGCAGAATTGCTTCGTTTTTGATGTTGTCAAGTTCCAAAATTGAGGAAGTCGCGCAGAGTTGCTGCGTTTTTGGTGTTGCCAAGTTCGAAGATTGAGGATGTCACGCAGAATGCTTCGTTTTCAAGCTTGCAGATAGATAGATGGATAGATAGATAGTTAGATAGATAGATAGATAGATAGTTGGATAGATAGACAGAAAGATGGCTAGAGAGACAGACAGACAGACAGACAGACAGACAGATAGATAAACAGGTATTAGATAGACAGATAGATAGGCAACTGCAATTACACCACGCTAGAACTACAACTACCAATACAACTACACTACAGCTACAACAACTTCAACTACACTTCAACTACAACTGCAACTGCAACCGCAACTGCGACTACTACAGCTACACTACAACCGCAAGTGCGCCTACAACTACAACTTCAACTACACTTCAGCTACAACAACTACAACGACTACAACTACAACAACAACCGCCAATACACCACACTAGACTACAACTATAACTACAACTGCAACAGCACTTCAACTACAACAGCTGCAACTACAACAGCAACTACCAATACACCACACTAGACTACAACTACAACTGCAACTTCAACTTCAACTACACTTCAACAACTACACTACAACTGCAACCGCAACTACAACTGCACCTACAACTACACTACAACTACGACTACAAACTAGGACTACAACTACATTACAACTACAACTACGCATGCAACTACAACTACACTTACACTGCACTTCGCTACACCACACTACATCTTGCAGAAGTGGGTGAGGTGACCACTGCAACCACTCCAAAAACAAAGCCACTTTTCGGTCCATCAGTGGATTCGCTGTGCCATCCATGCATCACAGCAACTCACCTTTCTTATATTTTCCTATCTTTGAAGCTTCGGCCACCGCCTTGTGCGGTACTACTGGTAATAATAATATAATAATAATAATTAACAATGATCATAATAATTATAAAATAATGATAATAATAATAATATAGCACATATATATATATACACATTTTTTGCACAAAACATGTAGAACAATGTATATATATATATATACATTCACTTTCGTCCACATACACATGCACGCACACACACATACATATTTATATATATATATATAACACACATATATATATACACACAGTTACTCAGTATATTTATATACATAATTATATATATATGTACATTTGCATATACACATTTATTTATACAATACCACTGCTATGGACCAGAAAACCGGAAATAACATTTTAATTTGACCAGCCGAAACCGGGATTGCCAAGCAAAACCGGGGATTTGCAGGTCTGAATGGTGGAAGAAGTCAGACCTTTCTACCTCGGCACAGAGGCCGCAAGTGACATCGGGACTTGGGTGTTGGATCTGCAATTCCCTGGCCTTATCCCACCGTTCCAATGAAACATCCCCAAGTTCAAAGTCCACCTCAATAGATTGTGATCCAGGTTCAGGTTCCCAGGAGCCTAAGCCTCCAACCTAAGCCACTGAACTTAAACATGACATCAGGTTTATGGCTGAACCAGGTCAAAATATCCTGATTTATAATACCCTCAAGTTGGAAAATTCTAGAATGGGACCCCCCTGGGGATGACCAAATGGGGTTCTAAAATGGACAAAAATCATTGTAGCACTTCCGGTCGCGCAAGCGTTGAAGAACTTTGGAAGTTTGTATAATACTATATGATGGTGTATGGTGCAGGTTTTGTGCAGGTATTTGTGATCCCTAGTGAGCCGGTGGTTGAAGGCGATTTGCCAGTTTGATCCTTCTATTGAAACCATGGTTCGTGATAATTTACAAGGCTCGATTGCACTATGTCGCAACAATATGGCCGAACCAATGCCATTTGGCACAAAAAAGGACAATATACAGATACACGGTAGAAAAATTGACACATTCACAGTTCAGTTCAGTTTGTTTATTCTTGATCTCTTGTGAGAACATTTCTGGCTGGGGGAACTTCTGGGTTCAGCTCAGTTTTGAAGTGGTTAGCTGTACCTTTACCTTTGCATTCACCGCAAAAATGTATGTTTTTTGTTGAAATTCATTTTTTGCATGTTTGCTGCTTTTGCCGTCACTTGAGGCACACATAAGGTGGCTCTTGCATGCTGTGTCACAAGAGGCTATAAAATCCCGCGTCGGATATGTACGTGCATTTGCTGGGAATTTGCATGCATTTGGGTTGTTTTTTTGATTTGATTCCGAAAAGGAGTGGGTCAAATGTTGTCTAGCTCAGTATCTCTGAAAGAGAGGGCCCAATAGGTGAAGTGAGCGGCAAATTGGTAGGTAGATATTAAATCCTCAACTGTGAACAGCTGCAGTGACAGAAAAATGAATTTCAGGGATAATCAAGTCAGCTAAAACTAGTTCTGCCACCTTTTGTTCTTGCACAAGAAGGCCAATGCCTGTGCAACAAATGAACATATCTACGTTATCTAAGCATACAAATCAAATGGTCTAAAATTGTTTCTCCTTGTAGTAGCTGGTACCTCACACGTTTGGCCAAGCAGGAAACCATTCCAGAACCCTTCCCAAAGATACAGCATCAAGGTGCATTGTCTAGGGTGGCATCTCTATGCCATAGCTGCCCAGCCCCCCCCCCAAATATCCCAAAAGAACAAGTGTCCAGTCAGTGGTGAGCCTCCACTTAGGATCTCCATCCTGATGAAGGTAGGCAAGTGACAACTGCGACGGCTGTAGTCCCACATACGGCTGCTTGCTGATTCCACATGTGATGATTTGTTCCTTGTTTTTCTCCTGTGACGCAAAAACGCTATTGTTTTGACATAACTGCATATAGGAGTTTGCTGTTTTATTGAAAATTTAATTGGTTGGACATGTCTGGATAAAATTAAACAGTCGCACGGGAAATGGAACTAGCCCAAAACTAAATTCATTTGAAAAGGGTGACTTAGGGAACATTCTGGAGGCATTTGTGTTGGGGTATACTTTAATGGTTTGGCAACAAAGAATGCAAGGATTGCAGGCAAAAACCTGGCTTCGTAGGTAGGAAATGACAAGACCATCTGTGGCCGCCACCCGCTGAAAAATGCTATGGAGATCATGGAGTGCTCTTTGCAATGTTTTTCTTTAATCGGCCTCATGCCGATCTATTTTTTGGGGTGCAGATTTCCACATCGTTTTTTTTCTGAAATGCCATGGTTTCAAATTCAACAATTGTTTTTTTAACTGTTTTTTAAATTTGTTTAAGAGTGAAAGATATCATTTAGGAACCAATTTTAGAACCCAAAAACAAAATAGCTGCCCAAAAAAAAAGTTCTAAGACCCCCCTTGAAGATTCCATTTTAGATACCTTTTTTGGTGTCTAAAATGGTGCACAGGGGGGGATTGAGTCAACTTGAGAGGATGATTTATGATGGTCCTTGGTGGCTGGTCCTTGGTGGCTGGTCCCAAGCCAGTCAGTTGCTAAGCCCAGCCACGCTTGGTTGATTTTGACATGAATTTTGTATGGTTTTGTTTGTTTCGATTGCTTTTAATTGTTGTTCTGAGCATTTCTGTTGCTGAACCCGGCATTTAATACAGCCTGCGGATGGTTTATGATGGTTCAGGATCGTGCTTTGATGGTTGGCCCCTCCATTTTTCAGTGACCCCACATTCTTTGCTCGTTTTCAAATGAATATCTAATTAATCCTCTCATATCACCCATCCTTCTAACAATAAACGCCCCAGAAACCAACGATTAGTAGGGGATGACCCGGCATATTTGGGTTTACACGAATCCCATTGGTTAACGCTTCCAGCCTGGCATAGGCAGTGGGTGTCCGAGACAGCTGGAAGCTTCCAATTCGCGGCTTGGCCGATGTCGGTTGGAAGACAGACCCGAGAATGAGCTTGGAATATCATCTTGCAGTTGTTTTAGAGGCAACGAACTTTGGAATGAATATGAATGAATGCTCTCTCATATATATATATGACCGCCCCGATGGACTGAATGGTTGCAGTGGTCACCTCACCCACAAGCAGCAGCAGCAGCAGCAGCAGCAGCAGCAGGAGGAGGAGGAGGAGGAGGAGGAGTAGGAGTAGTAGTAGTAGTAGTAGTAGTATTGAAAGTAGTAGAAGTAGTAGTAGTAGAAGTAGTAGTAGTAGTAGTAGTAAAGTAATTGTATAGTAGTAGTATAGTAGTAGTATAGTAGTAGTATAGTAGTAGTATAGTAGTAGTACTACTACTAGTAGTAGTCGTAGTTTTAGTTGTTGTTGTTGTTGCTGTAGTAGCAGCAGTAGTAGTAGTAGTTGTTGTAGTTGATGTTGTAGTTGTTGTTGTAGTTGTAGTAGTTGTAGTAGTAGGTTTAGTTGTAGTTGTAGTTGTAGTAGTATAGTAGTAGTATAGTAGTAGTATAGTAGCAGTATAGTAGTAGTATAGTAGTAGTATAGTAGTAGTATAGTAGTAGTAGTAGTAGTAGTGTAGTAGTAGTAGTAGTAGTAGTAGTAGTAGTAGTAGTCATAGTAGTAGGAGTAGGAGTAGGAGTAGGAGTAGCAGGAGTAGTAGTAGTAGTAGTATTGAGATCCAAAAGAAAGCTAGAAAATTCATTTTTAAAATGAATTTGTTTTATAAAAACTATTTTTTTTTTTAAATGAAAAACTCTGATTTTTTAAGATGAAATTTATGATTTGTTTTTTTTGCCTGAAAACAGTTTATGATTTTTTATGATTTGTTTTTTTGTTTGTGTCTTTTCGTTTTGTAATGATGTTTTTAATGTTTTTTTTGATTTTGTTTTTAAATATATTTGTTTGAAATTGATGTTTTTTTAAATGAAAATTTGTGATTTTTTTTAATGAAAAATATCAGTTTTATGAAAATATGATTTTTTAATGATTTTTTTTAAATGTTTTTTGTGTTTTATGTTTGTTTAATTAAAATTATTATTGTTTTTATGATTTGTGTTTTATGTTTTTCATTTTTTTCATGATTGTGATGATTAACAACATCTATAACACAGAAGTGTTAACACATGGAGAACATTGAACAAACAGCGACTTTGCATTTATTTATTTTGGCGTTGCTTTTAGGATTGGTGGTTTTTTGATCAGTGGTGAGCGAAAAACGAATTGAACAGCAAATTTTGCAGACATCTCCAACTGCACCAACTGCTGCATGATGGCAGGCAGTGAGGTGTCAGTGATGACTTACGAACAAAAAACAGACTATGTGGTGTGTGTGTGTGTGTGTGGGGGGGGGCAGGGCGATGCCAATGTTGGGGCTAGTTGGTCAACAAACAGTGTCACATTTTTTTTCTGGGGCTAGTGGCCAGCAAGTAACTTGCACCCAGTTGCTAGCAGCAAATAATTAGCAGCTAGCAACTAACGACAACCAGTGACTAGCTGCGAGTAGCTTAGCTAGCAAGCAGCTAGCAACCAGCAGCAACTAGCAGCTAGCAACTAACAGCTAGCTAGCAGCAGTAAACTTAAGAAAAAAAATGGTATGACAAAATTTGTTGAGCAACTATCGGGCTTGCTGTAAAGGGGCAGCTGACTACAGCTATGCTGTAGGATGAAAAACCTGGGAAGGAAAAATGTTTAGGCCAAGCAGGGAAAGGCAGTATTGAAACACTTCACTACATTCACTACCTTTAGGGTTCACAGATTTCAGGCCAGCAGCAAGGATCCAAAACCCTAATCCCTAAACCCTAAACTCTAAGGAGCTCCGGGGGCAGGGTGGCACCCTGTAGATGGGCTCTTAAGGGGCCATAAAAGTTCATTATGTTTTTTTAAAGTTTTTTTTTGTTTTCTAATGATTTTTTTAATGTGTTTTTGTGATGTTTTTTTAATGATTTTTTATATGTTTTTTTTAAATGTGTTTTTTAAGGATTGGTTCAGGAAAGCAACGTCCCAGGCTCCAGGCTTGAGGCTTTAGAATCTCCGACCTGAGGCCTTGGGCTCCAGGCTTGAGGCTCTAGAATCTCGGACCTGAGGCCTTGGGCCTTAGGCTGCTTGAGGCTCTAGAATCTCGGATCTGAGGCCTTAGGCTCCAGGCTTGAGGCTCTAGAATCTCGGACCTGAGGCCTTAGAATCCAGGCTTGAGGCTCTAGAATCTCGGACCTGAGGCCTCCGGCTCCAAGCTTGAGGCCCTAGAATCTCGGACCTGAGGCCTTAGGCTCTTCAAGCTCTAGAATCTCGGACCTGAGGCCTTAGGCTTCAGGCTTGAGGCTCCTTAAGCTCCAGGCTTTAGGCCCCAGGCTTGAGACCTTGGTGACTTAGCGGGCAGCTGGCAGCAAAGAAGTGAAAACCGAGAAAAGAAACTAGCCTTATCCTGGCGTAGCATCCCAATAGTGAAGAACATAATAACACAAAAAATCATTTAAAAAACTTAAAAGTTATAAACAAAAACGCATCAAACAAATCACAAAAACATAATAACATAAAAAAGAATCATAATAACAAAAAATCATTCAAAAAAACATAATAACACAACAAATCATTGAAACCACCATAAAATATGTAAAACAAATCTTCAAAAACATAAAATCTTTCAAAAAAACACCAAAAAATAAAAAAAAACATAAAAAACACATAAAGACAAAACAATATAAAATCGAAAAAAAAAACATAAAAATCTTAAAACATCATTTAAAAATCATTAAAAAATCAAAACAACAGAAAAAATAGCAAAGAACAAAAAAAACATAAACAAAATCATTAAAAAAACACATAAAAAATATAAAAAACATTTTAAAAAACACATAAAAAATCATTTCCATTTTTCATCATTTTTCAAATCATATCTTAAAAATCATAAATATTCATTAAAAAAACATAAAAGAAAATAAACAATAAAATATTTTTTTTGGATCTCAATAGTAGTAGTTGTAGTAGCAGTAGTAGTTAGTAGTAATAGTAGTAGAAGTTGTAGTAGTAGCAGTTGTTGTTGTAGTGTAGTGTGGTTGTAGTTGTAGAATAGAGTAGCGTAGTATAGCAGGTGCGCAGAGTAGTTGCAGTTGCAGTTGTAGTTGCTGTTGTAGTTGTCAGTGTGTAGTGTACTTGTAGCTGTAGTTGTAGTTGTACCTGTACCTGTAGTTGTTGTAGTTGTTGTAGTTGTTGCGGTTGTAGCTGCAATGTAGTGGTAGTGGTACTAGTGCAGCGTAACGGTGGTTGTAATTGTATTTGTAGCTGTAACGGTAGCTGTTGCATTTGTTGTTGATGTAGTGCAGTGTGGCGCGGCTGAACGCCCAAAATTGGCCTGAAAATATTGTGTTTTTAGTATTTAGCATTCTTACTTCTGAAATAGGCTTCGTGCCACATCGGCGTGCATTTTTTCGACATCGCAACTTCCAAAAGTGGTCCGAACATGTGGTGCTTTTACCATTGACTTCGAAATCTGCTTCGCGCCACAACGGAGTGCACTTTTTCAACATCTCAACTTCGAAAAGTGCTCCATATGTGAGGGTGTTTTTCACATGTGAACGTCCAAATAAGTTCGCGCCACAGCGGAGTGCACTTTTTCATACATTTTAGACATCTCAACTTCCAAATGTGCTTCGCGCCACAACGGCATGCACTTTTTCAAGAGCTCAACATCCAAAAGTGGTCCGAACATGAGTTTTTGTTGTAGTTTTGACTTCCAAATGTGCTTTGCGCCACAGTGGAGTGGGGTGCACTTTTTCATCTCTCATCTCCCCAGATGGCTCCGCACCCGCCGCTTTAGCGAGCCTTTTCGTTCCTCCGGAGCCACAAAACATTGGAAAACACACAGTATTTCACGACGTTTCTACCTTTTCGCGCACCTGCATTTTCTTTCTTCTGACTCTTTCTCTTCTTTGACTGCTCCCACCCCAGGTTTTCCATCTGTTCATACTGTCGGAAGTTTGAGTTCAAAACTTCCTTCGGCCAGGCCACTTTTTTTTAGGTCCGGATCAAACCTCTTGTACGGAACTCACTCCTTCCATACATCTAGATCACCCCGGAACGATCCATACCCGTTTCTTGAGCAATACCAAAAAGTATATGTATTATTTTAGATAGGTAGATAGATAGATAGATCGATAGATAGATAGATAGATAGTTAGATAGATAGATATATAGACAGATAGATAGATAGATAGATAGATAGTTAGATAGATAGATAGATAGATAGATATATAGACAGATAGATAGATAGATAGATAGATAGAGATATACATATACATATACATATACATATTCTGTGTGTGTGCGTGCGTGACCGTGTGAACCATTTCCGCGTTGAATTGACGCATTTTAAAGATTTTTGAAGCGCATTCGTACGCGTCCGAGGTGAAGGCCTTCACAGAGCTGAAGTGCCTTGACCGCGGCCAAGTGGGAAATTTTGGGTGGTCCAAAGATCCCCCGTGCTGAGATCCTTATAAAATGTTCGGCCTTTTCCCTTAGATGCCCAGTTCTAGGGTCATTTCATAAACGGGATGCAGGAAAAATGCAACCAGAACATACAGACGGGGTGTGCGGACTGATATTAGTTCAGGCCGCAGACAGTTCATTTTAGAACATTTAGGCGATAACTCCATCTTCTGATTCTGAGAGACGCTGGAATTTGGTGAAAGTGTTTTTTTTTAAACGGATATAAACGGCATGGATGTTGTTACTTAATTAATCTGGTATTGTGGATATATATATATATATATACGTAGTGAATTTGATAAATTCTTGGTACTGGTTTATTCATTGCTGTATATGATTTGAACGATGACCTTCATGAATTAAAACATTTTTCTGACCCAACATCCCTTCAACCTGCTCTGTTTTTCTGGGTGGAATTTTTAAATATACTGGATTATAAGCGCAAACTACCTGGCATATAAATTATAAAGACCAATGGCCCTAACAATGATTTTACAGACGACCATTTTTTTTGCAATGGGTGGGAAAGTATGATTCAAGCTGAGCATGGGGATGTCCAAAACCTGTTGTTTTTTTGCCTTCAAAGCTGTAGACTCTACCATGTGATCTAAGCATTGCAGTGGAAGTCAGCCAGTGAATCCACCATGAGACTTATTTGTAGCTAGCCCTCCAAAATGTTGCAACTCCCCATTGCCTGATTTTTGAACAACTGCGCATCAAGTTGTACAGTACATAAAAATAACTACCCAAAATCAGTCGGTGGTGCTGTCCCAACTTGCCTTTTTAAAAGGATATACACTCATGTTGTAAGTTGCTAGAGGAAGACAGCCAGATCGCCAGATTTGAGAAAGGTCACAGGTGACACTGAAATGCCCAGGACAGGTTGGGACCTCTTTCGTCAAAGCACGGAAGCCACGCGGAGTGCCACGGCGGCGGAACTTTGGTGCTGGGTGGGTCCCCTCCAAGATGTTTGTTGACATAGTGATCCCTATGTTGGTGGCTCATCCCAGGAATCCTACAAGATGGGAAACTACCGGAAAAAAAACAGTTATATGATGTTATATGTGGGGTAGGTAGACTTAATACACTTGCAAGTTGGGGCTAACTGGTTCCAACCACTAAGTATGTTGGTTTTGTGATATTGAATGGGACGTTTGCCACTTAAATGTGGCTGATATCTTTTGAATTCATATAGATTATTGCCACGAATTGAGCGATGTGGAAAATTTGCGCTGAACATGCTTTTTGAAATATCTAACCATAGCAATCAAATGCAATAAAGAATTGCCAAAAATATTTACTTCATAATGAGGCTTCTAGCAAAATAATACTACGGATCGGAATTCTTGAAGAGAGAACTATGTGCAGATATATTTGGAAACTACTGCGGACAGCCACGGCCTGCTGAAATCAAAATCTCTGCCAGAATGCCAGGCTTATGGTTTGATGTAGTTCAAGTAATCCCTTCCCTAATACTAACCCCCCCTCATTAATAAACACCTCAGGTAGTTTTTATTATTAGGGTGGTATTTATTATTAGGGAACCCTATTAATAGATTTAAAACCTTAATGATAAAAACTATTTTTTCCGATTTCAAGATCAATTAAATTTCTTTTTATAATGCAATTAGCATATTGCCAAAAATTGGATGCCGAAGCGGACCCTATTAATAAAATTAAAACTATAATAACAATAATAACTATTTTTTCCAATTTCAAAATCAATCAAATTTCCTTTTCCTCATATAACGCAATTAAAATATTGCCAAAAATTGGATTTCGAAGCGGACCCTAATCATAAATTTAAACCCTTAAAAAAACTAATTTGTTCGATTTCAAAATCAATTATATAAATTTCCTTATATGATGCAATTAGAAGATTGCCAAAAATTTGATTTCGAAGAGGACTCTATTATTAAAATTAAGACCTTAATAATAAAACCTAGTTTGCTCGATTCAAAATCAATTAAATTTCCTTTTATAATGCAATTGGCATGCTGCCAAAAATTGGATGTCGAAGCGGACCCTATTAACAAAATTAAACCTTAATAATAATAGCTATTTTTTCTCCAATTTCAAAATCAATCAAATTTCGTTATATAACGCAATTAAAATATTGCCAAAAGTTGGATTTCGAAGCGGGCCCTAATAATAGATTAAAAACCCTAATATAAAAAATGAAAAAAATCGGACGGACCCTAATAATAAACACACTGGGGCTGACTAGTTTTTATTATTAGGGGGCGAAACACACAAATGCCAGCTTTATTTCTAACTTGTTTTCTAAAGGGGAACAATTAAAAGTCAAATTGGCAAATCTGAAATTTTCCGAAATTAGAGATGGACCCTAGTTTTTAGTATTTGGGGGGACGTTTAGGAATAGGGGGAAAGGATTAATGAACACCGAAGGATGATATGATTTGACAATAGGGTACCCCCAAATGGTGTGATTTTTTCATGAACCATAGCCAATCATGCACCAATCATGCACCTTTTACGGGTAACTTTAAAGCCCCCTTGGGAATGAGTCACTCGTTTGTGTTGACCCATTGGCCATCCAAGGCCATTGCCATCAGTGCAAATTTCTGTTCTTTTGTTTTTTTTGCGTAGAGTTCCTGAAACAATGGTACTATGGTTCTATCATGTTCTATCTCTTTGCAGATTGCGATCTATTTTGATATCATAGTTCTAATATTACCTCCAATCCAACGTGCATATCCATGAGTGGTAATTTGTGCATTGCTCACTTCCCAGTTGTTGGCTCTAGCACACAGCCCCAGGGACAGCCCCGCTATGGCCCCAGTCGATCTGGTCGTGTTCCATGGTAAAACGGTAGATGACAATTCCAGGTGTTCTAACAGAGCTCTACGTCACAGAGCTGAAAGATGCGTTGATCACGGTGGACGGGGGTGAAAGACACCTGGCTGTAAAACCTTGGGCTGGTGAGCCTGGTACGCTGCAAAATTCTAGAAATCTAAAAGATTTCCCGATCGGAAATAATTTGCATTCATACTGAATTCCGTATTTGTGCTTGTTTAGTGGATAGCCTCAAGATGTAATAAAGCCAGCAACGAAAAGGGGGGTGGCTGGCCAACAATGAATTACAGTCCATAGTATGTTGTAGTTATGATCCATAACCAGCTGTTTTCTTGTTTAACACTAACATGTGGGATGATGCTGGCTTTAAGATGAACCAACAATACTGAAGGTGAACGGTGAATCAGCTGAATGGATAGCTTAGTTCAGCGTAATCGTTAGCAACATGATAAAATGGATACATAAGATTCATGTATATATATATACACCTCTATATGTATATATATTTATATATGTATGTACACATACGTGCAGCATATATCCGGTTAAAGAATTGCAGGGTAGAGGGTGTGTATTATCAACAGGCGTGTTGCCAGCCAACAATGTGTTATAGTCATCATAGTCATGTAGCAACCAGATGGTGAATAGGTTTAGAAACCTGGCAGGAGAGAGCAAAGCAAACCCACAACACACCTTATGGAGGTTCTTGTTTGCTACACTTCAAAAATTGTGTTTTTTGTCATGTTCATTCATTTTTAGCTGTTTGAGCCTCTATAAACTTGTGTATTGTTTCTGTTTGCTTCCTGGGTTTCTGAATTGTCATTTTCAGTTTCCTGGGCTTCCACAATAGTTTCTTTCGACTTCTTTGGCTTTTGCGATTGTCATGTTTAGCTTCTCGGGCGGTGTTTTTTCTTTGAGCCTCTTGCCCAAGATATGTTGACGCCCCAAAAAGTGGCCCCCCTACACGCGCTCAAGTGCGGCATTCTGAATCATGTTGACCTTGCGCAAGATCCTCATGGTTGGCGTGGGGCGTATATTTAAATCTATCTCACATTTACCATCAGAAAATTCCAACTGTGGGCAACATGTTCTGTACCGTACATGGACAGCATGGAAATCCAAGTGATGTTTGTTTGAGCAAGCTTCAGTCCGACCACCGCAGGTTATCATCAAGCCCATCAAGAGTGGCATCCAATCTACCGGTCCCTGCTCTACCGTAGGCTCGAGCAGCAATCATGAGCAATGTCCAGTCCACCTTTGGCTGCTTGTTTGTGAAGAGTTGCTGTTTGTTTCAGGGCAACATTTGCTTTATCCAGTCAAAGTTGTTTGTGCAAAAGGTCAAATAACATCAAACAACAAATCGAATTGTTTCAGCCCTGCTGTTCCTACCATTCTTGCCCAACTTGGTTTCCATGCATTTCCGTTCTCCGCTGCAGCTCTGAATTTTGTTTGTCTGAAAATGGGGTATCATGGGTATCCCTAAATCCCCCGGCTAATCATCAGTTTCCCGTGGTGGCAAAACAAACTCGGTCGGCAAGAAACCCATAGTTGCACAGCCAAGCACAGTTGCACAGTTGCAGGAAGTATTATGACATCTTCTTCTTTGACATTGAAGGTAACATGATTTATTCGGTCTACAAGGCACGGTTTCAGCATGGAGAGTTGTGGCCCCGTGGCGTTTTGAGACCTCAGGGGGATGACTGAGAAACATAGATTCACAGGCACTATAGAAATTATATGAAATTATACATGTTAAACATGATTATTATTGACAATTATTATATATTTTTAGTTGCAGTCATGTTCATCATTATGATTACTGTAACTATGTTTTTACTTTTCAGGTGTACATTGTGCACGAAACTTCGTCCAGGAAGCCGACTTTGCCACCAACTTCGCAGCGAGCTCGAATGGACCCTGGCGACCCGGCCGTGTTGCCGTGTGGCGATTGCTGTGATGCCGCGGTTGGACGAAGCATGATGAAAGCATAGGTCATTTGAATTCATTTGAACGTTGGGTACCAAAATTTCAATGATCAGATCATTTTATTTTGAAATTTGAACATGGCCGTTTTCGACAGATATATGTACGTAATTGTACGTGAATATATATATAATATATGTATTAGAGCAGTTTGAGACAAATCCATTTGATCCCAATTGGCTTTGTAGATGCGGTTCACCAGCGTATAGTAAGCTATGACCCCTGTAGCTATGGCGATTTTTGAACCTCTACAGCCCCAGGGATCATGATCCAACAATTTGAATTTCAATTTCATCTGTCGTGAATTAATTAAGAGTCACCTAATTAACGTACTTATACATAAACAAAATGTATATATATATATATATACATATATATATATAATTAAATATATATACAAAAATATAGCTACAAGCGACCATCATTGTGGACATTGGGATTACCCATTTTTGGGACCTTTCTTTAGCACCTTTTTTTGAGGTGGGAAAACAATAATACAGTAAACATTATTAATTAATTAACATTGATAAAGCCAGATTTCACATGTAAACCCTAGCCATAACTTCAAGTACTATAGGGTTTATGGTACAGATATCTATGGTTAATGGGGTGATGAACCAACTTACAACTGGGGTTACCCGCCACTTCTGTGCGGTAAGCCGCCTTGCGTCCCAGGAAGGATTCGGGACTTGGTCGTGTCTACCAGGAGACTGTGACAGGTGATGGGAATTGGATTGGGGCAATGATCCCTAGCCCAACTTTTCAGGCTTAAAGTGAATTCTTGTTTCTTTTTATCATCTAAAATCAGGGTATCTCCATGATTTCTCATTGATTCATCCGAGAAATGAAATATGCCCAGTGTATTCCCCATTTGAAGTTAGTGAATTTGTATATTTTGCATTATTTTATCTAGAATTTCGTGGGCTTGTGGCTTCATGATCTCCTCGACTCATGGGCTCCAGGAGGCAATGGCAAACCCAGATGACATTCGCATCTCGAGCTCAGTATGGGATTGGAAGTGGCTGCCACCAAGGTGGATGTACAAAATGTAAAAACTCAAATCAAAATGAATCAACCACCAATAACAAGCTGGGGACGGAAGCAAAGCATCTTGTTCGGAAGATTCTAGGCAGCTTCTAGTCGGAACTTCTCTTGCGGGAGCTTTGCACGTCTTTCTCGGTGGGGTTCCATCTTTGGTGCAGGTTCACATCCAACAAGTTTGAAGAGATGCAGATCAGCATGCAACTGAATATTACACCAACCAATCGTAATGTATCTGGACCCCAAAGCGCATCATCGCATCTCAAGCTTCAAACACGCCCTTTTCGGAGGCACTTTAGGAGGATCGGAGCAATATTTGCCTGTTTTGAAAATGTCTCAAGCTACCAATAAAATTCAATCACAATTTTCTACACCCTAATTAAGTTCCACTTAGTGATCATTTTGAGGAAGAATTAAGAACTCCTCTAAAACCACAATCATTTCAGGGGAAACGTGGGATAGACATACCGGATAGACTAGTCTCTTACTATGATTATTTATCCATAAAAAGAGATCTAATAGCCCAATCTGCTGAAAAAGAAACATCTAAGATTATGTGATTGCCAATTATGTAGTGTTTGATGCCTCTATGGTTGGTCCTAAAATCCAATTTTAGGCGGCGGATAGACCCACAATTTATAGCTAACTATATAAGGGGTGGTTGAATCACGGTTATCATAGTGGTTGATGATTGGTTCGGGTTATATTACCCAATACGCTGGGGATTATCATAACCCATGAGCCGGGGATCCTGTTCTCAACCAACCAGTACTTCATAGAATGAGAGTTTGGGAAAGCCGTAGAGGTATCCCCAGCTTGTTGCTTGTATTCCCCACTATAGCCTTATTATATATTATTATGACTTATTCATATCCTCATCACTGCAGGGTTTTGCTTCAACATGTGCAACCAAATACATGATTTTTCACCATTCAAACAGATGAAAACCTAGTTTCATAGCCCATTTCACCATATTCATACTATGTTTTCACCATGTCTCGCCATGTTCACCATTTTTTAATCACATTTCCCAGCTTTCCCCATTGATTCAACCGTTGATTCCCGTTGATCCAAAAACCGTTTGGCACGCACTGAGACTACGCGGACTTCGCGCCGTATGGTCCCAGCGGCGGCGCGGAAGCGGCCTTCTTCGCCACGGGGGTAAGCATCTAGGACCTGAAGTGTTGAGAGCTGGGAAAATCATCGACCCAAATTGGTGATGTTCCACTGCTATGTTTAATTATCAGAAGGGAACCGTGCGTTATATATTCGGGAATTGTAATTGGGTATGGAGATATAGAATACTATGATTGTTGATTAGTCATGATGTACATGACAAGGCATATATACCCAAACGCTGATTGCAGCGTTCGACAGTGTTCAAGTGAATGCACCGCGCTTTAACTAGTGGTGTGGGGACTGGAACATCCTTAGCTTTCTGGTTGGATCTTCTACGCGTTTGTGTGTAATAGTTTCTGTGTGTAATCTCTGTGTAAAAGCTTTTGTCTGTAAAAAAAACTCCTCTGTGCGAAGACTTCTCTGTGTAAGGTAAGAACTTCTGTGTCTCAAAGCTTCTGTATGTAAACGCATCTGCGTGTAAAAGTTCTGTGTGTAAAAGCTCCTCTGTGTAAAAGCTTGCTGTGTGTAAAAGCTTCTCTGTGTAAAAGCTTGCTGTGTGTAAAAACTCTTCTGTGTAAAAGGTCCTCTTTGTAAAAGTTTCTGTGCTTCAAAGCTTCTCTGAGTAAGAGCTTCTGCGCGCAAAATCGTCTGTGTGTAAAAGCTCCTCTGTGTAAAAACTTCAGTGTGCAAAGGCTTTTGTGTATAAAAGCCCCTCTGTGTAAAGACTTCTCTGAGTAAAGGCTTCTGTGTGTAAACGCGTCTGTGTGTAAAAGCTCCCCTGTGTAAAAGCCCCTTTGTCTAAAGACTCCTCTGTGTAAAAGCTTCTGTGTGCAAAAGCTCCTGTGTAAAGACTTTTACCCATGGAAAATCACCATTTTAAAGTGAAAATCACCAAAATCACCATCTTTTCCTTGTGATCTGCCATGATTAAAGCTTCTGTGTGTGAAAACACATGAAAACACCATCTCTCCAGATTCTGATTGTCGCCAAGGCGCCAGCCCTGGAGCAAACCTTTCGGGGAAAAAGCATCAAACTGTGGATATATGACATGTGACCACCATTCGTCACCGTCAACATCACAACCATCATCACCATCATCCGTCATCATCATTTTACCTTTTGGTAAACTAACGTAACTATGGAAAATCACCATTTTCAATGGGAAAATCCACTATAAATGGCAATTTTCAATAGCTATGTTAGTTTACCAGAGGGTATCTTGTGTATTATCTTCTCGTCTGCTGCTTTTTTTCGGGCACCAAGGAGACAGCACCGATCAGCTCATCGGAGTCTATGCCATTCAGCTGCCTCCCGATTACCAGAAATCCATTGAGGCGGGGCCTGCGAAAAAGGGCGTGCGTCATGTCGTCATAGAAGTTATATACAGTACGCATGGTATCATAATACATGGAGAGATGTTTGAAACGTTTTAAATCATTCACAATATGAACCCACCCGTATGTTACATGAATGATTTGTTTTCTTTCCAATACTATTATTATTATTATCATCATTATTATTATTATATATATAATCACATATGTGCATCGTTTCGTTCCACTGGCACGTTTGCATCTATCCTTTGCCAGTTTGGAAATCACAGCAAAGAGCGGCTGTTTGGTGATTCATTCTACCGGCCAAGTGGACCTAAATAGTGACAATGAGTAAGTCCGTTTTAGTTGGTAACTTATGTAAAATATCCAGCAATGATGAGTAAGTCTTCCGAATTTTGACTATCCCAAACTATCCCAGCAACCTCCTGTTGCCGTGACTACCATGGCCACCAATTTGCCTCGCAGGACCAAGTGCCCGAGTGTTCATTGGAGGCCATCAACGCGGCATATGAAGGCTGGGGAATACCGAGGGGCTATAGCAGAAAACATGACATACCTTTGATAAAGCCTTTGTTATCCTTTGGGGAAATTTGCGGGGAATTAGCCGTCATGTGAATAGATCATAATTACTTTACTTCGTGTGATCCCCACCATGACATTTATACTTTATACATGTTCTTACTGGCAAATCTTCTGGCATTCTATCTGACATATTTTCTGGCATTCTATCTGGCATGTCTTCCAGCATTCTACCTGGCATATCTTCTGGCATATGTTCTGGCATATCTTCTGGCATTCTATCTGGCATTCTATCTGGCATATCTTCTGGCATATTATCTGGCAAATCTTCTGGCATTCTATCTGGCA
>Ga0126342_10004328_pt1 | contig 24136 bp, 15 predicted proteins | sample Cyp1metagenome_FD_92528 | JGI IMG/M metagenome (GOLD analysis project Ga0126342, IMG submission 92528) | Coral microbial communities from Lord Howe Island, Old Settlement Bay, Australia - Cyphastrea 1 metagenome | ecosystem: Host-associated > Invertebrates > Cnidaria > Coral ...
AGTTTACCATATATCATTATTGTACAAACGTGTGGTAAGCGATGGGACCTTCCCAAATTTGTGGATGTCCTTTCCGTGAACCTAGGGTTTTCACAATCGCTCATATATATATATATATGTATATCATGTATCATGTATCATATATATGTGTATATATATATATATATATCATGTATCATATATATATAGAATTATAGAGAGAGAACATGATAATATATATATAGTTGTAGGGGTCCATATCCCAACTTCTGGGGATTATTGAAAAACTTCCCCATTCTCCCAGCATTTCCGGTTTCTGGGAGGCCGAATATCGTTTGGGTCCCGCTGGGGGAATGTGACCTGCAGAGAGCTTGAATGGGATATCACGGGATTCTCAGTTATGCTAGTTGTTTTACAAACAAATTAGCTATATATATATGTATATTATAGCTATATAGATATAGTTGAATACCGCATTTGGAAAAACACCTACTCAAAGTATTTTTTTAGAAAGTTCAGTCCGTGAACTTGGCTGAGGGGGCCTGACCTTGTAGCTGATGCAGTGGCACAAACATCACTTTTTGATCAACCCGCCAAGATAGAAAAGTTAGAAACCTGGAAATATGAAGTAGAATATCATCGAACTAGTATCCTGGAAACACTGTGAACGGTATGTTTTTTGGGTGGTTTACGACATAAAACTATTGTGCATTGATATTATGGGATATCATTGGGCTGGGCCGCTGCTGAGCCATGGTTTACCATCATCCAGGTTTCGAGACACTGAGATAGCCATTGACTCGACACATTCCATTGTGAAATCACTTGAAATTTCCTGCGTGATTCCAAATACCCTCTGGTCAACGAACAGTTTGCTATGGCACATGACCAGCGTTCATAGATAAATCCACTATAAATGGGCCATGTTCCAGAGCTATGTCAGTTTACAGGAGGGTATCTATATGATAGACTTAAGGTGAGGCCCTTGTGTCCGCGAAATCGCGACAGGTTGAATGCTAGACGAGATTTACATCGATTTCAGCGATCTTATGGATGTTTCATAAAAACAGGTTTGAAAGATGTATATTTGTTTATTGTTTCTCAATGTTTCTTGAATCGCTAGTCACTGCTGGAGTTCCAGAGGCGAAATCTGTTGGTGAAATGCCCATTTCGATGGCTAAAATCCCTACAACTTGTTGGTTAAGTCACATGTTTTCCAGGTCGATCCATCTTCAAACTTGGGGCTCTCAGGTTGGGTCATTTTTTCAACGCCCAAGGTCGCATCAAAGCTGGCGATCGCCATGGTCCTGCGAGCATCATGAGGCGAGGTTTGGAGATTTTGCCAACCATGGTACAAGGGGGGCGACTTGGCTAAATATATATATATATATAATAATAATACATATATATATATACATATGTATAGAAGTAAAGTTTGGCTAATTTTGCTAATTTCCCCCTCTTGTGTTGGAGCCAGCCTGATAATGTGCCAACCAACAAAACGACCACCTAGCAAAATTGCGTAAATAGCTTGTAAACCAGCATAAATGGACATAGATTCGGGTTTGCCAACCAAAGATTGGATATCACCAGCAAACATGAGTCTATAGACATAGCCAATAAATACGAATCTTGCTGGTGGTTTCAAGCATTTTTTATTTGTAAACCCTGTTTGGGATGATCATCGTGACTCTTTGCGTCTTTGGTGGGTTGAAACCACCAACCAGTTGCTCTAAATCTGTTGTTCAGTCCGATGCTTTTGATTATATATGTGTGTTTAGTGCAAAACTATTGGTGTCTCAACAGCAAATGTGATTGTTTCCTGACCACAAGTATCAAGTTACCAAAACATGGATGATATGACTTGAATTGCCAAAGCATCAGGGATTTCAAAGCACGGCCTTATGGCGTCTCCGTCTTGAAGCACTGGCTAGTTGGCTCTGAAGTTTGGGGTATACTAGATACTATAGACTATAGTATACATATATATATTATTCACATATATTATGTATAGTATATATATACAATTATATAGTCTCCTGAAATGGTGTCCCCAAATCATCCATTTAGGATGTTCCACGAAAGAAACAATCGATGTTGGGGATCCCCCATTTATGGAAACACACATATTATATATATATATATATATACATGTATATGATAAATAGTATATTGAAAATTGTATTACATCATATATATATAATAAATAGTATACTGTAGTATATCATATATATATATAATATAATAATATATATATACATATGTTAGATGTACCAATCCTTCTCGGCTTTTCGCCGCTAGGCGCGAGTTGGGTACGGCGTCAGATGAGGATTTTATTCCGTCACCGGAGGACGCGACGAGCTAAAAATGGCGAGTTCACACGATGTGTTTTTTATTGGCAAAAAAATTGTTTTATCACTAGTAGACATGTTGTTTTGTTCTGGTAAAATACGTGATGCAGTGGTTTTTGGTGTCTATACCTGCAAGTGGAACTAGCAACAAAAATCTCCGGTATCGCTCAGGAGTATTCCACAGCAGTGGCTTCACAAGCCATGACAGTTTGGCACCGGCAGGCGACGGTGCGACCAGATCGCCTGTTATTTGATGGACTGGGTGCCAGATCGCCCAAGGGTATCCATTATGTGGGAAACCCAATGCCATATACCAGTTCAATATATTTCAATTTATACCACCCATTTACTGGTTTTTTGGGATAGTTTATTGTTGCTTTGATATGGATGAAGGTGAACGAGATATTCCAAATTATCCCAAACTGTTTGTTGTTGGTAACTACTATATCTGGGGTCCTGAAATGGTGATACCCCAATAGCTGGATGGTTTATTTCATGGAAAATCCGACTAAAATTGGGCCCCATGACTTAGGAAACCTCCATCTAGGCTTGGCATGGCATGTGAGGCCATGGCCCTAGCCCAGCAAGTCTTGAAAGATGCCAAAGTCGTTCGGGCTCCCGGATGCCTGGGAAAATTATCAGTTGGTCATCTAGTTTATAGTACCAAACAAAAACTATGCAGAAGAGTATAGAAAACTTAGAATTATGTATTACGTATCACTATTTACGTGGGAGTATTAATCAACGTATATACATATAATTATATATATGCTATGGATAAGATCTATAGTATAAAGATATAATGTGTATATATATTATGATTTATATATGAACTAAGATATTATATATATATATATATATATATATTGTATTTTATTGTATTATATTGTATTATGTTGTATATCACAATTTATATATGTTATTACATTATCTATTATATGTTTTTTAAAAAATGTGTATATGTATATATATTAATTTATAATGTATTATATGTTTTTATGTTATCCATTATTTGTATATTATATTTTGTAGAATATACTATAGTATTATATTATATATTATGTTTTATTTTATTACAATACATTATATTTTATCATATTATATGAATTAATGTCATTATTTTATATTATGTTAAATTATATGATAATATGCTATATGATATTATATTATATGGTATTATATCATACTATGGTTTGTTGTTTTATATTTTTATGTTATATTATATATGTTAACATAATATAAATTATCATAAATTAAATGAGTTGTTGTTTCCTTGGCCAGGATAACTTGTGGTCCTGAAAGCAGCGCACCTGGAGAAAAATGTTGCGACTGAAAAAAAACAAAGGTGCCATTGATAAGTTTTCATTTACGCACATGATGATTATGAGAGTTATTTCACTTTGGTTTTCCCATTTGGAGTTATCACTGTTTGTCCAGATGATGAAGGTCATTTTTACTGAAAACTCGGAATTATCACGATTTGTCTAGATGAACCAGCTGATTTCAATGTTTGGGATGGCGGCGCTTTCTGACCATGAGAAAACCGGTGCAAAGGCCATGGCTGGCAGATTCAGTCGGACTCACATGGAGTACATCCTCGAGATCTGTATGGCCTGCACTCCACGGCACTATTCAGACTATTCATCTTGCCATGCGGTACGAGCTGGTGTGAAGACTGCAGAGATGGCCTATGGTAACCTCTGGTAATTTGTTACATAGCTATTGAAAATAGCCATAGAAATAGTGAGTTTTCCCATGAACAATGGTGATTTTCCATCGTTTTTTTCTATGTTTACCAGGCCGGGTACGGCGCCCTCTTTGCGACACATGCCGTAAGAGCCCGGTTTTGTGACCCAAAAAAGGGCAGTCGAACCTTGAGATCCGAAAGCGCCGTTACGCAATGATCCCAGTTTTGCAAGCCATACATACACATATTAACATAGCTATGGAAAATTCCCATTGAATCCCATAAACAAATCCAGTAAAGCCCATAAAGTTCCAATAAATCACCATTATAATCCCATTATCATCTGGTTATTTAACATAGCTATGGACAGATCCACCCATTTTTAATAGGATGATATAGGATGTACTGTAATTGGAATATAATGGGATAGATACACATATTACTGGTTGGTGGTTTGGAACATTGTTTATTTTCCCCAATAGTTGGGATGATGATCCAATATGACTAATATTTTTCAGAGGGGTTGAAACCACCAATTAGTATAATACTAGGTAAGTTGCAACGATTTCACTGTAACGTCACTGTAATTCTTGTATATAATTACTATAGGTCAGCTAGATATGCGCAGTGTTCAGTCCAATATTTGGCACTGCTTGTCAATCTACTGTATTTACGTCCTTTTGTTTGGCCTTGACAAGGCTAACATCTTGATCTTGATCACATACTTGTTGCCTGGATACTGCAAGAATTAAGAAGCGCTTCCCAATACTCCAAATATGACCATAGAGCAAATGCATCCAATAGACCAGTCCACCCTCCACATTGCAGGGTCCTCAGTAGTCCAGTTATTTCTCTTTGAATGCAAGAAAAGCATTTGCCACCGGCCACGGAAGATTCCCAGTGGATTTGCATCTGTTTATATAAGCGAAGTAACTTCAGAAGTAACTCTTGACGGTCTCTTGACGTGATAACCGAAAGGGAGAGGGAGAAAGTGAGAGAGAGAAAGAGAAAGAGAAACAAGAAAAATGAGAGAAATGTACTGGAGGATTAATTGATTTTCCAGTATCTACATGTATCTACTCTCATATGCACCATGCAATATTTACCAGTTTACTGGGTCATTGTGATTTTGATCAGAGGTATGTCATCTCTGAAGTGATATTGTTCCATGATTAGAACATTAAAAAAAACAATCAGGATCATTATATATATATATGTATCACAATTAGATCATGAATCATGGTTAATCATGGTTAATCATGGTGCTAACATCGCCATGGTTTTGGTGTGATCCTCAGAGATCTACGGAAGGAGCATCTACTAGACATCGGCACCAGCTTCAATCCGCCTCTCGGTGAGCTTGGTGATGTGGCTTGTCGTTAGTGGTTAAACCATTTTTTTTTAGGACATTCCACCTGTAAATTAAGCTTAGTTATGCTAAAAAAACCCTCTGGAAGTGAGATAAAACAGATCACCCAACTTTGTGCCAAGGAATCCAGTTCCAAATTCTGTTTCTGGGGTTACATAGTGAAAAACCGAGGCCTTAGCAGGAGTTTTATTCAGCCAAGTATTGCCAAGTCAAGCGTCAAGTTGTTGCGACTAAGCCCCTTTGTGTCCAGCCGGGGGATGATGCCAACAGCGTAGCTGGAGTGTAAAAAACCTTTCTGTAGTGGGCTACGGTTTACGGCTTAAGGCGTGTGTCGTTTGGGGATTTTTTTTGACCTAGTTTTTGTTTGGTTTAGTTATATCCCTATCAAGCATCCTGGATATCCCATGTACTGTATACCGCTTATTATCTCTGAAGAAATAATAACATTCATGGAGTATACATGCCCTATATCATATACTTCAATATCCGTCAGTACCCCAAAGCTGACAAATCTTAAATCCATCCTTGATGGTGCATAAACAATATAACCCTGTTCCATCCCAGGAAATTGCAGAGGTGACCCTTTTCCAAGTTGGAGTGGTCACCAGCTTGTGGCTACTTCCAAATTCAGCAAGTTTCAAATCTCATTTACCCCAAAATATATGAAATGACCATAAGTTGCGGTAAATCTATGTAAATCCGGTATTTCAGGACTGCCATTTCCACCCCTCTTGTGCCATTTCCATACCAAATGTCTGTTGGATGATGAAATCCTCTTGGATTGCCACTCAACAACCCCCTGTCTGCTGGTTGGCAAGCTGGAGGTTTGCTTGAGAGGGTGGTTGAATTCCCATGAACATCCCATTAAATCCCAAAACTACCATAGAAATCCCATGAACAATCACCATTTGTTGCTGGTTAAATGCCATGAAAATCTGTCGGCCGAGGCTTCGGCATGTCTTTCAGGTCACAGCCATCGATGTGGTGCCGGGCGACGACACGGTGCGGGAGTCAGGGAGGTTGGGGGGTTGGGGTAGTTGGGGGGATGGGGGGTTGGGAAACACAGCATCTCGATCTGATAGAATTTGGCTATAAAATAGGGATGTCACATGCTGTCAGCATGTTTTTTTCATGGGGATTTACGCGGCTGCTTCTATGGAAATGAAACATATGAAACCAGCAATGTCAAAACTCGATGTGCCAAAAAATCTGGCAATTGATAGCTTGTTGTTATTGTTCCCATTTATATAATTAAGGTTTTACGTTCTCACTGCTGGTAAAGCAATAGGAAAAAACCATCCCCAAATTTACCATGGCTTGGATTCCAAACATCAAAGTATGACATTGACATTGCTCTACTAACATTATATTACTGGAAATCATGGTTAGGATTCGGGAAATCATCCCCAAATGGCCGAACCATTCAGGTTAGTGAAAGATTATAATTTACCCATATATATATATATATCTGGTTGGTGGTTTGGAACAATTTTTCCAATATATTGGAAATAGTAACCCCAACTGACTGAGTAATATTTTTCAGATGGGTGGGTATACCACCAACCATATCATTATTAACCATCATTAACCATATAATAACCATACATTAACCATATAAGAACCATACATTAACCATATATTAACCATTATTAACCATATTATTAACCATTATATATTATACATATACATACCAATTTGGATTTGACACTGCCATGTGTGATTTCACACCAGGTACGGTCTGAGGGTCTTCACATCAGTTCCAAACTGCTCCTTGGGACTTTCAGTTCCAAATTTGGTATTATAGTTTTTAAGCCATCCTTGGATTGTTTGACCAAAGATTTATTTGAGGCCATTCTGCACTTGTTACTTTTCTCATAGTTGTTTTTTGGGTATATATGCGTGATTCTGCTGTTTGGACACTTGGATTCTTTTGTTTTTTCACATCACAGGGAGTTGTTCAATTTGTTTGGTGGGCCTCTTAATCAAAATCAATTCTGTCTACCAGTGTTTTTGGCTTATTCTAGAATATTCTATGTATATATATACCATATAATATGTGTATGTATATATATATATATGCATGCTCCACATGTTTGTTTTTTTCCACATGTTCACATTTTCGACTGCACATGTCTTGTGACTTGAGGTGCTGGTGGCGGATTTCCTGGAGGCGCCGTTGGTTTTTTTGGGGAAGTGGGGACATTCTCAGTGGCCTCCCCAAAATGATCCAAAGGTCAAGGTTGGTGAGAGCCAGATACATGTTGGAATATCACCAAATATGATGGGTAAGTTGATGGATACTAATCATCAATGGATAATATGGATCTTAACCATGCTACTAATCATTATTAAGCACTAGAAACCACAATAAAAACCACTACTGATTGTGGTTTCAAACATGACTGGATTATTTTCCATTTCATATATGGGATGTCATCCTTCCCATTGACGAACTCATATTTTTCAAGATGGTTAAAACCACCAACCAGATTTAACCAGATATTTATTAAAGAAATAGAGATACAGAAACACCTGCAGGTGATTTAAACAATTTCAAGCTCTTCGCATCCATGGACTGGAAATCCTTGATCCAAATTCAAAATTCTTGGTTGTGCTGATGGTCTCGAGTAGCTAGGCAGTGCGGATATACTGTTGGGTTGATGAATCATCCCATCATTCCATATCATACCCATGGTTAATTAATAATATACCCTCTGGTTATTTAACATAGCCATGGAAATCACCATTTTTAATAGGTAAACCATCTTTTTCCATGGGCCATCTATTCCATGGCTATGTTAAATAACCAGAGGGTAGTGGTGGAACATGTGTTTGATAATGGGTGACAATGGTTAACTAACAGTGTGTGAACTTGAACATCACCATGTTAAAAATGGTTAAGTCGAACTATGTTTGGGCCTTTTTTTGCCATAGCTATGTTGAATTGCCAAGGGATTATGCCCACATTTTCCCTGGTTAAATCACCATTTTCTCTGGTTAAATCACCATTTTCCCTGGTTGAATCGACATTCGGCGTGGACTTTTGTTCAGAGTCTCAGGTCGAACTTCTCGACGGCTTGAAGCAGGTGCCAAAAGAGACCTTCCAGGGCTGCCGGGAAATTTATTGATTGGGGTATATACATATAGAATGGGCTAACGCCCTGGTGCCGCCGACCCCCTTTCAAGGGTGGAGGAAGGAGAGCGTATGTCCCTAAAAGCTGCGGATTGAGGAAATATATTTCCTGCAAAAGTGTGCCTGTGGCCCAAAAACACATATAAGCTTTAAGCAATTCAAGTAGGAACAACATGCGGAGAAAGTTCCATATAATTTATGTGATCATTGAAGTCATGTTATGCACAAGAAAACATATTGCAAAAGGCGCCCCATAGTCTAAGATCCACAGCTCCTGTGCGCCGTTTGTATCTTGCCGGTCAGTTTGCGGAAACGCCCTGAACAACAGAGGGCAGTGGCCTGACGGCTGGCAAACAGAGGGCAGTGGCATGAGTGCCTGGTCGAAGCTGCCGTGGAGCATTTTAGGGGGCTTGAACGCCCTTAACAACAGAAGGCAGTGACCTGACGGCTGGCAAACGGCAGGCTTGAACGCCCTTAACAACAGAGGGCAGTGGCATTAGTGCCTGGTCGAAGCTGCTGCGGAGCATTTTAGGGGTTTTAGGGGTTCGAGGGCTGGCAAACGGCAGGCTTGAACGCCCTTAACAACACAGGGCAGTGGCCTTACGGCTGGCAAACGACAGGCTTGAACGCGCTATAACAACACAGGGCAGTGGCCTTACGGCTGGCAAACGACAGGCTTGAACGCGCTATAACAACAGAGGGCAGTGGCCTGACGGCTGGCAAGCGGCAGGCTTGAACGCCCTTAACAACAGAGGGCAGTGGCATGAGTGCCTGGTCGAAGCTGCCGTGGAGCATTTTAGGGGTTTTAGGGGTTTGAAGGGTTTGAGGGCTGGCAAACGGCAGGCTTGAACGCCCTTAACAGAGGGCAGTGGCATGAGTGCCTGGTCGAAGCTGCTGCGGAGCATTTTAGGGGTTTTAGGGGTGTGAGGGCTGGCAAACGGCAGGCTTGAACGCCCTTAACAACAGAGGTCAGTGGCCGCACGGCTGGCAAACGACAGGCTTGAACGCCCTTAACAACAGAGGGCAGTGGCATGAGGCCTGGTCGAAGCTGCCGCGGAGAGTTTTAGGCATTGTAGCAGTGCCTGGTCGAAGGTGCCGCGGAGCGTTGTAGGGGTTTTACGGGAGGGCAGTGGCATGAGTGCCTGGTCGAAGCTGCCGTGGAGCATTTTAGGGGTTTGAGCGGTTTGAGGGCTGGCAAACGGCAGGCTTGAACGCCCTCAACAACACAGAAGGCAGTGACCTGACGGCTGGCAAACGACAGGCTTGAATCCTTAACAACAGAGGGCAGTGGCATGAGTGCCTGGTCGAAGCTGCCGCGGAGCATGTTAGGGGGTTTAGGGGTTTGTAGGCATTGTAGGGGTTTGAGGGCTGGTGTTTTAGGTATTGTCGGAGCTGGCGAACGGCAAGGTAGTGGCAAGCCAACAAAAACAGGCTCCACACCTGCGGTGGTCCCAGGCGCCGCCCCTGCCTAGGTGAAGGCCGGGGTCGGCGGATATAATCACATATATATATATATAATTATGCACATATGGGCTACCACCAAAAAGGTCTATGTAAGGGATATGTATTGGAATGGAATGTAGCTCAAAACCTGTATATACATAATTATACATGGGAATTAATCATAAGATATCTATCCCAATTATGGATACAGTCATGATGATATAGATATATAGTATTCCATGGGAATTATTTATATTCATTGGGATATATATATATATATATTGGGAATTAATAATGTATAATGGAGTACACAGTAATGATGATATAGACTCGCAGTATATACAGCATGATGGGAACTTCAATGTATCCCATGACTTTCATGGAGTTGTTCAACCAAGTGGACGTCTAATCAGACATGGTCACCCCACAATAGCCTCTAATCAGACATGGCATGGGAAATCTCCATCGAAAATGGAGGGACATCCCGGATACCCTCTGGTAATTTGTTACATAGCTATTGAAAATGGACATAGAAATAGTGGATTTTCCCATTAAAAAATTGTGATTTTCCATCGTTTTTCGTTAGTTTACCAGAGGGAAAATCATCGCTTGCAGGTGCAGCTGGACGCCGATTCACAGCGAGTGACTGCGGCTTCTCGGCCTGATTCCACAGCTTCCACCAGGATCTCGGCAATGTTGCCCAACGGTTACATGGCCATGGGATGAAAATAACTCCTGCAACTAAGGTTGGTTATATATGTTGTATATCACCTATATATCACTGAAATATCACTGAAATATCACTAAAATATCACTGAAATATGACTGAAATATCACTGAAATATCACTGAAATATCACTTAAATGGGGGTAAATTTGCCAGTTATAACTGACTTTTTGGGGCTATAAATGTACCTTGAATCAATCCCCAGGTCTCCAATATGAGGATTTCACTAACAAATACGGAGAGACTCCATGGGGGACATGCTGGGAATATGCTGCGGATATATGTTAGGGGTTTCCTCTAACAGTAACTAGGGTACCCTCTTTACAGGCTATATATTGCCTACATTAGGTATCCCCAGCAGTTATAATATACCCCTACCTTGTCTCATTCATGTGGATGTGATATCATGGGTAGAACCAATTTACATAATATGTCATGTGGGGATTTGTCTGGAAATGAGGCACAGAAACCCCCTTTATTATGCAATGGGACCGATAAAGTTGGGGTACCCTATGTTCATACAAACCTACGAAATCCATGGACATTCATACAAACCTACGAAATCCATGGACATCCCCAACATGCATAAAGTGTGTAAAAGGGAACCTATCCACATGGATTTTTTTTCATCAAGTATGGGAAGAAGATCTCTACAGTCAATAGGAATTGTTTATTGCCAGGTTAGATTTTCAGAGCGTACTCGTAGTGCGAATTGGTATGGGTCGAAGTTTCAAGCTTCAGACACAAATTAATGTGCTTCATGTTTTGCAGTACGTACCATCTGGCAATCAAACATGGCAAAAAATCCTCCATTCATTGTTGATTGCTTCATCAGCCTAGCCATCGACCGCGATCATCGGAGTGCCTCGCTTAGGTTCCCACCGAGCATTTTGATGGAGCCTTGCTTTCTATGGTCCTGCGTGCCTTGAGCCTCTCGGCACTTGGTGTTTGTTGGCCTTTGTTTTGTTCAGTTCATTTGATGTCAAAGTCAAAGCTAATATATATATATATATTCATATAGTCAATTAGTGTTTTGCTATATCCAAACTTTTTAGGAAGCATCGAATTCCATCGCACAAACCATAGTTCATTATTGTATCCAGAGGGAATTTCCCAAACTGGAATGTACTATTCATATAACCAAAGCAGTTCACATTTTCAGAGAACATGTTTTAAATTGACAGCATCGTTTCAATAGTAAAATATCCCTTTCGCTCATTCATTGATTGAATATGATTGAAATATATTGAAATGTTGCTGGTTAATATCCAAATCAAATTCCTGATGGTTAATTATTATTAAATCATCATTGGTTGTTGATTAATTCATTGTCTTTGATATACTTTGAAGGCAATAATATCAGATATAATATCATATATATACCAGGTATAAGTATATACATATCTATATCTAATTAGATGATGAAGTCGCTACGATTTCAGCTGAAAAATCCCCATTCTTCATGGTTCAATCAGTTTTTTCATCACTTGCTTCGCCCAGGTCGCAGCAGTGCGTCCTACAAGTGGCAGCGCCGCGAGATGCTGCGCCGTGCGGCCCGGTGTGTCCGGCCCGGCGGCGTGGTGGCGCGGGACCACAAGGGCGCAGCTGACGCGGGTGAGATGAGATGTTCTTTTTTTTTTGTGTCATTTCATATCAGCCTATACATATATATAATATATAATATATACCCTGGAAGTCCAGGACTATTGTTTTTTGTTTATGTTATCGAAATATTGTTTTTCAGGGGTAATGGTATCCTAATTGGACAGCACCCAACGTGAAACAAGTCATCAAGCTATATATATATATATATACATAATGATGGTGATTGTTAATGATAGTGGATTTAATGGCTGTCGGATTCTGTTTCAGCAGTCTTGTTTTTTGGGGTGCAAAAAGAACGATAAAAAACACTGTAACAGGATCACTGTAGACTTTGGGACAGACCAAGAAAGATGTAGGAAACTATGGCACGAACTGCTGATGCTAAGGATCTCCGATTGAGGTCCGCAATATCATGGCGAAACCTTGCGGGTTGATTGGTGCTGTCACAGGTTTAAATGGTGTCATTCACATGAAACAACCTACAAAATCAATTCGACTTGTATTTCGTGTGTGAGTCGAACAATAAAAACAGCTTGGGGTTTTATTATATTGAACGAAGGGCATGCAACTTAGACCAAGACACAAGGGAAAGATGTTGCAGATTTGGTGTTGTGAAGCCACGCTGAGGTAGTGATTGAAAGATCACCCTTGGGAGTGATGTCGGGGCCCTCAGCCTTTGTTTTGATCTCGATCATCAAAGGAAAGGATGAAGAACTTACTGGTGCCTAGTAGGGAATGGGGGAATGATCCATAATCCATAACAAATAATGACTATTTTATTACTATTAACATCTATTAACAATCATCCCATTTCCTGATTCCCTCCGCACCAGCAAGACAAGGTCTCGAAGTAAAAGAAAGCTTTCGGGGTTTTGGCTGTTTCAAACTCGATGCGCCGAAGGGAGGAGGATTTGTTTTTTTCCAGAAAAATTGCTCAGATCCGCAAACTTACGCAGGACTTACAGTAATTTAAATGGTTTTTGCATTTGAAATCTAGCAACTTTTGAACACCATGAACTGATTACCTCAGGGATCCTCCGATGGAAAATTAAAATGTTTGCGACTTCCCATGGAGTCGGCAGCCTGTGCCTAGTGAGTAACGGATCCTGGGTGATTTACACACAACCTATCAGTAGTTAGATGGACTTAAATAGGTGGCCCGTTCCCCAAAGATCATTATATAATTTTATTGCTGATGATATCATGTTTTAACATATAAATCTCCATTTCCTACATTCACCCATGATTTTCCACTGTAAACCATCCATAAATAGGGTTATCCCAATTGATGGACCCCCCCCCCATGGAATGCTCATCGAAGTAGGAAGCCGACCCTCCGCCTCACCTCGCTCAGGGTCAGTGCACCTTTCCAGGCAGATCCGTGCTGTGCTGATGGAAAATCCATGGGTGTTTTGACACATCCCCTCCGTGGCCAAAAACAGACCCTATACAAGTTTATACCCTCTGGTAAACTAACATAGCTATTGAAAATTGCCATAGAAATAGTGGATTTTCCCATTAAAAATGGTGATTTTCCAGTTCGCTATGTTAATCATTACCAGAGGGTACCTGCGGTGAGGTGATGGTAGATTCCTAGATCGCTCGGTGATTGCAAAACTCCAAGAACTAGGCATATGGGTTATATGGGTTATATATGGGTTTCTTGCATAAAAAGTTTATGGGGAAGATAAACATCTAAAAACACATCTCTATACTTCATGGGCTGGTTGGTGGTTTGGAACATGGCTTTTATTTTTCCATATATTGGGAACAATAGTCCCATTGGACTTTCATATTTTTCAGAGGGGTAGGTATACCACCAACCAGATCACTATTAACCATCATTAACCATATGATAACCATACATTAACCATATATTAACCATTATTAACCATCATGTTTGGAAGGTCTCACCTTCCATGGGATGCACGTCATGCAGGACCAGTTCTGGTCTCTGGCCCGTCTCCGGTGGCGGAAAACCTTGCGCTCCATGCGGGGAACCAATGTAGCAGGGCAAATTCAAAAGACGGACCGCCCAAGACACGCAACAGTATTATATATATATATATACATTATATAATAGATTCTAATAGTATATTTATGTATATATATATATGTATGTATATATATATATATATATATATATCAGTAGCTTTATATGTGTAATAGTATATACAAATATATCAGTAGCTGATATATATATAATATACATATACATATAGATGTTTATATTATATATACATATATTTAAGATTGACCGAACCAAACTACTCTATATAGCCATATCTCAGGTTTGGGAATGTTTGGGAATTAGCCCAATATTCAAGGGAAACATTGGGAAATCTTTGGTGATTTGGACATCATAATGCATTGTATGGCGAAGCTTTCATGGTTGTAATGTGCCATGATGTGTGTGTGTGTATTTTGCATATGAGGGACTGCCCATGATCATATAGAAATTACCCATGATTACCCAATACCTATTTATATCATTGAGTATTGGGTAATTCCTATATTATCATGGGAAATCCCCAAAAAATGCCCATGGTTATATCATTTATTCATTAGTTATACCGTAATATTATTGTCATACCCCATGGTTACTACGTAAGAGGCATGACAAACACATCCACGGCTCAGAGTTATTAAGGGAACACCGTGGAAAACCATGGGTTCCATGGTTGATTTTTGAGTAGAAAACCATGGGTTTAACCATCATAAATCCACTGGTTCATCAGCATGTAAAACAATATTTCCATGGCATTCCATGGCTATAAATTGGAGTTTTTTTGCGGCATCACCATTTTCAAAGACACATCCATATCATCCATGCTTCCCAAGCTGGATCTCTTCAGATGATGACTCTACTTGGGATGATTAACCAGACCTCCACCCAGATGCTCCATGGTGCTGGAATAGTTACCTACATTTGCCCTAAAAATTGCCCAGTTTTGTAGGTAAATCTTCCATACATGGAGCATCTGGGCCATTTTATTTTGAACGGATGCTTGACCATCTTTACCAGATTTTGTTTCACCAACAACTACAGAAAAGAATGCGTCCGGCTTAGGTATACATCTTGGACCGACTACCTGGGAAGGTGGAAGAGGACCCAGCAGAGCCCCTGGCGAAAATGACGTTCCGCCGGTTGCAGCGAGCTTGGTGAAGGGGAAAAAAATGAAGGCAAATTCCTTTGTGTATAGGATGTTATTATAATATGTATATGTATATATATATATTATACATTTGTATATACATATATATATACATATATATATATATGTATTGTCGAAATATATCGAATGATTCTGAATGAATATTTGAGTATTATACAGAATGTCAATGATTTGTAAAGGGTTGGTGACTTCAGCATTACTAATTATAATCAAACTAATCTGACGAGCAGTTTTTTGAAATCCTGGATGGTCGAAATCCTGGATGTCCCTTTGGACCCACAAACAGATTTTCTTTGGGCATGCTCTCACACCATCGTGGTGATTATAGACTCGGGTACACTCAAAACACCAATTGTATATATATATATATATCATGTACATATATATATATATATATATATCATATATATAAGGATAGAGGTACCATATACTTATGAAGTAAAAGACCAGTTCTTTATTGGGCCAACCATTCAGTGCCTATCATCCCTCGCAGGTGAATCACAGCGACGCGCCGGTGACGATGACGACGATGGCAGGCGTTTTGGGGCCTGAATCATATGGGATGTAACCATGATCTACGGGTGTTTTATGTATATTATATACCTATATATGTATGTACATATAAGCATGTACATTTGATTATATATATATATATGTATATGTATGTATTGTCTTGTGTATATATATATATATTGTATTTGTTTTTTTCCCTGTACATACGGGGCTGCAATTGATACATAATGGTTGGTGGGTAAGTGACTGTAGAGGATTATACTGACCATTTTTGTTGGTGGTATTCTTATAATCCATTATTGTACTCCCTGTTGACCAAACATTGTAAGGGATACAGTTTTTCAAACAGTTTTTGACATTGGTTAAGTAGGAAACAACATGAAAGAATAATTCAAGACTCCTAGTCTCCTCCAAACTGGTCAAGAGTGTTTTTTAGTTTTCTGCCTATGTTGTATGGAATGATATTCTTTAAAAAATCTACCAACAAGACTGATCAACAGTTTTGGGTTCAACAGCTTCCCTGCAGAAGCAAAGACTGGCAAAAAAAGCATAAAGGACAAAAACATGTCGGTCGATAGTAGTTGAAGAACAACAACAACAGCAACAACAACAACAAGAAAATTGTCCAAAATGGTTCCAAAACATAAGTATCCAGTATCCAGAACCATCCACAAATGCCTGCATAGTTCTTCCACAAAATGCATTGTCCAAAATGATTGACAAAATCCTCCACAATTCATATCAAAGTCCTTTAAACTCCAGTACTGCCTGCAATGAGGTGCACCCAGCTAGAAGTTTGTCTATTAAGGCCATTAACTACAGATGCATCATGACATATCTACCATAAACCCAACATTCAAATCAGTTATAACCCAACTTGGCTAACATGAATAAACTTAATTTCAAATATAAATCACGATCACCATCTTTATTGATTATAAATTATCATTATATCTATATCTAATATCTAATATCTATATCTATATCTAATATCTATATCTATATCTATATCTATATCTATATCTATATACATATATTGTCGGGTAGATCTACCGTAACTTCTTTGAATCCTCTTCGGAGCTCATCCCTTTTGGGGACAGGGAGCGAGGACGTTCCTGAAGCCTCCCAGGTGGGACTGCACTGACGATCACTCCTGAGAGATAAATCCACCAATAGGAAGATGTTTGGGTCAGTTTACCTAGTTTACTATCATTCACTATTGGGGATGTATCAAATCATTTCGTAAATTTATGTAAATTCACTATTTACCTAGTTTACATCAACACTATCATTCACTTTTCCAAATTCATATGGCGATGTATCAGGAATTACCTATTGACCTATTTTCTATGGAGCATTTTTTGGGGGTCAGTTGACATTAGCTTTTCCAAATTATATGGGGATGGGTCAGTTTACCTATTGTTACCATATGACTGGGGGAAGAAGCATCAATTAACCAGCTATTTTAGGCTAGGTACCAGGGTTTTGACCCATAACCATATATGAAAACAGTAGAATCAATGGATTGCTTTGTTCGGGAAAATCTTCACCGGAAACCATTCCGTTATTTTCCCATTTTTCAGATGGGGCTTTCCGGTTTCAATTGTCCCGTGAAAACCAATCCATTGATAGAAGAACACTGGCCACCAAAACCTCCCGTTGTGGATGACTAGGAGGGTGAATCCATAGGAGATCCCCAGTCACCATGCACCATGGGTCATGACGACTGGATGACTGGGGCAACATGTGAGATCCAGGGGCACTTGGGGTATCCAATCTGGCTTTGCTTTCTGTTTAATTTTAAGCCTTATGACTATGATGATCCCCACTTTTTTACTTACCAATCACACTTTGTAGATCCCAACCGAGATTCACTACCATTCTTGTTTGGGTATCCAAAAAAAAAGGAACTTACTCGCTAGTGGTGATTGCTCGCAGTTGAGGTTGCGAAAGGAACCAGGGACGGCTAGGTCCTTAGGTATCATCCCCAGCAACGCAATCCCTACGAGGTGAGGCCCCCGTTTGCGATAGCTAAGTTGGGAGGCACATAACTTGGTGAACTGTTGGCTTGATGAATGGGGGAGAAAAACAACTTATATAATGATGAATGATGGGTTTATAAAGCAACAAACATAACTGCGGGGTGCCTCACCTTGTGTGTTCGGTTAATCTCTGACCTCCAACCTACGGTTTACCAAGGTCTACACCGGTTTGCCAGTTTCCTCCATGGAAAAAGCACCTGCTAGGTGGCTGCCAGCCCAAAGCTGCAAGAGGTGGCTTTGTTTGGGAAGTTTAACAACCTATGTGGTACACCAAAGGCAAAAAATCCACTGGATTAAATCATATATAATTGTATAATTATACTTCTATTATATATATGTATAATTGTCCCTATTAAAACTATAAGAACTGGTTTCTTTGAACTTTACTCATGTTTACTCCATTCGCGCACATACACATATTTATATATAACTGGGGGAACCCTAGAAGGATAGTTAAACTATCCGGTGATGAGGAGTTAGGAGGCAGTGATTATCAGCTATGGGTATTCAGATAGCCAAGGAGCTACTCACAGTTCCCACAAAGTGAATATCACAATCATGACCAGTCGACAATGTCTGGTTGGTGGTTTGGAACATTATTTATTTTCCATAATATATGGGATGTCATCCTTCCCATTGACGAACTCATATGTTTCAAGATGGTTAGTTAAAACCACCAACCAGATGTGTATTAGGACAGCTTATCCATGATTGGCATACGGGAAATATGGGAAATATGGGAAATATGGGAAATATGGAGCCCTGGGGCGAAACATGGCCTGTCCATTTGTTGGGTCTTTGGGTACCTGTCTTAAGCGAAATGACCTTGGCATATTTAAGATCCATCCCCATGGACTATACAGGCACTGGATGGCACTGGTGCGGCACAGGAAAATGGGAATTGTGGTACTTGTGGAGGTAAGCCAATTATGATCATGGATGATTTTGGGGATAGTTGGTGTGTTTGGAACAGCTTTCTTTTTGGAACTATGGCTGCCTATGGCTCTGCTTCTACCCATAAAACATGGTTGCGGATGCGCTTCGATTCTTCAAACAGGTTTGATTTTCCATCCCTAGTTCGGATGCCCTAGTTCAGATTCTTACCCGCAACTAGCGAACATGTCTGATATGGGTTCACTAAACCAACGTGTTCCAAAGGAATTCATTTCCCCTAATGCGCCCGAGTGCATCGTCGTCTTCATGCAGCTCGGTTTCTGGTTTCGCTGTTTTGCAGATCCACATTGCGGTTGAGTTGTGCTCTATTCTTCGAGTTACTTTGATCTTCGAGGTACCTTGATCCTCGCGGCGTACGAGTTCACTTTGACCAGAGAATTTCTGAATGTAATGTCTTGACATTGAGTCACTGGGTGAGTCTTGCAACACAATTCGGGCCATGCAAACGGAGGCACCGGCTCAGGAAAAAACGCCACAGGTGCCAGGGGGGCCAGCGGTTGTTCGCATTGACCGTCTGTTGTCGCCAGCCGCCATGTTTGGCAAGCTCACAGACTTGGTGCCCGCATCGCATCCACTTGACCACGCCAACATGGTCGAGTTGTGGAACCTGGCGCTGGGTTCCGCCGTGTCAGCGGCAATTGTGGGGAACCACATCGAAAAATGCGCGACAAGACAATGGTTTTTTCACTTTGACTCCATCAACGCAGGGTTTTTGGCAGGAGGATTTTATCGCACCAAGCACTACCCAACACAAAGAGCACTCATGCGAAGCCTGACGCAACTCCTTCAAGGCCGACATGGACTATCCCGACTGCATTGGTACCATGTGAAAGCGCACATGGGACCAAGAGTAGACAGAATGGCGCAGGCTTTGCTCTTGTCATGAACGTTGCTCAACAAGAATGCAGATAGGAATCAACAACTTGCGGGGTCAATTAGCAAAAAATCCGAATAATAATGTCAATAATCCCCCAAACAGAATTTTCTGGAAAATAATCTCAACACATCGAAATAAAGATCTCCCATCCATAGCTCCGGAATCCTCAGCTGGCCTCGTTCAACATAGGTGGCCACAAGCCCAAAGCTCCAGCCACGCGAAACCAAGGCACCGAAACCGAGAAATGCACAAGATCTTAGTGGGAAATACATGGATGTTGGATGGTGTTGGTGCAAGTTTTTGGCTGAACCGATTTACTGTTTGTTTATATGTATTTTTTTTTTATAGAATAATATATTCATTATATGATTATAATTATATGTTATGAAATATAGATATGATTGTATTATTTTGGTTAGTTCTAGGAATGTTGCCTCCTTGGGATCGCTTCCAGTTGCCCTTCACTATTTTGTTCATGGGATTTGATCGGGCAGAACACTGCTGATCCAAATTCATATTGTTTGTCAAGCCAAATATAGCAAACATGAATCAGGAAATATGGAAATCAACTGTAGACTTCAGGCGCGTTTTAGCCGTGAAAATCATCATAAATCACGTTCATCTCAAAGCGCAAATGCAGCAATGAACTCGAAGGATCGGCAAAAACGGCAAAATGCTTCGAAAATTTGACTACAATTAGTGAGGCCCCCGTTCGATAGCGTTCAGTTGGTGCACATAACTCCAATAACTATGGTTTATGGTACTTATAACTATAGTTACTGGGGCTTATAAACCAACTTATAACTGGGGGGCCTCACATTGTAGTCAAATTTTCTCATAGAATCACATCTGCCACACACATTGGATTCTCAACTGATGCATGTTCTGTAGGCGGCCACCAGCCCAAAGCTCGAGCCACGCGAAGCCAAGGTGCACAGCGAAACTAAGAAAGTTTTGGACTTGAACTATGTCAAACTACGGTGAATATGTGTGTTTTATATTGTTTTATATTGTTTTATTATGTAAACGATTTAGGGTTTAGTATATAATCCCGGGCTATAAGATACGTCAAGATTAACTTTCCAGCGTATTTGATTTTTCGAGGCACAGGACGCTGCCTTTCCTGTATCAAAGTGCTGACCCAAGAGAGATTACCCTGACAATCCCGGGAAAATTCTTGTCAAACAGTGACAATGATATAACATGATATAACATGATATAACATGATATAACATGATATAACATGATATAACATGATATAACATGATATAACATGATAACAAACCAATACAAATCAAGTAATGTTGCAGAGCTCACAGGAACTGGGAACACTTTCAACTATCCAAGCATCAATGTCTAAGGACCAAGAACATCAGCAACATATAGTACAGTGCAAATAGAACAGAGGATGGTATGTGCCAGGAACATTTGGTAAAACGGTAAAATCATCAGTTGGTAAAAGGATCAACCACTCAATTCACGTCTTCCGCAGGCCACAAGCCCAAAGCTCGAGCCACGCGAAGCCAAGGCAGACAATGAGTGTGGGATAGTGTGGGTGCAGCTCAAGAAGAAAGAGTCAGACACAAAGTTTTGGTGTGGTGTGCCTTTCAATTGTTTTGTTTTGTTTTTTTGAAATCGACGAATGGACCTTTTAAGGGGAAACATGATTTGCAGTGATGATAGACCCTTGGATTTCTGAGTAACCTAGTTTCAGTCAAAGCCAAACCAAATTGTGTTTCAGCAAAGAATGCAGGTCTCAAGCAACAAGAGTGAGCTAAACCATCTTAGATCATCTTAAATCTTAACATGTCTCATGTATTCTCATGTGGCATCTATAGAATGTGGGTAATATGGGTAATTTCGGAAAAAAAAAACATGGGAGATACGGGCAACCATTCGTGGACTCCGTGTTGATGCTCGTGAAAAGCAGGTGGCCACAAGTTCCGCAAGCCCAAAGCTCGAGCCACGATCAGAGGTGGGCACTGTTTGGGTGGATATGGAAAAAACATCACCCCATTGTCCATTGTTGTTTAAAATGGAGGTCTTAATAACTTAAGGTTGTGATTAACATGTCAGGGACGCACTGAATATGCTGTCACGTACGGGAAGCGTCCAGCACATCCTTGGGTGCGTTGCGGTGGTACGAGTGTAGCAGCTGTGGAGAGCCAAGTTAAAGTACTAAACAAATGGAAAGCCAACTTAAAATACAATTTTTCCGGACACGATCTCAACAAAAAATGGAGGGGGTAGGTGCTGTTCTCACATATTTGTGCTGGTTGGTGCTTTGGAACATTTTTTATTTTTCCATATGTTGGGAATAATAATTCTTCCCATTGACTCATATTTTTTTTTTAGAGGGGTAGGTATACCACGAACCAGTTTCATATTGTTCAGGCCTGGACGGTGGCTAAGGGGATGTGACTGAGGCCGCAAGCCCAAAGCTGGAGCCGCGCGAAGCCAAGGTGGAAACATGGCTAGCTGGGTACCCCCTGATGTCATCCAACATGGCTAGCTGGGATGCCACCCATACCCATGACGGATCCATGGTGCTGGTATATATGCTAACATAAATGGGGTATATTGATGGGATCCATGGCACACCATATTAATAGCAGCACCATGGATCCTATGGGATATAATGATTTTTATGTATGATGTTCCCCTTAAAACATATCAATAGCCTCATTTATACGGGACAATTAAGTAATTATGGGAAATTGCTCACAACCATGGTGGATTTTCCAGCAAACCAGAGCTGATTAGATCTGATTAGGAGAGGCTACCCTCTCAAGAAGTATTTGGATCCATAGGGTATAGTTGTGTTCCGAATGCAGGTTTGAATTTGCGCTCGAACATTTCATGTTTGAGACGTTGTGCAGTCACAAATTCACAGACGCCGTGGGAAAATCATCAGCGAAGTAAGCCAGCTATCGAAGTCAATGGCTTCCAATGTTGATCAAGAAACCAGTTTCGGCCCAGATTTTGCCGTGACTGAAGCCCCGGAACCAACAAGATGCTGATGATTTCCTCATATTTTCTCCATAAGTTCCAGGATACCAAACCTTCATCGACCTGAAAAGGGCCTCACCAGCTATCACCAGGTGTCGCTGCCAGACCCTGATGAGGAGGTGGAAGCGTTGGGATTCCACCAGCGACAAAAATGTGTTTCACCAAGCCGGGTTTTAGTCCTTGAGCTTAGCATAAATGAGTTGGCTAAATGTAGAACGAACATTTGACACTGTCTGGTTGGTGCTTTGGAACTGAGCATGCGCACAGTCCGAAAATGTGGGAAAAAATGTGGTGGTTTGGAACCTGTTTTTTTTTTCCATATATTGGCAATGTCATCATCCCAACTGACGAACTCCATCATTTTTCAGAGGGGTAGGCTCAACCACCAACCAGCTGTTTTTTCGTGCAATTTGTGTGGTACATCCGCAGCTGATCATTGGGATTGAAGTCCTTGAATCAAAGCACGGAATTTTGCAGCGCAGCTGGGCTTAATGTTTTTGGCGTAGGTATGGTGGAAAATAGCCTCCATAACTTGGGATATAACGTATGATATAACATGATTTAAGCCCTGCAACTATGGTTATTGTATATTACCCACTTGTTAGTGGAATTTCACTCCCAAGTCCCTCCGCAGGGTGTTAAATCATGTTAGATCCAATTTCATATAGATTTACGATTACTTCAATCCCAATTGTTGAATTATTGATGGTGAAATCCCTTGAACAAAGGGGAGGTAACTCTGAAATATGTCTCCAATGGTCTCCAACATCTGACGATCCGGGATCAGCGAAGCAAGCGATATTTAAGTTGGTGATTGTTGGTGATTGTTAGGTTGGACAATTCCATAGCATCACCGTATACTAAGGTGATTATCATTGAGTATATATATACCTGTAGCGTCTTATACCTACTTTTTTCTGGGTTGAAATCTGAAAACCTATGTTTTTCTGGTTCTTATGTAAAAAACCTAGGTTTTTTTTAAAAAAAACCTAGGTTTTTCCTATATAACCATAAATAGCAAGGTTTTCAGCTTTCAACCTGGGAAACACATGGGATATGATTAGATGCCCTACTGAATTCAAAGTGAAAACCATTATAATCAACATTCCAATGATTATATTCATATTCCAATGGGGTTATCTTCGTTCATGATTAGATGATGTTAGATTCACATCCCACCAGGGCTCAGGCGAATGCTGCCAAGGAACAGCCACATGCCATGTAAGATCCGTTTTGGGTAGGGACTTCACACCCCAAAATAAATTCAGAGGA
>Ga0126342_10004329_pt1 | contig 24134 bp, 21 predicted proteins | sample Cyp1metagenome_FD_92528 | JGI IMG/M metagenome (GOLD analysis project Ga0126342, IMG submission 92528) | Coral microbial communities from Lord Howe Island, Old Settlement Bay, Australia - Cyphastrea 1 metagenome | ecosystem: Host-associated > Invertebrates > Cnidaria > Coral ...
CTAACTGCACTTGTGCCATATTCTAACTCCAGATGCGTTGGCTTTTAGAACAGTGTCCGTAGACCGTATTCTATCTCTGGTAAAAGATTTTTCATATTCTAAGTGCCTGTCCCTCACAGTAATCATCAAAGGGCAGGAACTGTTTTTTTCTTGTTCTTTGATGTTTTATCTTAAGTCTGAATCATGCATGAGTTCTTTAAGTACCCAGTTTGGACCATACCATTTTTTTTGCATTCCGGTGTCATCACATGTGGGTGTGGGTGATTTTCTCAAACACGGCAATCTGAGTAGGGATTTCTAGGGCTATGTTGAGCAGTGCCTACATTTAGTTCATTTTCAGACAAACCCAGGTAACCCAAATGGATGAAGTCCAAGGCTGGCAGATGAACGATGCTTGAACCATGCGCGGGTCCACTGTGACTGTTCTGATGGCTGACTTGCCCACAGTCACTGATCTCTCTGGTCTCACCGATCCCCTTGTGTCAACTGTAGCTTGGTTGCTTCGCATGCGGTGTGGGTAGCTGCTGCTGCTGTTGAACGTAGTGACGTAGTGTACTAGGTTCTAGGAGTGCGCCTTCTAGTTCTGACGTGCACTGCCCTGCTGTGTCTTCAACAGGTGCGCTCTCTTGGGACGTTGAACTCTGGGTTGCTTTCTGATGCGCTCACTTGCAGTGACTTTCACTTGAGGGAACCGGCGCCAATTTCTGCAATGAATCGGTGTCAGAGGTGTAAACTCCAGGTCATCCCTGATCAAAGCAACAGGAACCAGAGATTTGGATCGGAATTGGCAAATGTTTCTTCGTTCCTGGCCTTTAAAGTAGTGTGTTGCTAGTGCAGAGTAGCAGAATTCCGACGCTTCTGATCAACATTGCTCAAAGCATCACATCCGGGAACATATGTATAATGTAGACATATTACATGCGGTGTATGTCATTGTATATAATGTCAACCCCGGATTAATATACCATGGTTTATTAATTAGGGGGTACTCCTCCAATAGTCATAATCTAATACTTAAATGGTACGCTCCCAATTAAACAGCCCAGGGGTCTATTAATCCAGGGTTGACATTAGATATATTACACCAAAACACAATATACAGAGTATAATGGTATGTATTTTGAATGATCTCTCAGACACCTTATTTATAATATATATATATATATATTCATATGTTCTTGGGGTTTTCCGAGTTTTTAGACATTCATCAAGCATCCAGCGCAGCCCTGAGGTTTTATCAAATTCATGCCATGCTCTTGACCTACCTGTCCCAGGCGAAATTTCGGCTGCGATGCATGGTGTTTTCTGCATATATTCATCATCATGAAGTTGATAGAAGATGGCGTGTTCACAGATATTCCCCTTTTATCACATTTCGATGTATATATATATATATATATATGTTTTCTTCTCCAGGATGATTGTAACAACAAACTTCATGTGTGAAACTTTTATATATATATATATATAAATAGATAGATTTAAATATATATATAGGTGTATATATATATATATATATTCACATGCGCAGGTCAATTCTCGGAACATGATTAGAGAGATTAGGTGCATAGTTTTTTCAGAGTTGTGTCTCATTATCTTCTCCAGGAAATGCGCAGTGATTTCAGTGACTCACATCTTGACAGTTTACTTTCTATGTTGTTCTGGTTTGCATTGTTCCATGTCGTCATGTATGTCGAATGTATGTCAATGTGTGTATGTATATATATATGTTACCTTCTGGTCAATTAACATAGACCCTGAAAAGAACAATTTTCAGTGGAAACTAGTCTTCCAACCCCTGTCTGCCAGGGTCTATGTTAATTTACTGGAGGTTATTCGTTTCTTTTGACTTTCTTGGTGGCTCATCCCACTTAGTAAATGGGTTATAGCCCCAATTATAAGTGGATGAACCCTACTTATCCCATTTACAACTGGGGTTATAACCCACTTACTAAGTGGGATGAGCCACCAAGAACACATCATGTTGTTTTCATCCTCCCGAAACCTCCCCAAAGGTCTTCCTCATTTTCTCTGAGGCCCTCATCTTCCCGGAATGTTTCACATTTCAAAATTATCAAAAAACACAAGAAAATAAATTTTACATTATAATCTCAACTCGCCATAACTTCCCATATAGGCAAATTATATTATATATATTATATTTATATATTTAGATATATATATATATATTTAGGGAATTACTAGCAGTACTACTGTGGATGGTTGCGAAATCCTGCACCACCGAAAGGATGGTTGAAAGCCTGTAAATAAAGGATTTTCGCGACCATCCACAGTATCACATCCAACATCAGTTGAGCCATGAAAGATCCCCCTATCCATTTTGATTTTACTAGTTGGTTGAAAGCAGTTCCATTTTATGGCTAGGAATGATCACCAATAACCCAGGTAGTTTTCCATTCCCTGTAATCTGTAATCACCAATCATGTATCATGTATGCAATGGCCATTTCAGGAACCCAAATTGGAAGTAATGGGTCCCACATTTTTCGGCCTACGTGAGGGCAATGTAGGTCCAATAGAATTCCACGGGATTAATTTTGTGGCAAACTTCAACGGAAAATTCCGATGCCGTTCCAAGTCTTTCCCGGTGGATTTTGGATGAATACGTTAGCCAATGTTGGGGAAATATGAAGGAAATATGCATTTTGGAATCATACTTGAATACCAAATTCCAATCTTGGCCGTGATAAATTATGAATAATGGCCATCAATTGCGGCTACAGCAGTCCGTTCAGACATATCGAGTTGGATGTTGTTGGTTATATAATTATATATACAATGGGCCCCCCGTTTACGATAGCTAAGTTGGTGTATAACTCCAATTTCACGAACTGGTTTATGGTACCTATAACTACAGTTACTGGGGCTTTTGTTGACCAACGTTCACATAACTGGTGGGACTGGTGGGACCCACATGTGTGTATATATATATATATACATACATATATCATACATACATACATACATACAAACATACATACATACATACATGCATGCATACATACATACATACATACATACATATGTCATTTATATATCTATATATACATAGGTATATATATATATATATCCATATCCGATGGAATATCTCACGATATTATTACCAAACTCACCAGAAGATTGTTGTATTTTTGTCCTATCCTATGAAATACTAAATCCAATCCTATCCCATTATGTCACCATATTATGGGATAAAGTGTTGGCGATATTATTGGTATTATGATACTGTGGAAATTATTGTAATATTTTGAAACATGTCGGAGATATTATGAATATGATAATACCCATTGTTTCACCAACATACTATGATATTCACATTGCATTCCCATTATATTACCATAACATTCCCACACGTATGGCCTTGTACAAGTTTTAAGTCAGTTATAACCCCAATTGCGGATTTATAGCCCCATCTAATACAGACAATCATTCATAAATGGCAATCGGCCTTAACTGCATAAAGTGATGACATCTTCAAAGTTGGGCCCCCCTAGATAGCTAAGTTGGTGAACATAACTTCAGTAACTCTAGTTTATGGTACTTATGACTATAGTTACTAGAGTTTCTAAACCAAAAACATAACTGGGGGCCCACATGATAGGATATATATATATATATTATGGGATATTGATGGCATATAATTGATTATAATGGTGATCTAAAACAACAACATCTGGGGGGACCCACAGCTGTGGAACGGGGCGAAGTACCAGCCGTTTTTTGCAGGACGAATTGTTGGGCGATCAGGGCAGCAGTGCCTTGCAGAACTATGAAACATTCAACCAGGAGCCGAGTTTGCGCTGGGAAGATCTAGGACAGTTAAGGCATGTTAGGCCGTTTACCACCAATGACTCTGTGACATATTCGAATTTCCATGGTTACATGTTTCCAGATGGGTTTAGTGAGGCTTCATAAATTTCCAGTTAGGCTTCGACTCAATAGCTCAATTAGCTGAATTTCCTATACAGTAGTAACATCGAAAATTGCATTTCCGAATTTCCATGGTTACCACCACAAATAGGGACAACATAGGCTTCAATTGGCGAAAAGCATGGATGTGATGAGATTTAGTGAATTTTAGTGAGACTTATCATTATATCAATGTTCTATCCCCATGTTACCACCATTTCTCTTGTTTGAACCCCAATGTTTGGATTTGTTCCCAGTGCAAAACAAGGTAAGTTGACCCACACCCAATTTAAATCTCGTCAAATCCATCTACACGCTCCCCAATTCGAAACTCAATTTCCATGAGCTCCCTACAAGTGGCCCAAAATACCAGTTATAAGTCCGTGAAATCACCCCATTTATGGCATTAAAAAACAAATAATAACCATTTATAAACAAAAAACAAACTGCAATGTGGCCTTCCCCAGCTATGCTTGTTGGTTTATAAACCCCAGTAACTAGTTCGTTATTTGCGTACCGTAAACCATAGTGAAATTGGAGTTATGTTCACCAACTTAGCGATTTCGTGGCCACGGGGGCCCCACTTTGTGGTATGTTGATGTATTTTGGGCCTTAACTGCCTGAAATCCCTGCATAGTTTTCGATGACCCAGGACATTACGCCGTTTGGCAGGAGAACATATGACACTGGACTGCACCGCCTGATTACCCTCTGGTAACATAGATTTTTTTTTAATAACACTTATAGTTGAGTTATGTTGATTTACCAATTAAAATGCCATAGTTATGTTAGTTTACCAGAGGGTAATACAAAAGGTCAACCAACTGGTTAGAAACTATCAATGGTAAAATGTACTAACCATCTATGTACTATACTTTTTTTAAAAAAAAAATAGTGTTTCTTCGTTTCATAGTAGGGCCCCCAAACGATTGCTAAGTTGTTTTCTAAGTCCAACAACTATGGTTTATGGCACTGATAACATCTGATAACTATAGTTACAAAATTTGGTTTATGAACCAACAAACATCACTGGGGGTCCCACATCGGATTTGTTTTTTTACTGGTGGGTCTTCTTAACATTCATATTTGGATATAACTTCTTGAACTGACCGAAGGAAGTTTAGAAGTCAAACTTCCGACAGTATGGACAGATGAAAAGCAGAGGTGGTAAGAGTCAGAGAAGAGAAGAGAAGAGAAGAAGAAAGAAGATCAAAAAAGAGAAAGTCTCAGAAGAAGGAAGACCCAGGTGCGCGAAAAGGTAGCAAAGTCGCGAAACACTGCGTTTTTCCAATGATTTGTGGCTCCGGAGGGTCGAAAAGTAGGCTCGCTAAAGCGGCGGGTGCGGAGCCAGCTGGCCAGATGAGAGATAAAAAATTGCACGCCGTTGAGGCGCGAAACATTTCCGAAATCAAAATGTTAAAAACACCAAGTGTTCGGATCACTTTTGGAAGTTGCAATGTCGAAAAAGTGCACGCCGTTGTGGCGCGAAGCACATTTTGAAGTCAAAATGTACAGAACACACCATTCTCGGAGCACTTTTGGAAGTTGAGATGTCGAAAAAGTGCACGCCGTTGTGGCGCGAAGCACATTTCGAAGCCAAAATGTACAAAACACACCAGGTCCGGACCACTTTTGGAAGTTGCAATGTCGAAAAAGTGCACCCTGTTGTCGAAGAACATTTTGAAGTCAAAATGTACAGAACATACCAGGTTCGGACCACTTTTTGGTAGGCGCAAGGGATTGTGCACCTTGGCAGAAGTGAGCAAAACGTGAGGGTTTTGTAGCACTTCCAAACATGATGGCAGGCGTGGGACATTTGGAGTGGGGTCATTCACGTCTGGTGTGTGAGGAGTACCTTGAATACTATGAAGATGAAGATCACATGAACTATGTGGGTGAATTTTACTTCAAGGTAACTGAAACTTGCTTACATGGTGATCACAACAAGAGGATCTGCAAAGATGCATTTTCCGTAGCAGGTGCAGTACAAGAGACATGTTCATCAGAGATGTTAGGAGGTCAGGGCGCTGATTTCCTGAGAAGGGTTGCATTTTGGAGCATCAGATCTTCAGTTTTGGGAAGATGCTTTAGACAGCTTCGTTTTCGAGCTTGCAGGTAGATAGATAGATAGACAGACAGACAGAGAGAGAGAGAGATAGATAGATAGATAGATTGATTGATTGATTGAATGATTGATAGATAGATTGACTGATAGATTGATTGATTTGTGTGTTGATAGATTGTCAGATAAGATAAGATAAGATAAGATAAGATAAGATTAGATTAGATAGATAGCTGGATAGCTAGATAGATAGATAGAAAGATAGATAGATAGATAGATTACACTACATTACAGCTACGGCTCCACTACACTACACCACACTACAACTACAGCTACACCTGCAACTACAACTACAACTGCACTACACCACGCTACATCCAGCAGTTGTGTTGAATTGACCACTGCAACCATTGCAGCCACTCCAGAAAACACAACGCCAACCACCTTTCGGTCCATCAGTGGATTCGCTCTGCCATCCGTGAGTCGCAACAACCAACCTCTCCTATATGTTTCCGTACTACTGATAAATGAATATCTGGTTGGTGGTTTGTAGTATAAGGCTGTGTTTGTAAACGGTTTAGAGGGCACAACTACCCTGCAGAATGCACACAGGGATTGTTTAGCGACATTTGGGTGATTTTTACGGCAAGTGTTGGTAAATATTCCATACATGGTGGAGCATATGGGAAGTGGGCCCGGCTGTTGGGGATACCGCCGAAATTTATGTTCAAACAAGTTACTGTACCAACTGTACCTAGACACTGTGTGTGTGTATTTTTAATGCTAAATCCAAATCCCAGTGAATGCTGAATTTATACGGAAATTCAGACATCTAGACGGGAATTTCAGGACCTTAAAAAGGAGGTACTGTACACTACTGTACCATATAATATGATATTATATGTTCGGCTAAATTTTGTGGGTTTTGATATTCCCTTACACAACCTTTACTAAGGCCGTATCTGTGATAGGTACCTCTAGTTTAGGTTCCTGAAACAGCCATTGAATACATGAAACTGATATGTTCACCTCGCCATTGTTGGGTATATTTATTGGACCACGACTTACTTTCCTGGATGATTCCAGACGAATCATACGAACCTCACTGGGGCCCCACTGTGAATGATGCGAATGATGGTTTGTAAAGAGAATTTGCCCACACCTTCTTGATAACCAGTTATTCGACTAATAGATGGGATGTGTTTATGTCTTAATTATTCTTAATTGTAATTTGATGGTACCACTCTTACTGCCAATGAGTGGAATGCCAACGATGTGATGCTAAGGACTATTTCCTCCAATTTGTGGGCAAAGATCGCCCAAAATCTTTCGCACCACGGGTTTTGGAGGCGTGTTTGACATGGGGGGTCACAGTGGAGCCTGTTGAATACTACCAGGCCTAAACAGAATTATAACATGTTATAACAGAATAGGGTTATGACCTGTTCCCTATGGATGCAAGTATTTGCTTAGGAAGTACTTGGTATGATTTCAGGGGTTAAGTGCCTTCTCAGGCAGGCAGTGTTTGGATCCATCTCTGGGTTGATTTTCATGAGAATCCGCTGTAGTTTTTGACCCTCGATTGCATCATACCACTGTTGAATACTGTTTATTTCTATTCCCAGACGGGGTTATAATTATACTTGGTTTAGTGCTGAGATCTTTGTCATGTTTCAGTTGATCTCAAGTTGTTTAAGTTGACATTCTGCAAGCCCGCAAGAGAGGAATGGTGCTGACAACGAATGACCAAACTGACCATCTACCAGCTGTTTCGACAGGGATTCGATGAATTTCATTGCGGGGAAGCGACTGAAAACTGAGCGGAAACACTGAAACACCCCATATTTGATGGTTGATGATATTTGATGATCCACATTAAAATTGCAGTTTTTGGTGTTTACAATATATTCCATTTTCAGACTCTCAGACAGGGGAATTTACACTGGTCCCAACCTGACGAAAGCAGTGATATTTACAGGTAAAAAATGGGCCCTCCGAGGGGCCTGCCACAAAAATCATGTGTTGATAATTGGGCCATTAAAACATATATATATAAACATAATATATTGAAACTGTAATCATCTAGAATCTGATTGTGAATTTACTGGAGGCTATTTACTGTACTCTGGATTCCCCAGAATCATCAACTTCTGCGACCATGGTCTCACATTTTCTGCAGGTAAACTCTGTGGAACATCCTTTCGGTGAGGCGAGTGGCGGAAACTCTGCAGATTGGCAGATTTGTTTGAGGTTTTTTATCGTGGATTTCATGGGATTCAATGGGGTTTAAATGGGGGTTCAATGGTTTTTCAATGGGATTCAACGGGATTTGATGGGGAATATATCTGGATTGAACTTGATGTATACTACGATTTAATAGGAGAAATGGTAATTTGGAGTTGTCACTAGATGTAATAACCAACCATTTTAAGGTAATAAAATGGTGATGTAACTGAAATATATCTGAAACAGTTATATTGACCTCACGTCATTTTCCGTCACTGGAATGATGGTTTACATGGGGGAATAATCCCCAAATGCCAGTATGACAACAGATCTTTTCAGTTTATACTGGATTAATCATAATTGATCTAATTCAGCCAGAATGAATGGACCGTTCAGTTCCCGCCCACCACGTTTCCATGTTGAACCTGTTTGGCCAAAACTGTGTTTTTTGGGTGGGAATAGTAATACACAACGCTTTGGTAATCAAAGGTCGAGTCTCAGGTCCCTTTGGAGGTTTCCTTCCACCCTTGTGAAACTTGGTTGAAGAATCCTTGGCAAATAAAGCTTCCTAGGATTTGGAGCTATGTCTATCCACTACATGACATGGGACTGTCCCCAATTCATGGCAGTTTCCATCGGAAAGAGTATGAGCAAGCACGAGATGGAACAGCGTAACAGGCTGTATTGTCAGACAAAACCCACATGAATCTTGCAAATGGTTTGTATAATCCATGAACTGTGAAATCAGCTATATATATATATGCATGCCAAACATTACAAATCCCATTAAATCAAGATGATACCTGCAAAATCCACTTGTGCAAAATTTCTGCCGGTTTCCGAAATGCAATTATTTATGCCGTTTCAACGAAAAATTGCCGTTTCAGGGAAAAAAACGCTCGTGCTACTTCCTACGAGAATGCACACATACAGAAAAACACGTCATGATCTTCGGGTAAAACCATGTATGGAGGACTAAAGCTTTGACCGACGCCCGTTTCCAGGGGAAACCCAAGGTAAAACCATGTATGGAGGACTAAAGCTTTGACCGACGCCCGTTTCCAGGGGAAACCCAAGGTAAAGCCATGTATGGAGAACTAAAGCTTTGACCGACGCCCGTTTCCAGGGGAAACCCAAGTGTTGCATCCTAAGTAGAACTGTTTTCCAGCCCTGGAGGAACTTCATTGATGAAAGCTAACCACCATCCAAGAGCACCAGTCCAGTTCCAAGTGCAAAACCGTGGCTCTAGATGCGACTCTGAAAGTATCAAGATCACATGTTTTGTCTAGGCAGTTTCCTACGCTATTTTCCGCCGTTTCAATGGGTTCTTCCGCCGTTGCAACGGTTTTTTACGCCATTTTTGTTCCGGTTGTTTTTTTGAAAAACGCATCTAGGGGCTCTTGACGATCTCCACTATTGGAGAAGAAACATGTCCACTCAGAGCTTCATCGAGGGCTGCGTTTGTGATTTGACTACTAAAAAAGGCTGCATCATGGGATCTGTACAATCCACAATGCAGCCTTTCAAATCATGTCGAATCCCTTTGGACAGCCCTGATTGCCATAAAACCACTTTGGCCTTTTTCCGTGACGCTCTTCGTACAAATTCAGCTAATCATAGTTCCTAGGCACAAAGTTCCACCAATACGAAAAAAACGCTCGAAAACAAAAAATAAAAATATAGTTTGCTCCAAAAAGCAGAAATTCCTGAAACAGAAGAGATTTTGCACACAATTGAGTTCTCAGGTATGTCCCATATATTTCGTCCACGTTTTCGGAGTTTTCGGCCAGGTTCTCTTGAACTTCCGTGTGGCCCTTGCATCTCAATGCATCGTGGATCCTTCCAAGCGCCCAAGCGACCCGAGGCTGGGGCTGGGTGGGAAGATGTGTTGTCCTAGGGCTTGAAGATGGTTTAGCAGTTACACAGCTATAAATTCATATAAATCCCTATTAAATGCCCCTTTGGATTGGTGAAATCCCTATTTCTCTATGGTTTCTCGATTGGTTAGCCCCAAGTAGATAAACTATGGTTATTATGGTGATCACTATTGTTTGTGATATCTATACAATAGTTCTTGGTGTTTATCATCCAACCTATAACTGGTTGGTTTTGTTCACCCTGGTTTACCCTGGTTTAACAGATAAATGAATATGGACATTTCGAACATCTTCATTCAAATGAGATGAGTTTTGAACATAAAACCATATTAATTCTATCTACTTCAGGATGACTAACTATATACTGTTATAGAATATATATATATACACCCTCTGGTAAGCTAACATTGTGGACTGGAAAACCACAATCTCTGATAAGGAAACCAACCAACTAAATGTGCCATTTTCAATAGCTATGTTACCAGGGGGTAACAGAGACAAACCAGGCTTTTAACATGGTTTAAAGTTCACATCTTTCAGGAACATCTTGTACAGTGCTGAAGCTATGAATAAGATATAGTAAATTTTAGGGGGTAAAACATGGTTTAAGCAACATGACATGGAGATGAAACCATCTTACCCGTGTGACCAGCATAGCGTTCCACGAAAGCATGCAGCACAGGTAAGGCTGCTTACCGGTTTAAGTGATTATTTGTAGGGCTATTTCTATGCGGGTTATTTCACTGACTTATAACTGGTAGGACATAACTGCAGTTGCCGCTGCAACGAGCTGGGAACACATCACTGCTACATCCGTTTCTCCGCTTGGCAAAGTGCCGGGTGCAGCCGGAGATTTCCAACTTCCTGTTGGTATTGTGGTACCCACCGATTCCGCAAGTGCATTGATGGCCAGTGCTTTTCCGGAGGCAGTTCTGCAAGGCAACAAGGGTGACCCTTTTGATGGCTCCAAGCAACGTGTTCTCTTGGAATGTCATCGCATCGGCTTGAAAGCGTTTTGTATTGCTGCAGAAGAACATTTATCATGCAGATTGCCGGATTTCAGAAACATGTCCAAGAATTGAACAGGATCTTTGGTCTTTGACTTTTCCTCCTCTGAAACAAAAGCAAATAATTGAACAGTCATGGCATACGTGCCTTGCTAGCACGGGCTGGGGGAACGGAGCCTTGTGGAAGACGGGCGTTGGGCAGCACAAATCAAAATTTGGAGCTATATTGTGGAAAAGTGCTTGATCGTACCCATTGTCGAAAAATTCTCCCAAAGGAGAAACAAATCCTCCTGATATGCGACGGAGGAGGAAGCTGTATGCAAATTTCAGACCTTACCTGACAACGGCGATTTGCGCTCTTGATCAGGAGCTTCATTCCTCTATGGCAACAAAGAACCAGTACGAGGATGAAACACCTGACCCTGTGCCATTGGGAATAGATGGAATAGCAACAAGAACATTTAAAATTTATTAAACATCAATATTTCTTTGATCGGGCTTTGTAGATGTGCCAATACGGAAATTCCCACGTTGCAAGGACAGTGTGCCACGGATTTGCGACAGTGTGCCCCGCTAATTTGGATAGAAACACAAGACTTGAAATTGGGAGCAAGCATGGTACAAAGTGGGGCCGTTTACGATAGCTAAGTAGGTTAATAACTCCAATAACTTTGGTTTATGGTACTTAGCTATATTTACTGGGGATTGTAAACCAACTTATACCTGGGGGCCGGCCCTCATTTCAACAAACATGAAACATGACTAATCCCTTCTGCCCTTGCACTAAGCAACCCCTAGAACTCATGGTCTAGCAGATGGGCTATCCAGCTGTTGGCCATCTGGCGAAATCCGGACCCAAAACCCCACTGGATGGAATCATTCTCTTGCCGGAAGTTTCAGTGAAATGTTATATACGAAATTACCAAGATTAATTTATATATATATATATGGGAGATTCTTTAAAATGCTTCTAAGGAACTTTTAAGCCCGAGGGCCGTAAATATTTGGGCAGTGATGTATTATGTTTTTTATGCCATCAATATTTGAGTAATATCCTTTTTGGTTATATCATACCCCATTGTTTTTTGTTAATATTGTTAATGTTTATCCGGTGATGTTATTTCACCAGGCTAAAGTGACCAGCCAGTTCAAGTCAAACATGTCCAACGCCCAGGATCCTTTTCTCCTGACTGGCAAAAACATCAGCCGATTGTTGGTGAATACCCACCCAACTAATAATTTTAGGAATTGTTACTGAATATATATATATATTTAATAATATATATATATATATATATATGTATTAATAATGTGTATATATGTATATATATATATATGTATATATATGTGTGTATATATATATATATATATATGTATATATATATATATATATATATGTGTGTATATATATATATGTGTGTGTGGCATATATACAATTGTTATCATGTGTGTATATATATATATATAAATAATGTGTATATACATATATATATATATATACACATAGTTTATGTTTATTTATACACGTTTATTTACTATGAATCCTGTGATATCCCCATCCTTCTCCTATTTCGCTGTCAGCAGCTCTCTTTGTTAGGTATTTGATGCCTGAGAACCTCAGAGATCGGCCGTTTTGGGACTGCACAAGTTTTCCGCGTCTTAGCTGCGTTATTTTTTCTCGGCAATGTGGTCGGGAATGACCGGGCTGGTGAGGCAGCGAGGCACTTGAAGTTGTTTGATTGTTTGTTGTGTTAAATATCTTTGTTTAAATACAATATAAATAAATAAATATATATATATATATACATATGGGGATTTCAATAAATGGGGGTATTCCAAAATGGATGGTTTATAATGGAAAAGCCTTTTGAAATGGATGATTTAGGGGTACCCCCTTTTCAGGAAAACCTCATATAAGTATAGTTGTTAGTTAGTTCTATGAAGATGTTTATCAAACAGGACAGCAATACATCGTTATTGAACGGGAATATGAAATTTTAGAAATGCACAAAAAAAAGAATGCACAATTTAAAACAATGACTATTCTTTTTTTGGTAACATTAGTTGCAACATTTTTTTAAATGCACCTTAGTATCAAAAGCAGAACTCCAGAGGCCAAGGACTCCATGCCGCCCAGGACCTTTAGTCCAGAAGTGGGAAGCGCTTCCCACGAAGGCTGTGGAGTCTTCCGGGTCGAGCATCATCCGATCTCAAGCTACAAGGTGGTGCCCCCCCAGTGATGTTTGTTGGTTTATAATCCCACTAACTATAGATATATCTACCATAAGTCCTAGTGAAATTAGAGTTATGTTCACCAACTTAGCTATCGCAAACGGGGCCCCACTTTGTATGGAGTCATGGAGGTTTCCATAAATGGAGGTACCCCAAGCGAGCATTGGATGGTGACTATTTCCTGGAAAAATCCTACTAAAACGGATTAAGAGGTACCCTTATCTTAGGAAACCCCCATGTATATGGAGGTTTCCTAAAATGAGGCTACCGCAAATCATCAAAGTCAGAAGATGGTGACTTGGGATCTCACATTTTCAGACATCACCATTTATTTATATTGATTGGTGGTTTGGAACATGGCTTCTCTCCATGTATGAGATATTTACCTACAAAACTGGGTGATTTTGTTCGGGTAAATGTTGGTAAATATACCATACATGGAGCATCTGGGATATGATTGGTGGTTTGGAACATGTTTTTTATTTTCCATATATTGGGAATTTCATAATCCCAACTGACATTCATATTTTTCAGAGGGGTAGGCATACCACCAACCAGTATATATATATATACATACATATATATATATATTTACATATATATATATATACACATATATATATATACATATATATTTATAGCCTATGGAATTATGGAACATCATCGGGACATATCTGAATGAGGTACTTGCAGGATCATCCAACGGTCCTCCTGGTGAACGTAGCCATACCTAGTTCCCAAAAAGCTATGGAAAATCAGCGTATTTTTTTGGGTAAATCTGGCAATTTTCAAGCTCGCAACCTGTTAATTTACCAGAGGGTATGTATGGAATAATGCACGCTGTCTGTGGGACGTTTTTTTTTCCCAGGCTCAAAAAACGTTTGTGGGATGATCCTCAGCCAGAAGGGCTGCTGTTGCTTAGAAAACCACGTGCTATTCCCTCTAGTAAATTAACAGGTTGCGAACTTGAAAATTGCCATACAAAAATAGTTGATTTAGATTGGTAAAAATAATAAAACATGTTGCTTTCCAGTTAACTTTTTGTATGTTTACCAGAGTGTAACTGTTTCCTATATATGGAAGCCACGGCCAAGATGATGATTAACAAGAGGGTACTAACAACCTGTGAAGCATCTATTGTTCATAGTTGAATCACATGGTCATATTGCTGGGATCACATTGGCCGGCAAATGATCAAACATGGAGATGTCATGAGTCATGAATTTTGTTGATTATTCAGTATCCCGTGCGTAGTCCATGACTACAGTTTTGGCCATTTATCAGTTATAACTGGTTATTTCTCTGGGATTATACATTTTATAAATGGGGGTAGTAGTTATAACTGGCATAACTCGGGCCCAGTCACTGTATGATCATTTTCCCGTGAATGGGATGATTTTTATAATATGAATGGCTCACAAAGGTTGACCATCCTATATCATGAGGGATAACTCCCTCATGATTGTGACCTAATAGTATTTTTAATTGATCATAATTGATGATTATTAGCTATGACAATGTTAATTATGACAATGTTAATACTATGAAAGATAGTTATCCGATAAATTATGACAATATTTTCTGACTCCCAATCATGGGATGATCTATCATATTGTTGATTGATGACCAATAAGATTAATGATCAAAAACTATCAATAATCCCTTAATGCGGAAATGGGATGATGATAGCTATGGATTGGGTCATTCTCCGATTACTTAGCAGCAGAAAGTGATTCAGTCAGGGATCAGGAAGCAAAACCAACACATGGAGGTTTCCATAAATGGGGATCCCCAATAGCTGGATGGTTTATAGTTGGAAATCCAAAAAAATGACATGGATGATAACTAGGGGTACCCCCATGGCTTAGGAAACCTCCACATGAAGCCCCATGATTCGAACGATTGTTGTGGTACAATGTGGGGCCGTGGCCACGAGATCGCGACAGGTTGGTGAACATAACTCCATTAAACATGGTTTATGATATTGAAATATAGTTCTTGAGTTTTATAATCCAGCAAGCACCACTAGTTGGTGACTTAATAACTCCAGTTTCACTATGGTTTATGGTTCTTTTAACATCTTGTATAGTAACTGGGGATTATAGACCAACGTTTACATCACGTTTGGGGGCCCCACATTGTATAGACATGCTTGGCAACCACATTGATTTCTCGACAATCTCAACCTGGGATTGATCTGTCGTGCTTCCGGAATGGAATGGAAGCTTATGTGATTTATCAAATGCATTTACTTAATTACTTATATAATCCAAAAGCTCCTGCAAATACATACATATTACATGTGATTTTTTATACATATGTATATATATATATACATACAGGAGACTGAGGGACTCAAGTTGATTTTTACCGTGGGAACTAACGGCTGCCATTTACTTCTCAGCGTGGCCCTGCAGGTATGAACCTTCACTATGGTGGTGCTGCCATGTATCGGTCAGCCACTCAGCCGGTTGCATTCGGGTTAGAGGAATTTCCGCGTATATATATATATATATATACATATATATATATATACATACATACATATATATATACATATGTATATATATATATATATATACATACATACATATATATATACATGTATATATATATAAACATTTGCCAGCAAGTTTATGATAACAGTTCACCCCAACTTCACTAAGACTTATTGGTGGTTTGAAACTGACGAGTACTTTCGGTGGTTGAAACATGTTGAAACCCACCAGCCAAAAGATATTCCGATTTTCTCATGGACGGCCTAGCTTGGATAAGCTGGGCAGGCTGTCTTCCACGAACTGGGATGTAGAGATCATTTGTACGAAACACGAGATTTGACGGTAAAAACAATGGATTCCTACATATATATATATGTATATATATATATATGCATCTCTATATATATATATGTATTGTTCCGTAATCACTCATGTCTGGAAAACAACACTATGTCCTTGTTTGTTGATTGTAGATCTAGTAAAAAAACAGTAAATGCTATTACCAAACTGGCCCTCTACTCACCAAAACATCACATCCTTCAGTCACGGGCCCGAAATACCAGTTTTAACCCCATAGAAATCATCATACAAATAACTGGTGTTTCGGGCCAAAAAGCTGTTCTCTTTTCAAGATTGAGGCCATTAATCATACAAAGTGGGGCCCCCGTTTACGATAGCTAAGTTGGTTAATAGCTCCAATAACTATAGTTTATTGTAATCATAACTTTAGTTACTGGGGATTATGAACCAACAAACATCACTGGGGGGGCCCACATTTTACACTTCCGCCAGAGAACAAAGACACAGCGGGGGACGATGCCAGGGATTGCCATCCGCTTTTCTGGGATCCCCTGCAGTTATGGCCCAGCGAAGAGTTATTTTTTGTGGGATGAAGTAATGATGTGAGTATAACCTTAGTATAATGATTATAATGGGATTAAAATGATGTATGATGATGTAGATAATAATGATGTATAACCAACTAAGTTTTAGTGTCCATTTAAAACTGTTTTCATGGCCATAACTACGGAGGTCTTTGCAGTCTTTTGAAACTCGCCAAGAGTCTCACAATAAAAGTGCTGGGGTTCAATCGTGGCAATGTGAGCCCAGGCAAGTGAAATGGCAAGTCATTTCAAGTCATTTTTTCAACCTGGTTTCAAAGGGACATGATGTATTGTAATGTATGCTTGGGTTGCAACTCCCATCAATAGTCGGCCTTGATGATCAGCCTTTTCCTTGAGCAGGTTGGCTCTACCCCGCGACGCGACCATTAGGTGCGAGATGAACTGTGAGGGCACCACTGTGACTTGTGACATGCAAACATTTGTGCCATGATCAAATTACGTGTTTCTTTTTCAAAAAGGTGATGGTCATCAATCCATTACTCAGATGGATTTATATCCCCATCTTAAGGATAACCAGTATGAGATTGATGACCACAACCCACATACAATGTTTTGACCCTGGCACATATGGTTGGATCATGTAGGACCCAGGTTTTCTTGAACAGTTGATACAGTTAAGGCCCGAGCTATACCAGTTTTAAGTACTAACACAACCCCATTTATAGAATGTATAATCCCATAGAAATAACCAGTTATAACTAAAAAATTGCCATAAGTGTAATAGTTGATAATAGCTGTTTGCGCTGATTGGCTGTGAATGGGCGTGTAGAGGGAGTGACAATTCTTTAGATGTGATCTATAAGACCAAGTACCTTTCCAAGTAGAGGACCAGTTTGTGTATGGTGATGGAGTAGGTGAATGTAGGTGAAGTATCCAACCTCTTCCTTGTACCGCCATGGTATTGAACATTTTTACAGTAGACAACTCATATTCAAACACATGCAGTATACAGCTAAATATGCATCCTCGCAGGATGGACCCCAAAGCGGATTGGCAAGTACGAACCAAAGTCCTTGCTGCAGGCTGCGCCGGGGGATGGCGCTGGGTTTGGAAAAGAGGTGTCCTTAGGTAATTTGACATACCCTCTGGTAAACGTTTACATAACTATGGAAAATCACCATGCTATTATAGGTAAATCTGGAGTGATCTTGAACTTGGACAAGACAGTGATCGAACAAGGGATCTGCGAGGTTGAGAAAGGATTGTGCTGAAGCAAAAGATGGTGCCACCCGATCGCTCGGAGAATTGGCAGTTACACGATTGGCGAGCCTCAAGGGGCACAAAGCCTCAGCGTCTATGAGCACATCAACCTGATTGAGGGAATGTGCGACGAGATGAGAAAGAGAGAAGTGGCTGAGGAGGTGAGTTCAACAGTCATCCTGGCATCAGCGCAGACGATGGAAGTGCCGATGGATGGCATCTTGAGAAAAGCTCTTTGGGCTTACCTGCCTAGGGGATGCGGAGGACTGGGGCTCGTGCCTCTTGAAGACGAGGACCTTGGCTACGACGGCAAGCTGAATATGTTCAGCGACTGTAGCCTGCCGAAGCTCGCCATGCGGGTCAAACATGTCGGAAGATGCCTAGATGACAATGCGAGAGAAATTTAACGGCTTCACAGGGGTAGTGCTGAACCTGAATCCGAGTATGGAGGAGGACCATGCAAGGGAGAGCGTGGATAAGGTATACTCGAGCGTGGTCAGTGGCGCGCTTGAGCCGAAGGCGCTGTACCACAACAAGGGGGATCTATTCTGATTTCATCACATACATGAATCCAATGATGCAAATGATGAAGAATCCACTATAAAAAAAACATTTTCCATAGCTTTTTGTATGTTTACCAGAGAGTACATAGCCTCTGGTTGAGAGTTTGCCATGGAAGCAAAATGGCCCCATAGATAATGAAGATGATGATTTACCTATGAAGGAATTGGTGATTTCCCATATCTACAGTTAAATAGTTAAGGCCCGAGTTATACCAGTTATAAGTACTATAAGAAAACCCTATTTATAGAATGTATAACCCCATAGAAATAACCAGTTATAACCAATAAATGGCCATAACTGTAGGCTATGTAAGGCAACCAGAGGGTAGGTACGCGAAAATCACCATTTCAACAGGAAAATATATGTACATACTGTTCAAAACCTCAATCTCCATATTACAAATCCATGTGGCAGCAAAACAGAAAGATAGGTGAGCAGTGGCCACGTTGTACCCCGTTGGTGGTTAGTTGGTGGCTAGTTGTGGAGGTTATACTACCTAGTACATATATATATATTTACACACACAAGTGTATAGGCTTAGGGCTTAGGGGATTATCATAATCCATGGTTCGTGGGAATCCGTTCTGCATCAGCGGAGACGATGGTGCAGGTCATGAGCACTGCTCAGACAATGAGTCGTAAAGGGGAATCAATGGGTTTCAAGATGATTTGGGGATACCCTATAGCTCAATCTTAGATGGGTAGAATGTAATCCTTTAGTCTTTTGGTATCAATGGGATTATTTACGTTCACCAACTAAGAAGTTTTTTTGCGTATCTAAGATTGGCCATGATATGTCCTTAATCCACGTTTTGCAATCGTATATAGTACACCGTTGTACATAGTTAGTAGCTGACTTTGGCCATCAGGGATTCCTTACCTTCCTTACACTGGGTATGTGTTGAAACAGGCTGTGAACATCCTCAAATATCGGCAAAGAAAATTTCTGAGAAGTTAATCAACCTCATGGTGTCAACTTTCAGGTTGACATACCCTGCACTGAAGGCACTGGTTCAGGCCCAGCTGAAGTCCGCGAACTTCGACCGGGGGATGAAGTGTAACTTGGTTTCCAAGCTATGAATGGGTTAGAAACCATAGAAAAATTAGGGATTTCACTAAGACAAAGTGGCATTAATGGGATTTATGATTGTTGACAGCTAGGTTGAGAAGTGGTTTGGACCCTATGCAAATGTTGCGTCTGAGACAGGCATTAGGTGAACAGGTGAATCAGGTGAGAGGTGTGCCTGAACTGTTCGGTCAAAGGGGCGATGGCATGTTTCCGTATGGGAGTGACCCGATGCATGTGCCTGGTCGCAGTGGTGAGTACTCCGTGGATGTGTTTGCGAAATCCAAAAAGTGGCTTCGAAGCCCGCCCGTGCAAGACACTGGCAAGTGGTCGTCAAGGGAACTGGAGATACTTGGATGGCAGACTTATGTCAGCGACCTCACTGCATGGGCCATGAAGGCGTCTTTAGAATTTGGAGCGGAGACAGAACAAGCACCTCCGGTCCGGAACGGCCCCAACAATGCACAAAGGGCGAGGAGCAGACGGCTCATGGCGATCCTCAAGAGTGCACTCAACGCACACCCCAGGACAGTAACTTTAATCAATGCATACTCAGAAGGGGTCAACCTGTTAAGCTCAGAAGTTGGAGTAAACCCGGATGTGCAGACTTCAAATGGGCTTGAACTGATAAGACAGCTCACCATGGAATAGTTTAAGAACCCGCAGTGAAGCATTGAGTTTTCATTTCACTTGGTTTATGGTACTTCTAACGAACTAGTTACTGGGGGTTATAGCTAATTTATAGCTAATTTATAGCTAATTTGTAGCTTGGATATTGGGAAAGTGATTGCTGAAAGGATTCAATGGATTAGGTTACCATTCTTTGGGACAATCCTAGGTACTGGAATTATTGTAACTATAGTTGATATCCCTTGCAATACCTAACATACAAAAGCATTTAGATATGCCTACGTATAATATAACAATTGGCAACTATGATAATCGTTGATAGGCATATGTATGGGGGTTGTGAGATGATAACCATATCTATGACCATGGTGATATAGATCATCACCCATAGACGGGATAACCATATTTATAGCCATGGGACATGATGGTGGCTGTGATTTATGATAGTAATTTGTACTTGTTTCAAACCCCATTCTTCAAATTGCTTCAACCTTCCAATCTTGTAAACCATGCAAACCTACATTGGTCTGTCCAAGAACTTGGTGCTCACAAAGAAAAAGGTTTTGAAATTGATTTCTTCATGCATGTAAATAGTGATAACATGGGGTATAAAATCATTTCTGCACAAACCCATCGATTGCTATAGGCAGTAGAGCTATTATTGCAACATGTTAGTCAGCGGTTCATTGATCTCGCGGGCATCCACAACAAAGTGACCAGCGGGAAATTCGTATGGTGCGTGCTGGGCCACTTTAACAACCGGTTTGACCAACTGGTGACTGATAGGTGATTGCGCTGCTGCTAACGAACGGTGAAGAGCACCATCCAATGTGATACCATATAATATTCTCAGGGAAACTGTTTTGCTTGTTTACAATATGTTCCAAATTGATTACCGACAGCAATACCACATGTTCTCAATGCGGGGGTTGATGAAACCAATGAAATAGTTACAACCTTTTGTGATGTCGGGCCGAAATCGTTCGAGACGGTTCCCAAGCTCCACCAGTGGAGGTGACGTGGGTCTCATGATCCCACGCGTGGAGTGGTTGCTGTTCTATTCGGGGTTCGATCCAGGTTGGGACACACACCTTTATCCAACTTGGCCCTTGATGTTCTCGAAGCCCAAGTAGATGGCCTTTATCCAAACTTGGCCCTTGACCTTCCTCCCCTGGTAATTACCCACAAGGTGGGGCCCCCGTTCGACAGTTGGTGAACATAACTAGGGGAACAGCACCTTGTAACAGCAATACTGGTTGGTTCATACAATGTGGCCCCCCCCAGTTATGTTTGTTGGTTTATAATCCCCAGTAACTACAGTAACTATAGTTATAAGTACCATAAACCATTGTTAGTGGAGTTATTAACCAACTTAGCTATCTAGGGGGCACCACTTTGTAAGGATTACCCTGATTGAGAATAGCTCCAAAAAAAGGGCATATACTATGGCATAGTATAATGCCCGGATGGATAACTCCACGAAAAAATAGCAGGTTATATGGCCCGAATTACCATTTAAAAGTCGCTAAGTCACCCAGTTTATGGAACAATCACCCCATATAGAAAAAAACACACAAAAAAAAAAAAAAACAGGTTTCCCATAAGTCAGTCACCCCTGTATGGAATGATCATCCAATATAAAAAACCATAAGGATAACTGGTTTCTAGGGCTTTAACTGTATAGGATAACCTTACTGGCCATATTTCCTGCCCGAACGTACCGGCCCAGGACTTTCCGCGGTGATCGTGAGATCTTCGTGGTGCAGGTGAACGTCGACCCGGAGGGAGAGACGCTCTCGCGCGAAGACAAGGCGGAGATGGGGAGAACAAAAAACTTTGTTTCCGACGATTTTTATTTTCCCGAGAGCGTCTGAGAGAAGGGTTCTTCTAATAGTGGGGGTCTGCCAAACATTTTGACATCTTCACATCTTCACATCTTCACATCTGCTCATCTTCACATCTTCTCATCTTCACATTTTCTCATCTTCACATCTTCTTATCTTCGCATCTTCACATCCTCACATCCTCACATCTTCACATCCTCACATCTTCACATCTTCACATCTTCTTATCTTCACATATTCACATCCTCACATCCTCACAACTTCACATCCTCACATCTCCACAGCTTCCCATCTTCACATCTTCACATCCTCACATCCTCACATCTTCACATCCTCACATCTTCACATCTTATCATTTTCACATCTTCTCATCTTCACATCACATCTTCTCATCGTCACATCTTCTCATCTTCACATCTTCACATCCTCACATCTTCACATCCTCACATCTTCACATCTTCAAATCTTCACATTCTCTCTTGCCGTCTTGCTCTTGCCCTCTTGCTCTAATTTTCTTTTCTATTTCTCTCTCCGCGACAACCCTTTCGCACGAAATGAGGTTCGATCGCCAAAAACCGCGATAAATTTTTGATTTTACAACCTCGGCGGCAACCGTTTCGCACGAAATGAGGTTCGATCGCCAAAGAGTGCGGTAAAATTGCGATTTTACATCCTCGGCGGCAATCGTTTCGCACGAAATGAGGTTCGATCGCCAAAAACTGCGGTAAAAATTGCGATTTTACAACCTCGGCGGCAGCCGTTTCGCACGAAATGAGGTTCGATCGCCAAAAACTGCGGTAAAAATGTGATTTTACAACCTCGGCGGCAACCGTTTCGCATGAAATGAGGTTCGATCGCCAAAAACTGCGGTAAAATTGTGATTTTACAACCTCGGCGGCAACCGTTTCGCACCTGAACATTCCTTCGATCAATTATTTTTGGTAGTTTTGGAGTATGACCTAAACAGAATCTCGTCTAATTCTACTAGTTTGCCTGGTTTTTCTTCCTAGCAGCCACACAATCACCACAATTGACATTTTGAATATGACTGAACATGGTTTGCATCCTGGCTGTGTCCCAAAGACATACCAGGCCATTCTCATATCCCGAGCACCAACGCATATAAAAATGCACGTAGCTGCGCCCAAAATTACCCGCAAAACGCCGGCAAAAATCCGCAAAACGCTTGCAAAAACCCGCAAACGCCCGCAAGTCCACGAATCTGGTGAATTTGTATAATTTTGGGAGCCCGAAATTAAACAGAAACTAACTTGGATGTGCGGCTCCATATTTTGAAAGCAAGTTACTGGTGAGAAGACAGGGCCGTGCCGATGGGAAACACAGCCATGACATACCACGCCTAACTTTTTGGGGAAACACTCGATACGACCATAAATTTGATGAAACGCCTGTGATTGTGCAAAACGACAGATATTTTTGAGGAGTTGGAAGGCCCAGGTAAAAGGTCAGAGAAGAGAAAGAGTGAGAAGAAAGAAGATGCAGGTGCGCGAAAAGGTAGGAAAGTCGCGCATGACAGTGTTCTTCCAATGATTTCTGGCTCCAGAGGCGGAGGGTCGAAAAGTAGGCTCGCTAAAGCGACGGGTGCGGAGCCATCTGGCCAGATGAGAGATGAAAAGTTGCACGCCATTGTGTCGGGAAGCACATTTGCAAGTCAAAATGTACAAAACACTACATGTTCGGATCACTCTTGGAAGTTGAGATGCCGAAAAAGTACACGCCATGAAGCGCGTTTCGAAGTCAAAAGGTTAAAAAAACCACATGTTCGGACCACTTTTGGAAGTTGAGATGTCGAAAAAGTGCACGCCGTTACACTACATTACACTACACTAATTACACTACACTAATTACATTACACTACACTACATTACACCACACTACACCACACCACAGCACACTACACTACACTACACTTCACTGCACTACACTACACTACACTACACTACAGTATACACTACACTAGACTAGACTAGACTACACTACACTACATTACACTACACTACATACAACTACAGCCACAACTACAACTACGCTACTTTACACTACACTAAACTAGGCTACACTACACTACCCTAC